>Ga0310695_10006816_pt1 | contig 18623 bp, 14 predicted proteins | sample RumenRJG_04DNA_FD_203882 | JGI IMG/M metagenome (GOLD analysis project Ga0310695, IMG submission 203882) | Bovine rumen microbial communities from Lethbridge, Alberta, Canada - RJG_04 (v2) (version 2) | ecosystem: Host-associated > Mammals > Digestive system > Stomach > Rumen | place: Canada...
GCTCCTACCGACGAGATGACGAACTTGCGCTTGCTGCAAGCGATTCTCGAAATCGGCGACGGGCTCATGACATACCACCGCCGCTATGGAGGACGATTGCAAGTTGTACCCGTCATCGACTTGCTTTTGTCAGACGAATCCAACCCGCGAAGCGTCGCCTATCAGGTGGCAAAACTGCGGAAAGCCGCGAAGCACTTGCCCGGCAACGACCAGAGCGAAGCGACATTCTCGCCGCTGGACCGCGAACTGATGCGTGTACTCGCCGAACTTCGCCTCGCGAACATTGAACAGCTTGCAGAAACCGTTGATAACAAAAGGGAGAACCTCATAAAACTTGTAGAAACTCAGATAAAATCCATTGAACGGATTGCCGAAATCGTAAACAGGCTCTACTTAAGCCACGCCCCACGCGCAGGCGTTTTCCACGCCACAACCACAGACGTGTCGGAGGTTTAAGATGCCCATTTACCAAGTTGATCACGAGACTGTCTACGACTACCGCCTTCCCGTTCTTTACAGCAACCACCTCGCCCACATGCTCCCGCGAACCGTCAGCCGACAGAACTGGATTAGTCACAGCATCGAAGTGGATCCGAATCCAACGATACAGCAGGAACGCCTCGACATTTTCGGGAATAAGGTGTTGGCATTCAGCATCGAGCAGGAACACACGCACTTTAGATTCAAAACGACAGGCATCGTGGATGTTCAGGAAGAAGAACCGCCAAAACAAGGTGAAACAATGAAATGGGAAGATGTCGCAAAACTTTTGGAACGCCCGACAAGTGACGAAACGCTGGACGCCGCGATGTACGCCTACACTTCCCCTTTCGCCAAGTTTGACGAATCGGTCCGCAATTACGCGCTCGAAAGCTTTCAGCAGAGCCGCCCCATTTTTGACGCCGCCTACGAGCTCATGACGCGAATCTACACGGATTGCAAGTACACGCCGGGAGTCACGAGAATCGGGGCGCAGCCGCAAGAAATCTTGCGCGGGCGAAAAGGCGTCTGCCAGGACTTTGCGCATCTGATGATAGGCTGTTTGCGTTCACTGCGCTTGCCATGCCGTTACGTTAGTGGTTACCTTCGCACACACCCTTGCGAAGGGCAACCCAAACTTGTCGGAGCCGACGCGACCCACGCCTGGGTCAGCACCTACATTCCCGGCCACGGCTGGGTAGAACTGGACCCCACCAACAACGTGCTTGGAGGTAACGAGCACATCATACTCGCCTGGGGTAGAGACTTCGGGGACGTGAGCCCGTTAAAGGGCGTCATCACCGGAGGTGGCGAGCATACCTTGAAAGTATCCGTGAACGTGGATACGAAGAGTTACTGAGGCCGCTTCGCGGCAGTTACTAGTTCCGAGTTACTAGAAATGTTTATATAGCAATCTCTAGTAACTACCAACTATTAACTAGTAACTAGAAAAGCCCGAAGGGCGAAGTAACTAACACATAAAAGCATAAGGAAACAAAACATGCGATTTGGAAACTACGACACCGAAGGCTTTTACGACGAGCTTTGCTTACCTGACGGGACTCCCCGCCCGGCAGCAGAGCCGTTGTTTACGAAGATTAACGAGCTTCCCGAAGGAGAACTGCAACGCCGCCAGATTATTGCGGAATCTGCGTTTTACGATAATGGAATTACATTCGCGGTTTACGGCAACAAGGACGGCAAGGACAAAATCATCCCCTTTGACGTCATCCCGCGTATTGTAAGTGCTGCCGACTGGAAGCACCTCGAAGCAGGCCTCAAACAGCGTACAGAAGCGCTGAACTGCTTTTTGACGGACATCTACAACGATCGCAAGATTTTGCGTGACAAGGTCGTCCCCGAAAGCCTCATCAACACCTGCACCGCTTACAGAGCGCAGATGGAAGGCTTTGTGCCGCCCAAGGGAATCTGGGCGCACATTACCGGCACTGACCTTGTGCGCGATACCGACGGCACGTTCTACGTGCTTGAAGACAACATGCGTTGCCCGAGTGGCGTCTCGTACGTGTTGCAGAACCGCCAGATTCTCAAGAGGACATTCCCGCAGGTTTTCTCCAACTGCTCCATTCGCCCTGTAGACGAATACTGCACTCGTTTGCGCCACGCGCTGGAATACTTGGCAGATTCCACAGCATCGCCTAAAGTTGTGGTGTTGACTCCCGGCATCTACAATTCGGCGTACTACGAACATTCCTATTTGGCACAGCAGATGGGCGTGGACCTCGTGACCGGAGACGACCTCGTCGTGCAAGACAAGAAGGTTTACGCACGTACGACACGCGGCCTCAAGCAGGTTCACGTGATTTACCGCCGTGTCGATGATGAATTCTTGGATCCGAAGGTATTCCGCCCGGATTCTTGCCTCGGCGTGCCCGGATTGATTGAAGCGTACAAGGCAGGTAATGTAGCGCTTGCGAATGCGCCCGGTTGCGGCGTCGCTGACGACAAGGCGATTTACACCTATGTGCCGCAGATTATCAAGTACTATCTCGGCGAAGAGGCAATCATCCCGAATGTGCCGACATTCGTTTGCGAGAACCCGAAGCATATGCAGCATGTATTGGATTACATCGAGAACATGGTCGTCAAGGCCGCCAGCGAATCCGGTGGCTACGGCATGCTCGTCGGTCCAAAATCGACGAAGGAGGAATGTGAAGCTTTCAAGAGCAAGATCATCGCAAACCCGCGTAACTACATCGCGCAGCCCATGATTTCGCTCAGCCGTGTGCCATGCATTGTCGATGGCGGTTTCGAAGGTCGCCATGTGGACTTGCGCCCCTACATCGTGCAAGGGCGAGAAACCTACATCCTCCCCGGCGGTCTTACCCGCGTAGCGCTCCGCAAGGGTTCTATCGTGGTGAACAGTTCGCAGGGCGGCGGATGCAAGGACACCTGGGTCATTGCCGAAAACGAAAAGGCTCCAGAACTCGGACAAGCTAAACTCTGGATGGAACAACAACAGCAGCAACAGTAGACTGTAGGAAGTTAGAAGTAGGAAGTAGATTATGTTAAGTAGAGTCGCAAATTCCATTTATTGGCTTGCCCGCTATATTGAACGTGCCGAAAACGTCGCGCGAAGCATCGATGTGAACCTCCAGCTTCAACTGGACCTGCCCGGCGAAGAACGCCCCTGGGAACCGGTCATTCAGATTGCCGGCAACGCAGATGCATTCTTCAAAAAATACGCCCACGTTTCCATCGAAAACGCGCTCATGTTCCTGACGTTCGACAAGGAAAATCCGAACAGCATCATTTCGTGCGTCGCGGCCGCCCGTGAAAACGCCCGCTGCGTCCGCGAAAGGATTTCTTCGGAACTGTGGATCGCCATCAACCAATTCTACTTGAAACTGAACGACCCTGAAATGCCTAAAGAAGCGTTGGCAGGTCCCCACGCCTTTTACAACAGCGTCAAGGAATTCAGCCAGCTCACCGCGGGCATCATTCAAGGCACGATGAACCACGATGTCGCCTGGAACTTCACGCATCTCGGCACATTGCTCGAACGCGCTGACCAGACTTCGCGTATTCTGGACGTCAAGTACTACATCTTGCTTCCGGATGTGAGCATGGTGGGCATGGCGCTCGATACCGTGCAGTGGAACGCCGTTCTCAAGAGCGTCGGTGCATACGAAATGTTCCACCGCCGCAATTCGAATGTGACACCGCACAACGTCGCGGAATTTCTCCTGCTCTCCGAAGACTTTCCGCGTTCCTTGCGCTACTGCTTGGAAAAAGCGGAACAGTGTCTCAAGAACATCGCCTACCCTGTCAAGAGCAAGGCAGAATCCATCCGCCTCCTAGGAAAGTTGCGTTCCGACATTGCGTTCACCACCATCGAAGAAATCATCGATCAAGGGCTTCACGAACAAATTGAAAAAGTTCAGATTCGCTTGAACGAACTTGGCAACCAGATCTGGAAAGATTTCTTCTGCTAAAAAAATTTCCATTACACTCAAATAAAAAAACAATGGCGGGTTTCGGCTCGCCATTTCTTTTTGATAAAAAAATGCCGAACTTATGCTCTATAACAAAAATCAAATTAAAAAGCAATCATTTAAATCATATAAAAAAAATACTTCTTTCATGCAGAATTTTTTCTGAGCGTTTTCGCCCCACTCGTTTTTTAAAATTCTCAATTTTGACAACAGTCAATAAAATATTTTTGACAAATATTATCAAATGCAAGATAAACCACTATATATTCCATTATGAAGGTGTTGGTATGTTTGTTAATTCATTATGGGATGAGATATGCAAAATAAACACATAGTTTGGTTTCTTGCGTTTGCGAGCACATATTTTTGTAGTTGCACAGACGACAATGTCGCAGCTCCGTTTGACGACACACCTCAAATCAGCGAAAGTTCGTCATCTATTGGCTCCCAGGAAAACTCAAGCAACCTTCCTCCAGCACAATTTTTGTCTTCTTCTGTCGAATTTTCCGAAGTTTCAAGTTCACAAACCGCCCCTGTTCCAGGCTCATCTAGCGTAAATAACCTCAGCAGTTCTTCCTCGCCTATCGCACTTTCAAGTTCTGTCATTTCAGAGATGAGCAGTTCGACGACACCAGAGCAGCCAGCACTTTCCTCAAGCTCCGCAGCAACATCAAATACATCGACAGCACAATCATCATCTAGCAGCCTTCAGGATTATGGCGATAACCACAAGCCTAAAGCAACATTCCTCCCGAAAGCAGGGTTCTACAAGAGTTTAACCATTGAACCGCCCACGCCTCAAAAAGGCGGCGAAATCCGTTGCACATTTGATGGTTCATTCCCGACAGCAAATTCCAAACAAATTACATCAGCTACCCCAATTACAGAAAACTCAGTTGTACGTTGTTCTGAATTTGTAAACGGCATGGCTGTGGATACCACGACACAGACGTACTTCATCAACGAAAGCGTTTCGATGCCGGTTGTCGCACTCACCGTCAATCACCACGACATGTTCGACTCTACAGACGGCCTCTACGCAACAGGGAACCTCACTGGCGGCGGATTTGGCGGTGGCATGTGGGACATTGGCGGAGGTGGCAACATAACAGACAACAGCAATCCCAAATGTACAGAACCTTGCAAGGCCGCAAACTTCTGGAAAGACACGGAGCTTCCCGTACACGTGGAATACTTTGAAAAAGGAAGTTCTACCACTGAAAAGACTTGGGAAATTGATGCAGGCATTTCAATTATCGGGAACTGGAGCCGCTACAAGCCAAAGAAAAGCGTGGCCATAAAAATGGACAACGACACATACGGCGACAAAGTTATCAAATACTCTTTGTTCAAGACGCGCCCAGAAGCCAAGAAATTCAAAAGTTTCAACTTGCGCAACAACGGCAACCGTTTCTGGACGGATTACGTCGGTGACGCCATGATGACATCGCTCATGGAAGGCACGGAAGTCGATTACCAGCGCAGCCGCCAAGTCGTCGTATTCTACAATGGCGAATACTTCGGCATCCATGACATGCGTGAACGATTGAACAGGCACTTTGTCGAAACAAACTACGGCATTGATTCAAAGTCCATCAACATGATCAAGATCGCCGGTACAAGCTACGAAGCAAGCGGCACAAACGGAGCTTCCACAAGCGATTACCAGCAACTTGTAAACAGCATTTCTAGTGCAAATTTTGCAGGCGAAAACAACGCTCAGTACGAACAGATTAAGAGCAAGCTCAACGTAAACAGTTTTGCCCAGTACATGTTCGCCGAAATGTACTACCACAACGGTGACTGGCCAAACAACAATATTCGCGCCTGGGGCGGCAACGGACACCCGTTCAAATTCGTCGCATTCGACACAGATCACGGCTTTGGTTTTACACCGGGCATTAGCGGTTTCGATGTTCAAAATCAGAATATGTTTGACTGGGTTCTCGGTTCAAAATCAAGCAATCAAGGCGGAAACGGTGGCATGTGGGGCGGTTTCGGCGGCTTTGGCGGCGGCAGCTCCGTTGACAGCAGGGCTCCAGGCGGCATGCTCAAGAAGCTCCTTGAAAATCCTGATTTCAAGCGCATGTTCATCAACAACGCCTGCATCCTCCTCAACAGCTACTTGACTTACGAAAAGGTGCAGAGCACTGTGCAGTCCATGATGGCAACCATACCATCTTCGGAACAGCAGCGCGATGAAAAACGCTGGCCGCGCAACCAAAGCAATTTCAAGTGGGATCCGACAGGCAACACGCTTATAGCCTACGCCAAGAATCGCGGCGAAACGCTCAAGAAAGAAATGGCCGAACGCTTTGACCTTGAAAACGAAGTCTCCGTGACGATCGGCGTCAGCGGAAACGGCAGTGTACAGGTGGACGGCATGAAACTTCCGAGCAACAATTATCAGTGCAAGTTCTTCAGCAACAACGAGCTTCAATTGACAGCTGCGGCAAGCGCCGGTGCAGTATTCACGGGATGGTCTGACGGTTCAACTGAAAACCCTCACAAGGTTACGCCCACCGCAGGCATGACAATTACGGCAGTGTTCAAATAAGATATCACACAATCCACATCCTCCTCCCCGCGAACAAGCGTCGCGGGGATTTTTTATATTGAGAACATGTCCAGAGCCGCCAAAAGACGCAGAAAACTCATGATGATGGAAAGTCAACCTCTCCCACCGTCCGAAGTGAAGTCAACTATTTCTAAAAAAAATTTATTCAGAAAAAAGACGCTAATTATTTTATCCATATTAGAAGTATGTTTCATTGCAACATTTTTCCTTCTAAGAGCAAAAACACATTCGTTTAATCTCGGCTATATCATCGATGATGCATTTTTAGACAAACTCGCCGAGCGTGAGTTATACAGAACATTGCTTAGAATTTCACTAGCCTTCTGTGTAAGCTTTGGGATGGGCATCATTTTACACTTCTTTAAAGTATTGCCAATAAGAAAAAACAACAAAGTGCCATCTACAAAAAATTTTATTACTGAATTATTTCTCCTAGTCTTACTTGCCATTCTCGTTTCTATTCCGCAAGTTATTGAACTCCCTGCAAGGTTCACAAAAAAGCCAATACTCCAAAAAGAAATCCTTATTGATAAAGATACTTGGACAACAAAATCAGGGATGCATTACGACCTTATATTCAGTAGCAAATCGAGCATAACGGTCAGCAAACGCACTTATTTAGCAACGAATATTGGAACTGAATTTTACACAGTTTACCAAGGGTCATTTCTTATAGATTATTTCCCGACGGATAGATATTTTTTGAAAAAGGATTAGAGAACTAGGCTTGAACTATATACAGACTTATTCAGCAAGGGATTTTGATTAAAGTTACAGAAGTACAGTCAATACAGTCATATCATTTAGCGAAGTAAAAAGCAATATTTTAAAGATATTGAATAACTATATTAAACACATATCCCCCAAACAACAAAAATCTGCGTAGCTTACGGCTGCGTAGATTTTTTTATATGGAATGGAAAGGGTTCGGGGTAGCCAGATTGTTCTTGCCGCTATTCGGCTACGCCGAGCGGCGCGAACCCTACGGGCTACGTCTTACGACGTAGCGCAAAATTCTCCATACGATTTCTCTCCGTTTAATCATTGGCGAATTTTGTGGCAGCGCTGGCTTCGGTTTCGCTTCGCTACCCTACTTTGCACATCGGGGTAGCCAGATTGCCAAAACACTCACTTCGTTTCGCGTTTTGCCCTCCGGGCGCTCCGTCATTCCGACGCCGAAGGCGGAGGAATCCAGTCAAGATTTCATTTGCAAAAAAACATTTTCATCGGGGTTGCCAGATTGCCAAAACACTCACTTCGTTTCGCGTTTTGCCCTCCGGGCTTGCTTGAGCTGCGCTCAAGTCAAGGCTTAAAACCGGCTGGGTTCGCTATGCTCTCGCCGGTTTTAATCGAACTGACTACATAAATACACAAAGAGCCACCCCTACGGGGCGGCTCTTTGTGTATCGGGGTAGCCAGATTCGAACTGACGACATTCTGCTCCCAAAGCAGACGCTCTACCAGGCTGAGCTACACCCCGAAGTGCTCCAAATATAGCAAAGATTAACAGAAAATTGAGTCTATTTACAAAAAAAATTTATCTATAATAAAATTTTTCACAAAAACTTCACTTTTGTGCACTGAAAATATTGACAATTGCCCAGTTGTGCATTATATTTATATTGTATATATTCCAGCATCCTTTATGACGAGAGGCAAATCATGGAAAACAACAACGAAAAACGCAAAGAGATGACCGCAAGGCAAGAAGAAATCTACGAATACATCAAGAAGTATTCTAAAGAAAATCACATGCCGCCAACGGTCCGCGAAATCGGCAACCACTTCGACATTTCTTCCACGAACGGCGTACGTTCCATTCTCGCCGCCCTCATCAAGAAAGGCTACATCAACCGCTCTCCGCGCCTCAGCCGCGGCATCGAAATCTTGAGCGACGACAAAGAATCCAGCAAGGAAGTCGCAAACAACACTATCGAGATTCCTATCGTCGGTCGCGTTGCCGCCGGTACGCCGATTCTCGCCGTGCAGAACCTCGAAGGCACAGTCACAATCGACAGAGACTTCCTCGCTTGCCGTAGCGACGTCTTTGCGCTTCGCGTCAAAGGCGATTCCATGATCAATGCAGGCATTTTCGATGGAGACCTGATTTTTGCACGTCAGCAAAAGACCGCCGACCTTGGCGAAATCGTCGTTGCACAGATCGATAACGAAGCGACGGTCAAGTACTACCATCCGAGCGCAGACCATGTGGAACTGCGCCCGGCCAACCCGAAGTACAAGCCAATCATTGTTAACAACAAAAAAGACTTCTCCATTGCAGGCCGCGTCATCGGCGTCATGAGAAAAGTCAACTAATTTATCTACAACACTTTACTGGATCTATCGTCGTTTCACATTCTCTGGATGACGAATTGATGCGAACAGTAAACAACAAAAACCGAGGTTCAACGCCTCGGCTTTTTTTCGTTCGTACAATTTAATGGATGCGACTCTCGCCTATTGAGGTTGTCCGTCGCTACGTTCCAGGACGACATTAATCGTCGAAATCGGCGAGTTCTTCTTCAGCTTCCTTGAGGTCAGCTGCGTCCGGTCCTTCGATATCGTCGTCCTCCACTTCGTCAAGAGAGTCACCGCCCATGGCGCCCAGCTGGTATTCCACCTTGCGGGCTTCCTTGGACTGGCCCAAGTGCAAAATAGCGGCGCATTCTTCGCAATAGCCGAGATGCTTGTCGACCCAGAATTCCGGAGACACAAGGTTCTTGTTGCAGCGAGTGCAAATCTGCGTTGCCGCTTCACGCGTGAACGCAGCATTCTGTTCTTCAAGTTCCTTCAAGATGCGTTCCGTCAATTCTTCCTGCGTTTCTTCAGCAAGAGAAATCTTGTGGCGGATAGCGGAAGTCGGCTTTTTTTCGAGGTTCTTCATTTCAGAAGTCACCTTCTTCTTGTTGGCGCGTTCTTCCTGCTCATCAATTTCAACAAACATAATGAACTTGCAAGGCTTCTTACCGCCTTCAAGCAAAACAGCATACGGATAATCAGATTTCACAGTGGACTTTTTGGGTTCAGACTTTTCTACAACTTCAACTTTTTCAAGAACCTTTTCAGGAGCCTTTTCGACAGTCTCCTTAACCGGTTCCTTTTCGATTTTCTTTTCAACTTCCTTTACAGCTTCTTTTTCGACAACCTTTTTCGGAGCTACAGGAGCCTTAGCCTCGACTGCCGGTTCAACCTTCTTTTCGGAAGCTGGTTTCTTGGATGTTTCGACAGCAGCTTTTGCCGGAGCTGCCTTTGCAGGAGCCTTCGCCGGGGCGGCCTTCACCACTTTTGCGGGTTCCTTCTTTGCCGGAACATCCTTCTTTGCGACAGGCTTTTTGGCCGAAGCAGCCGGGGCAGCCTTTGCAGGCGCCTTCGCCGGCGCAGCCTTCTTGGCCGGTGCAGGAGCGGCCTTTGCCACAGGCTTCTTTGCCGGAGCAGCCTTTGCAGGAACCTTGGCAGGGGCTGCCTTCTTAGCCGGTGCAGAAGCAGTCTTTGCTACAGGCTTTTTGGCCGGAGCGGCCTTTGCAGCTTTCTTTTCAGAAGTACTAGCCTTTGCAGGCGCTTTTGATGTCGCTTTTTTTGAACTCATATTTACTTCTTTTCCACAATTTTAATGTTTAAAATCGGATCGTTCAGGTCAATACGGCAGACAACATCATGTCCTTCGATAACCTTACCAAATACGGTATGATGGCCGTCCAAATGCGGCTGCGGGAGATGAGTGATGAAGAACTGAGAGCCACCAGTATTCGGACCCTTGTTCGCCATGGAAATCACACCCGTCTCATGCTTAAGATCGTTTTTCTCATCGTCGATAGTGTAACCGGGACCGCCCGTTCCATCACCATTCGGGTCGCCGCCCTGAATCATGAATCCCGGAACAACACGGTGAAACACAAGACCGTTGTAGAACCCCTGATTCGCAAGTTCAACAAAGTTCGCTACGGTATTCGGAGCGGCCTTGAAGTTCAAGTCCACCACGATTTTTCCCTCATGGGTTGTAATTTCGGCAAGAATCTGGGAAACACCCGTATAATCCTTGTTAAAAACTTTTCCCGCAGCAAAAGCATTTGCGGCAAGGCACAAGGCACTGCAAATAATGAGTTTTCTAAACAAAACTTAACTTCCGTCGTTATATCGTTCTAAAAGAACAAATTGTTAAACAAGAATATAGTTTTTTTTTTAAAGGGTTCACAGCGAATTACAATAAACAGGCACAAGATTTCTATATTTATGCAAAAAACTCTTCAACATCTTAATATGCCGCAAAACAACAATATCCGTAATTTTAGCATTATCGCCCACATCGATCACGGCAAATCCACCTTGGCCGACAGAATGATTGAACTGACCAAGACTGTCTCCAAAAACGAAATGATGAACCAGCTCCTGGACGACATGGATCTGGAACGCGAACGCGGCATTACCATCAAGGCTCACGCCATCCGCATGGTCTACGAAAAAGATGGCGAAGAATACATTTTAAACATGATCGATACGCCGGGGCACGTGGACTTCACTTACGAAGTCAGCCGTTCCCTCGCCGCATGCGAAGGTGCAATCCTCGTGGTGGATGCAAGCCAGGGCATCGAAGCCCAGACGCTTTCGAACCTCTACCTTGCGATTGAAAACGACCTCACGATCATCCCAGTTTTGAACAAAGTAGACCTTCCGGGTGCACAGCCCGATCACGTGGCGCAGCTCGTCGGCGACCTACTCGGCTACGACCCGGACAAAATCCCGCGCATTTCCGCCAAGACAGGCCTCAACGTAGAACAGGTGCTCGACAAGATTGTCGACGAAATCCCGGCCCCAAAGGGCGATGCTGGCAAACCACTTAAGGCACTCATCTTTGACTCCGTTTACGATTCCTACCGCGGCGTGATCAACTACATCCGCATTGTCGAAGGCACACTCAAGGCGGGCATGAAAATCCGCATGATGAAGACGGGCGGCGAATATGTAGTCACGGAAGTCGGTACATTCAGCATGCGCCGCGACCCGCGCCCGGAACTCACCGAAGGCATGGTCGGCTACGTGCTCGCCAACGTGAAGACGATTAGCGACGTGAAGATCGGCGATACGCTTACCGATGCCGCTAATCCGGCCGAAGAACCGCTCCCGGGCTACAAAGACGTGCTCCCGATGATTTACTCGGGTATCTACCCCATCGATCCGGAAGACTACAAGGACTTGCGCGAAGCCCTCGAAAAGCTCCGCCTCAACGACTCCGCCCTCTGCTGGGAACCAGAAACATCCGAAGCGCTCGGCTTTGGCTTCCGCACGGGCTTCCTCGGACTTTTGCACATGGAAATCGTGCAGGAACGTTTGGACCGCGAATTCAACGTGGACATCATCACGACCGTGCCGAACGTGGAATACCACGTTTACATGAGCGACGGCTCCATGGTGAAAATCGAAAGCCCGTCCAAGCTCCCCGACGCTAGCCGCTACGACTACATCGAAGAACCTTACGTGAAGGCACAGATCTTTACGCCAAAAGAATATGTCGGCGCCATGATGACGCTCTGCGAAGAAAAGCGCGGCACATTCGAAACGATGGAATACATCGACGAAACGAAGGTCATCCTCAAGTACGACCTTCCGCTTGCCGAAATCATGTTCGACTTCTACGACCGTCTCAAATCTCTGAGCCGTGGTTACGCAGGCCTCGACTACACGCCGAGCGAATACAAGCGCAACAACCTCGTGAAGCTCGACATTCTTTTGAATGGCGACCCGGTCGACGCCTTCTCCGTGATTATCCACCGCGACAAAGCAAACACCTACGCTAACGCCATCTGCGTAAAGCTCAAGGACCTTATTCCGCGCCAGCAGTTCGACGTCGCCATCCAGGGCGCCATCGGCGGAAAGATCATCAGCCGCTCCACCGTGAAGGCTGTGCGCAAGGACGTGCTTGCCAAGTGCTACGGCGGTGACATCACCCGCAAGCGTAAGCTCCTCGAAAAGCAGAAGGAAGGTAAGAAGCGCATGAAGAGCATCGGCTCCGTGGAAGTGCCGCAGAAGGCATTCCTCGCCGTGCTCTCCCTCAGCGACGATTCCACCGGCAGCAACGACTAACTGCAATCAAAGCCATGTCAGCACTCGATCGTAAAGTCAAGTCATTGCAACGGCGCCATTCCAGGGCGCACGTGTTCTTTCTCGTCTTTATACTCGGTGTTGTACTCGCCGTCATGGTTGCTGTGCGCTACTACATCATGGAACCCGTCCGAGTCCTAGACAATTCTCTCTATCCAAAATTCAAGAAGAACAGCATTCTGTGGATGTGCAAGCTTCCCCGCTGCACAGACAGCATCGAAGACGGAGACTTTGTCTGGGGGATCATGCGGAACCAGGACAACATGGTGCGTAGAGTTCTTGGCGTCCCAGGCGATTCTATCACGATTACAAACAACGGCAAAGTCTATACACCTCATCGCAATTTTAAGTGGAGAGGAGAAGATGCCTTTATCGAAACGCGAAGCATCTACGTTCCGCGCAAGGGAGACACGCTCCGTTTTGACCAGTTAAACGATGTAGAACAAGACTACCTTATTTCGCTCATGCATGAGCAGAACGAAAAAATCTATGTCAAGTCGAGTCTCTGGCAAGGCAATCGAGAAATGCCCATAGAACGCATCGGTTCCACCAAACTTGGAAACCGCCTTGTTAGTTTACAGGAAATCGACTACATGCCATGGCAAGACCGATTCCTCGTCGAACTGCAAATATTCCTTGCAGAACCGGGCAACACGCCCATCCACATCAAGCGAGAACTCTTCAGCGCCACAGATTCATCCAAGATTTCTTATTACGTTGTACCAGAAGATTGCTACTACCTCGTTTGCGAAAAGGCAAGCCACTGCGCGGATTCAAGAGAAATCGGATTCTTTACAAAAAATCGCCTTCTCGGCCGAGCAAACAAAGTCGCCAATAAAATTCAATCGCAAATCGACAACCGTATTTTAAATTTCCAGAAATCGATTCAGCAGCAAATAAAGAAAAACAAGAAAAAAACGAACAAGAAAAAGCAATAAGTTACCAAAATTTAAAAAATCTAAATTTCCAGAAAACAGCCAAGCGCAACAAATTTAAAAATCTCAACAATTTATTCATTTGTCTTAACATTCTCATTCCAAGATTTTTTTACGCTTTGGTAATTTAGAATCCTATTTTAAGAAAAGCAGAAGAAAGCCGAATTTTGCAACCAACCGTTTGCAAGAACACAAAAATAAAAGCATTGCGTATTAAAAGCAAAAACGCACCCGAGCCGGGTGCGTTTTGCAAATCCTCATTAGAAGTCCGCGCGTCTCGCACTACATCAAGCGCGCGTTCCACTAAAATTAGTCGAGCGTGTGGACCAGGAGACCGTCGCGAAGCTTCGGTTCGAACCAAGTGCTCTTCGGCGGCATGATTTCGCCAGCGTCGGCAATGCTCATGAGCTGATCAAGCGTGGTCGGATACATTGCAAATGCACAAGCGCATTCACCGCTATCGACGCGCTTTACGAGTTCGCCGAGACCACGGATGCCACCGACAAAGTCGATGCGCTTGGAAGTACGCGGATCGTCGATGTCGAAGAGCGGCTTCAAGATAAGCTTCTGGAGGAGAGCCACGTCGAGGCTATCGACCGGACCCAAGTTCTTGAGGAACTTGGCCTTGAACGTGCAAGCATACCACTTGCCGCCCATGTAGAAGTTCACCTGGTTCTGCTTGGCCGGGCTCTGCATGCTCGGCAATTCTTCGATGTCGAACACAAGCTTCATTTCTTCCATGAGCTGTTCCGGCGTGCGGCCATTCAAGTCCTTAAGCACGCGGTTGTAGTCCAAAATCTTGAGCTGCGTGCTCGGGAAGAGGATAGCGAGGTAACGGTTGTATTCTTCGTCGCCCGTGTTCTTCGGATTCTGTTCAGCGCGGTAGCTGGCAGCGCGAGCACCAGCAGCACTGCGGTGGTGACCGTCAGCGATGTAGCTCACCGGAATTTCTTCGAAAGACTTGCGGATAGCTTCGATTTCAGCATCATCGTCGATGACCCAAACCGTGTGGCCAAAGCCGTCGCCCTTGCTCACGAAGTCGTAAACAGGCTTGCGCTTGGTCACGGCACCGAAGATATCAAACTGGCCGTTGTCGCGGTAAGTGAGGAACACCGGACCCGTATTGGCGTTCGTGGCGAGCACATGGCGCAAGCGATCTTCTTCCTTGTCTGCGCGGGTAAGTTCGTGCTTCTTGATGGTGCCGTTGAAGTAGTCAGCAGCCGGGACGCAGCACACAAGACCGTACTGTTCGCGACCGTTCATCGTCTGGCGATAAACGTAGAGGCACGGCTTCGGGTCGAAAGCGATCACGCCGTCTTCGATCATCTTGTCGAGATTTTCACGAGCGTGGGCATAAACCTTCGGATCGTAAGCATCGACAGAATCCGGAAGTTCGATTTCGGCACGCGTCACGCGCAAGTAGGAGTGCGGAAGGCCCTCAGCCATAGCCTTGGCTTCGGCGCGATTCATCACGTCGTAAGGGAGCGCAGAGATAGTCTCAGCTTCAGCCGGGTTCACCGGACGCAAAGCCTTGAACGGATAGATGTGCATCATAGGTTTCTTTCCTTTGTGTGCTTCTTTGATTAAAACTTCGTCTTCGGCAATCAAGTTATGGATATAACCCGTCTTTGCCTCAATCCATTTTTTCTTCCTGTAACTTACGATGAAATAAGCTAGAAAAAAGAAGATGGCGCCGCCAATAGCAGCGACAATTGTAATGCCAATCATGAACGCCAACAGGTGGTCCGCAGCATCATTCCACAAATGCCCGATCACCGTCGTGAAATTCTTGAACGATAGCCCCTGGAATTCTTCCAAAAAGTCAAACTTAATCGCCTCCGGATGGACAATCTTGCACCCGAGCATATAACCCGTCGGGTAGAAAAATCCGAACTGAGTCAGCGGGTTTGCCACAAACGAAGAGACAATCCCCGGAACCTTCGGAAGACGGAACAAGGCACAGAACGCAACCGTCAAAATAATGGCAACACCAATCGTCGGCCAAATACCAATAAAGACGCCCGCCGCCACAGACCACGCCACACGCATGGCATCCTGACGCCTCGGAAACATCCTATTGTAATAAATACGGCTTAAGCGCTTGTACTTCGATTCGTTCCTTCTCAATTTAACCATATCACCTCTTAAATAACCGAGCCAAAGATAGTAAAAGTAGGAAGTAGGCAGTAGACTGTAGGAAGTAGGAAAACGTCATTGCGAGGAACGCAGTGACGAAGCAATCCACCCCCAAAGTGTCATCCTGAGCGAAGCAACGAAGTTGCGAAGTCGAAGGATCCAGTAAAGTCTTGTTCTACAAAGGCAGAACACCAGCCCCGGCTAATCCTTCAAGCAACGGACAGAAAAACCGAAGCTCTTGTTGTAGTAACCCAGGGCCGCATAGTTGCTGCAGTAGCCCAAGTCCAAGGCATTGGCGTAGTTGTAATCTGTCTCAGAAGCACTCCAGAAGCCGGCGAGTTTGCCAATGTCGAAGAAATTGCCATTGTTGATCCTGTCGCCAGCAGGCAGTGCGGAAAAGCCCACGTCATCCGAGCCGTTGCCATCATGAAACCACCCCGTCTGCGACTTGAGAACCTTGAGTGCCGTTGCTTCCCCACCGACTTTGGTAAGCAAAGTATCCCACTCTTTTTTTTCCGGTAAATGCCAGCCCGGCGGACAAATGCCTTGCACCGTATCGGGCAGAGTACATTCTTTACCGGAACCACAATCCTGCGGATTGTCGGCATCAGTCGCAAGCTTCACCGAGTCTATCGCCGCCGCCCAGGTGTAAAGGCGGCCAGTCACGGCACAATTTTCAGCCTTGTTGGCATAGCACCAATTTTTACCCATCAAGCTCGGAGTTTTGACACTATCGGCATAGTTCAAATTTTCAGCCATCCATATCTGGTCACCGATTTTTACAGTCTTGTAAATTTGACCATCGCGGGAATCCGTCATTGAGTCGTAGGCAATTTCAGGATTCAAACGATCTTCCTTCGGCACATCCCAACTCCAGCCATCACCATTTTTTCCGTTCGAAGAGGAACTCAACTGCTTGCTAGAAGATGAAACAGACTTCAAACTCGATGATGAACTGCTACTAGATTCTTCATGGCTATCGCCACTCAGAATGACGCTGGACGATGATTCAACTTTTGTGCTGCTAGAAGAACTCTGAATCTCTTCAGAATCAGACGTTCCATCGTTGTTTGAAGCGCTAGTACCACTGTCGCCACCGCAAGCCGCAAGCATAAGCATACCAGAAACAGCCGCAGCAGCCACGCACCCACGCAAAGACATCTTCCCCCACCACAAATTCTTCAACAACATAAGACACTCCCAAACAAAGTTATTTATTAAATATAGTTTTTATTTCAAGCACCAAGATTTAGTCATTAGTCGTTAGTCTTTAGTTATTAGAATAATATTTGGCGGCTTTGCAGCGATTATACGAACTAAGGACCAATGACCGAAGACTATAGACTCAACCGCCTAATCACATTTTCTAAATTTCCTTCCATGAAACACTTGATTTCGAAAGAAGGCTTTGAAAAATTCAAGGCAGAATGGGAACATCTCAAATACGTCGAACGCCCGGCCATGATCAACCAGGTGCAGGCCGCCGCTGCCGAAGGCGACCGCAGCGAAAACGCAGCTTACACTTACGGACGCATGCGCGTACGCGAAATTGATCGCCGCCTGCGTGAACTCGACCGCATTCTGGATGGCGCACAGATTGTCGAAAATGCCGCCACCAAGGACGGTTCTATCCGCTTTGGTGCCACCGTCAAGATGATCGACAAGAAAACCAAACGCGAAAAAGTTTACAGCATCGTCGGCGACAAGGAAATCGACCCGCTCCAGGGACGCATTAGCATGAAATCCCCCATCGGCGAAGCCCTGCAAGGCAAAAAAGCCGGCGACACAGTCGAAGTCCAAGCCCCCCGCGGAAAGATTACGTACGAAATTCTAGAAGTTAATTATTGAACATGTCATGCCCGCCACCGAGCGGGCACCTCCATTTCATTAAAAGAGAAGGAGATTCCCGCTTTCGCGGGAATGACAACTCAGCTTCTAAGCATCAACCACTTCCTACCGCCTACTTCCTACCGCCTACTAAACTATGTTCATCGATACTCATTGTCATATAGACTCTTACGAGCGCCATGCGGGCGAATCCTTTGACGCACTTCTAGAGCGTTTCCAGAGCGCCAGTTTCACGACCGAACGCAGCACAGCCAAGGAAAAGGCGGCAGCCTCCAAGATTGCACAGCCCGAAGCATTCATTCACGTTGCCTGCGACCCGGCCGACTTCGACCGCGCCCGAGAACTCAGCGAAAAATATCCGTTCGTCTACACTGCATACGGCATCCATCCCGAGTACGTCGAAACGGAGACCGCCGAAGATGAAGCACGAATGATGGAATTCTTGAAGCACCCGAAGTGCGTTGCCTGCGGTGAATTTGGCCTTGATTACCATTACGGAGCCGAGACAAAGGCCGCCCAAGTCAAGCTTTTCGAACGCCATTTGCAGCTCGGCATCGAAAGCGGCAAGCCTCTCGTACTCCACCTGCGTGAAGCCGATGACGACGCCCTCGCCGTGCTCCGCTCTGCGAGCCTCCACGACCGCAACGTTCACGTTCATTGCTTTACAGGTACGCCAGAATTCGTCGAGCAGCTTCTTCAGCTAGACGCAAACATCTTCGTCGGATTCACGGGAATCGTCACGTTCAACAACGCGCAAAACGTCCGGGATGCAGCAGCGCTTGTACCGCTCAACCAAATGCTTTTGGAGACCGACGCCCCTTACATGGCGCCCGTCCCCTTCCGCGGAAAGCCCTGCCACTCCGGCTACATTCCGTTTATTGCCGACAAACTCGCCGAAATAAAAAACGTGACGGTAGAAGAACTCTACCATCACTGTCGTGAAAACACGAAAAAATGCTACGGAATTTAAAAAGCTTTTAACAAGAAGGCGATGCCGTCCCCATACGCGGATCATGACCACGTAAGAGCTAGTTGCATTCAAGGCGAGTGTCGCGACAGGCTGCTTGCAGACTGTCATGATTGAGCCGAAGATGC
>Ga0310695_10006817_pt1 | contig 18621 bp, 14 predicted proteins | sample RumenRJG_04DNA_FD_203882 | JGI IMG/M metagenome (GOLD analysis project Ga0310695, IMG submission 203882) | Bovine rumen microbial communities from Lethbridge, Alberta, Canada - RJG_04 (v2) (version 2) | ecosystem: Host-associated > Mammals > Digestive system > Stomach > Rumen | place: Canada...
CAGGTCAAGTTTTCGTATATGTCTATGATTGCGATGATAATCGGGTTATGCGTATTAGTCGTAATCCCTTAAAGCAGGTCAAGTTTTCGTATACTACCTATCTTGAAACAGCCTCCAGCGCAGTCCCGCAGACCAAAAATCGCGGATCGACGCATTTTTTAGCTTTTTTCCCTTCGTAAAGCAGTATACGCGACATCATAAGCCCTCTATCTCTTTATACGAAATAAAATTACGAATATCGCGGATCTCCACGAGAAATGGCACTTTCCCAACCTTTCATTTAATCCGCGCTTTTTCAAAGAACTATACTTATCTTACACCCTCTTTTCAAATAATGCAAGCATTTTTGTAATGCCAGCATTTTTTGTAGTGTTACAGAAAGTATGTTTTTTTGTCAAATGACAATAACAGCATACCTTTTGTAACACGTCCCTATTTCCTTCTATTCATAGATAAAAATATCTTTTGGACCTTTTATTGATACGCTCTTGAAAACAGCATTAGGCGCGTTTATCACTCTAAAGCTCTTTTCGCTCACTTCAGGAAGTCCATAGAACATATCGCTTTCCATAGGGCTTTTTTCAGAGCTTTCGTCTGTAGTAAACTCGCAATCTTTGATAACAAGATTATCGATTGTCCTTTCCGCAAGTCCTGCTATAAATCCTGCGCTAGCCTTGCAACCCGTAGCCTTTACGCCCTCTATCGTAATATCGTGGATATAAGGCGTTTCTGCAGTAATTTCCTGCTTTTCCAAGCTAAAGAGAGGAGAGTTTTTATCGGTTATACCGCACTTATAGAACATATTAACAGCGATAGGGCAAAGATTGTCTTGCATAGTCAGATTGCGAAGATGTATATCGAAAATCTCCCCGCCTCTACCTCTGCGGCTCTTTATGCGAATACCTCGGTCTGTTTTTGGGAAATAGCTGTTTTCTGCCAAAACGTGCCTAATTCCCGCCGCTGTTTCGCTTCCAATAACAATGCCGCCGTGAGCATTTTTCACAGTGCAGTTTTTAACGAGTACGTTTTCCGTAGGCTTTGCAGCTTTAATGCCATCTTCACCGCTACCGCTCTTCAAGCAAATGCCGTCATCTCCCACGCTCACAGTGCAGTTTTCAATAACAACATTAGTACAGCTATCAATATCAATTCCGTCAGTATTCGGAGCATCAGCAGGGTTTTCGATTGTAACGCCATTCAAGCGCACCCAATTAGAATAAAGCGGGTGAATTGTCCAGAAAGGAGAGTTTCTAAAAGTAACGCCCTCAATCAACACATCTGTGCATTTATTAAACTCCACAAGGCAAGGGCGCAAAAACTGATTTTCTCTACCGCCGCCGCCTCCTGGCTGATTTTCATATCCAGGGTTTAGTGAAGCAAGACGCTTTTCGTATTCTTCCACAGGAGATTTTTGACCTGCCGCTCTTTTTTTGTTTCTCAAATCCCACCAAAAAGAGCCGTTGCCTTCGACAATTCCTTCTCCTGTGATAGAAACATTAGTCTGATTTTCAGAGCGGATAAGAGAGTGCATTGCATAACAGTCCACTCCTTCCCATCTCGTGAAAACAGGCTCGTACATCATAGGGTCTTCAATAAAAGAAAGAAGCGCACCTTTTTTCAAATGCAATTCTGTGTCAGAAGGTATGTCAATCCCGCTTGTTCGCCACACGCCTTCTTCTATAATAAGTCTGCCGCCACCGTTTTTTGCAATCTCCTCGAAAGCAGATTTGAAAGCATTTGTATTGTCAAAACTTCCGTCGCCTTTGCCGCCAAAAGAGCTTAAAACCTTTTCCACCATAACTCGCAACCTCTGTGATTAAGATTAATCGTTATAGATAAATTTTGCGCCAGATATTCAGTTTTAACAAGGAATATATGCGGGCGGTTTTTGTAATTTTGCGACAGACAGACACTCTTTTTTGGTAAATCGCTTTTATCTAGCTAGATTAGTCACTATTATCCTACTAGATAAGACACCTTTATCTAGCTAGATAAGAGTGCTTTATCTAACTAGATAAGACCCTTTTATCTAGTAGGTGTATATACCCTTATCCAGTGAAATCAAGCTGATTTTTGTAAAAAAGCATTGCGCACAGACAAAAAAAAGACGCTCGGAATATCGAACGTCTTTGCAAATGGGCCATCTTGGATTTGAACCAAGGACCAAAGGATTATGAGTCCTCTGCTCTAACCGCTGAGCTAATGGCCCATAAGTAGAAGTATCTTAACAGATTTTCGCCAATTTGGTCAATAGTCAAAAGCAAAATTTGTTGAAAAGAAAATTACGACCGTTGGCAAAGAAAAATACGCTAGTAAATAAAAAAAATTACGAGCGTAAAAAAAAGTTGCAAATGGAGAGGCATCGAAATATAATTTTGGGTATGAAGAAAATTATACTTGTTGCTATAGCTTTATTTGTTGCAGTTCATTTCTTTGGGTTTAATATCCGAGATACAGCCTCTTATGTAGCTCGCACGGCGGTTAATCTTATCGAAAGTATCATTCCTTTCACTGGTGATGATTTTGAAGATATTGATTCACAAATCAATGCTGTTGTAATAAAAAGCGGCAGCTCAGAAGCCATAACAAAGGCTTTTGATTCTTCTATGCGCAGTGCTAAAATCTTGTATGAAAAATGCACGGTAAGCACTAAACGCTTTTTGTCTAAAAACTTTGGCATAACCTTCTCTTCTTCCTCTTCTTCAAAGGCTCAAACAGCGCGCTACAATAACAGTTCAAGCTCTTATTCTTTCGACTTTAATAATATGGATATATCCGAGCAATCCGCTCTTCGTCAAACTCTTATCGATTACAGTATGAACCTGCGAGGTATCCGCTATAACTACGGCAGCGAAAATCCAAACAACGGGTTTGATTGCTCTGGCTTTATCCGCTACGCCACAAAGAACAGCATAAATGTTGCTTTGCCCCGCACTGCGCAAGAGATGTATAATTGTATGGAAAAGATTTCTCCCTCTGAGCGAGAGCCTGGGGATTTGGTATTCTTTAGAGCAAATGGAAGAATTGACCACGTCGGTATTTATCTGGGTCGCTATCAAGGAAGCGGTTCTTTACACGGCAGAGAAATCTTTATCAATGCAGCAAGTCAAGGACCACGCACAGGAGTCGTTGTAAGCGCATTAGATGAGCCATATTGGAGAAGGCATTACAGCTCTAGCGGTCGTTTCTTGCCCTCTTCAATGCAAATCGCCGAAGCTAGCGTAAATGCAGAAGAATAATTTGCAATATGCGAATTTCTATTTTATAATTAAGGTATGAGCAAATGGGTGTTATTGGCGTGCTTTGCGCTCTTGATTGTGTCGTGTAAAGATGTAGAAAAAAAAGAAGAGAAAAAAGATGAAAAAAAGCAAGCTATTATAGGCTTTTCTCAGCTGGGTAGCGAAAGCTCTTGGAGAACGTGCAACAGCGAATCTATAATCAAAGCCGCAGAAGAAGCAGGTTTTCAAATCATCTTCGACGACGCACAGCAAAAACAAGAAAATCAGATTAAGGCAATTCGCTCTTTCATCGTCTATAGAGTAGACATCATCATCTTTTCGCCAATAGTGGAAACAGGCTGGGATACGGTTCTTGAAGAAGCTAGAGAAGCACAAATCCCCGTCATCGTTGTTGACCGAAAACTGCGCATAAAAGACAAATCTCTAATCAAAGGCTATATTGGTCAAGATTCAAAAGAAGAAGGCAGAAAGGCTGCAAGATTTTTAATAGAAAAATACAAAGACAGAGAAGAAAAACTCAATATCCTTGAAATCACAGGAACAGCAAACTCTTCTAGCGCAAAGGGCAGAAGCGAAGGCTTTTGTGAAGTCTTAGAAGCAGAAGACACAGAAAAGAAGTTTTCTATAATCTACTCAGAATCAGGCGATTTCTTGCGCTCAAAAGGCAGAGAGATTTTAGCGCAGATTATTGCATACAACGGAGGGGAGCTAAAAATTGGAGCTAAAGCTATCGATATTATCTTTTCGCATAACGACGCAATGACTCTCGGTATTTTGGACTCTCTTGACAATTACGGCATAAAGGCGGGAAAAGATGTTGCTATTGTCAGCGTTGACGGGGAGCAAAAGGCAATAAACGAGCTTATGAAAGGCAGGCTAAACTGTATTGTGGAATGTAATCCAAAGACAGGCAAAGAGCTTTTGAAGCTGGTTGCAAAAGTGCTTGCAGGGGAAGAGATAGAAAAAGAAACATATATAGACGAAGATATCTTTACAGAAAACGATAATTTCACGCTCTTTGAAAGCCGCGGGTACTAGAGAAATGAAAAAGAAAATAAGCCTAGAAAGCCGCCTTTATCACTCATACATCTTTATCATTTTGCTTATGGTGCTTCCGACGATATACGCTGTTATCGTGCAAAGAATACACTCGGCTCAATACGACACGATTATCACTAACGTAAGTCTTGCAAACAACATCAACTCCATCGCAAAAAATGCAATAAGCAATGAGCTTTGGAGCATAGTTTCGGGGCGCAAGCAATTTACAGACGGCGAACAATACCGAATGTTAATGGATATAAAGGAAGGTATCGACAAACTTGAGGCAAACACAAAAGAAGAAAAAGGCAGGGAAAAGCTAATCGTCGCAAATCGCACCGAAGTAACATTGCACAAAAACATCACGACTTTGGGCTTACAAATAAACAGCGGCGCAACTGTGGCAAAAAACGAAGAGTTCTTAGACGAAATCCGCGGCATAACAGCTCTTCTTTCCGACATCTTGCAAGAATACATCATCATAGAGATAGAAGAAGCGCAGAGAACTAATGAGGCTATAAAAACATCTTCAATACAGCTTTCGATAATACAAATCGCAATAATCTTGTTCGTCGTGATATTCTCGGTCAAAAGCTTTTTAGGCACACTCGCCGCCGTCATAGAAGAGCAAAAGAATATGCAAAAAGCCGAGCTAAAATCCTTGCAGTCGCAAATCACGCCACACTTTCTTTACAACACCTTTGACACAATAATCTGGCTTGCAGAAGCTGAGCAAACAGACACAGTTGTAAAGGTAACAAGAGCTTTCAGCGAGTTTTTGCGCATATCGCTTTCCCGCGGACACGAATGGATTACGGTGGAGCAAGAAATAAGCCACATCTCAAATTATCTCACGATACAAAAAATCCGCTACGAATCCATTTTGAACTATGAAATAGACATAGACAAAGAGCTTTTCAAATACAAAATGCTAAAACTCACCTTGCAGCCTTTAGTTGAAAATGCAATTTATCATGGCATAAAAAACAAAAGAGGGCGAGGACACATAAAGGTGATTGCACGATACACGGCAGATGAAAATGATTGTGAAAAAAGAATGAGATTTAGCGTAGAAGACGACGGAGCGGGTTTTAGTGCAAAGAGACTTGAAGATGTGAAAAAAGAGCTACTAGAAGACAACAGCGAAAACGTAAGCGCGACTTACGGGCTTTACAACGTAAATAAGCGGCTGATTTTGTATTACAACGGCTCAAATCTTGAAATAGAAAGCAGCGAAGGCAAGGGAACAAAAGTATCTTTTACAATCCCCTGCATAGAGGCGGAGCAAAAGCAAATAAAAAATAAGTAAGAATATGGAGAGAAAGAATGTATAGCGTATTTATTGCAGACGATGAACACATAGTTTTGGAAGGAATCCGTAAGAAGCTAGACGCAGAAGGCTCAGCATTTTCACTTGCAGGAGAAGCGACCGACGGCGAAATTGCCTTTTCGATGATACAGGAGCTAAAGCCAGATATTCTCATTACCGACATCAAAATGCCATTTATGGACGGCTTAGAGCTTTCTCGATTGCTAAAAAAAATCCAGCCTTGGATAAAAATCATAATACTTTCGGGGCACGACGAATTTGAATATGCAAAAGAAGCTATTTCTATCGGTGTTGAAGATTATATTTTGAAGCCCTTCACCTCCGATGAACTGAAAAAGAGTCTTGAAAAAGTCGCTCATAGCATAGACAAAGCCAAGCAGGAAGAAAAAGACATCACAAAGCTAAAAGCAGAGCTTGAGTCTTCTGCAATTTTGGTGAAAAACAAGTTTTTGACTGACTTGGTTTTAGGGTCTTGCGACACCTCTACAATTTTCCAAAGCGCAAAAGAACTCGATATAAATCTCCTCTCTCGCTACTACAAGCTAGCTGTGTCAGACCTACGCGACGGGAAAGATGGAGGCAAAGAAAAATCTCTTGACGAAACAAAATCAGCACTTCTCAATCTTGCTAAATCATCACCTCAAGTCATTTCATTTTTCATCAGCCCCACTCGTTTCGTCAGCATAATAAAAGGCAGTGACAAAGATGAGCTTGAAGAATACTCTTACAATTTCGCCGAAGCCGTATCACACATTGTTTCGCTACAACAAAGCTACATCGTTATCACCGCCCTTTCCGCTACAGTGGAACATTCATCTCTAATAGCAAAATCATATCGCGATGTGGTACAAGTTTTGGAGCAATCCCGTTTTTACAACAAAAGCCGTATTGTTTCAGCCGACGACATAGCTTCTTCTTCAGACGGCATTTTATCTCTACAAGAAAATGACCCTCTTGTTGAGCGGCTTAAATACGCACAAAAAAGTGAAATCTCTGCAATAATTTCGCAATACTTAGAGCTTTTAAAAGATAATTCTGACTCTTTCCACGTCATCGCGTCATATTTGTTTGTCGATGTGGTTATGGCTGTATCAAAGTTAGCGGAAAATCTCGGTGGCAATATCAAGACCCTTATGCCCGAAATCCTTACACACTCTTTTGTTGAAAACGCTGTGCAGAACCCCGATATTTTTGAAGAAGAAACTCGCAAAATACTCGAAACAATCTTGACTTTCCGCGATTCAAGAATTCAAGGGCGTTATGGAGATGTAATTCTAAAAGCAAAAGACTATATTCAAAGCAATTTCAAAAGCCAAGATACTTGTTTGCGAGTCGTTGCGGAAGCGGTGAACTTCAGCCCCAATCACTTTTCCACGATTTTTTCCCAAGAGTGTGGCACAACATTTATCGAATATTTGACCAACGTGCGTATCGATGAAGCAAAGAGGCTTTTGCGCAACACGGATATGAAAGGCGCAGACATAGCCTATGAGTGTGGCTTTTCTGACCCTCATTATTTTTCTTTTATCTTCAAAAAGACGACTGGTCTTTCCCCTAGAGAATACAAATCCCAACAGGCATAGCCTGTTTTGTAAAAAAAAGCCACACGCAGCCACAGGCTGTTTTGAAAAAAATGCCACACGGATTCGATTTTACTAACGTAAAATCTTTAAAGAGATTCCGTTAGGAATCTCGAATCCGTGTGGCAATCTTTAAAAAAGGCAGTGCCTTTACTTGCTTGCCTCAAAAATGATGTTTGCGAGGAAGACAAGTGCTAAAATCCAGGTTACGAGCGGAATATCTTTTGCCTTTTTTGCGAAAATCTTGCAAAGCACATAACTGATGATACCAAAAGAAATGCCCTGCGAAATTGAATATGCAAAAGGCATTGCCATAATCGTGATGAAAGCAGGGATACCTTCAGAAGAATCCTTGAAATCAATTCCCATCACGCTTCTCATCATCAAAAATCCTACGAAAACCAAAGCAGGAGCTGTTGCAGCCGACGGAACAAGCGCAAAAAGAGGGCTCAAGAACAAAGACACAAGGAAAAGCAATGCTGTAACCACGCTTGCCAAGCCCGTTCTTGCTCCTGCTGCAACTCCAGAAGAGCTTTCCACGAAACTCGTTACTGTAGAAGTTCCCAAACACGCGCCCACGACAGTTCCCACTGCATCTGACAAAAGCGCGCCCTTTGCGTTCATCACGTTGCCTTGCTTGTCTTTAAGGTTAGCCTGTTCCGCTACTCCAAGCAATGTTCCGATTGTATCGAACAAATCAGTGAACAAGAATGTGAAGAAGACTGCAAAGAATTTGAGAGTTAACACGCTTTTGAACTCGAAATTGAACAAAATCGGTGTTTCAGGTGCGCTAAAAGGCTTGAAAGACTCAGGAATACTTGTTACACCAAAGGGAATTCCGATAATCGTCGTTATGACAATACCGAGAAGAATAGAGCCTGGCACTTTTAAGATATAAAGAGCAGTAGTAACCACAAGACCGAGAAGCGCAACAATAGCAGTTGCATGGCTCATATCAAGAGTTACGAATGCAAGAGGGGTAGCAGCAGAGCCATCGATAAGACCTGCGTTGTTAAGACCGATAAGAGTGATGAATAAGCCGATACCAACCGCAACAGCCTTTCTCAGATTCACAGGAATGGATTTTATGATAGCCTCGCGGATACCAAAAACCGAAAGCAATATGAAAAGAGCACCTTCGAGCAAAACCGCAGTGAGCGCAAAAGCAGGGCTGCATTTCATTCCCAAAACAACAGTGTAGGTAAAAAACGCATTCAAGCCCAAGCCAGGCGCAAGAGCTACAGGCAAGTTCGCAACCAAAGCCATAAACAGAGTTGCAAGAGCAGAGCTAACCGCCGTAGCCGTGAAAATGCCGCCCCACCTCATTCCTGCTGCCGACAAAATCTGAGGGTTAAGAGCTAGAATGTAGCTCATTGCCAAAAAGGTGGTAACGCCGCCCACGATTTCGCGGTTCACAGTCGTATTTCTCTCTTTTAACTTAAAGCATTTCTCTAAACTCATTTTGAACTCCTTTGAGCAACTTCTCTACAAGACTTACACAAAGCCGCTAATTCTGCGCATTGTGAAGCTCCATACATATTAACTTTCATATGTCCTCCGAAATAAAGACTTTCGTGATTTTTAGTATAGCGTTGCACAATATTTTTTACAATCCCACCGAATAAGTGCAGATTTTACTAGGTAGTTCGTTTTATGATTTTTATTGAAAAATGCAGGCTTTGGCTATATCATAAAAATATGGAAGACAAGATTAAGACATTACAGCAAATGATTGATGAAAGCACATCTATCGTGTTTTTTGGAGGGGCGGGAGTTTCTACAGAGAGCGGTATTCCCGATTTTCGTAGCGTTGACGGGCTTTATCATCAAAAGTGGGATTATCCGCCAGAGGAGATTTTGAGCGCGCACTTTTTCGCCGAAAAGCCAGCTGAATTCTATCGCTTTTACCGCGAAAAGCTGATTGTGAAAGGCATAAAACCAAATGCAGCGCACCTAAAGCTTGCAGAGCTTGAAAAAATCGGCAAGCTAAAGGCGATTGTAACACAAAACATCGATGGTTTGCATCAAGAAGCAGGTTCAAAATGCGTCTACGAGCTTCACGGCAGCACTTTGCGCAATTTCTGCACGCACTGCAAAGAAGCATACAGTATCGACTTTATCGCCGAAAGCGAAAAGGCAGCCGATAAAATTCCTCACTGCAAAAAATGTGGCGCAATCGTGAAACCCGACGTGGTTTTATACGAAGAAGGCTTGGACAACGACGTGATTGAGGGCGCAATAAACGCGATTGCTTCGGCAGATATGCTCATCATCGGAGGCACATCGCTCACAGTGTATCCTGCGGCGGGCTTAATCCGCTATTTCCGCGGCAAAAATCTAGTGCTTCTAAACCGCGACCCCACGCCGACAGATTCCATTGCGCAGCTCGTAATTCACGATTCCATCGGCAAAGTACTTAGTCAGATTGAGGCACGATAAGGCTGTAAAGGCGGTCTAAATCCTGTGCGCTGTAATATTCGATTTGCAGTGTGCCACCATTTAGGTCGCCTTTTAGCACTACTTTTGTGCCGAGAGCCTCGCGGAACTTCTCCTCGATAGACGCAATATCAGGGTCTTGCGCTCTTAGCGTAACAGCAACAGGCTTCGTACTTTTTCTGCTCGCCTTGCCGCCATTTTTCATCTCTTGAGCAGCGTTTTCAGCTTCTCGCACGGTCATATTGCCGCCGACAATTTTCCCGAACAAAATATGGCGATCCATATTGTCTTCAACAGACAAAATAGCTCTTGCATGCCCTGCCGAGATTTGTCCCGACACCACACCGCTTTGAATATCCTCTGGTAAATCGAGCAAACGAAGCGCATTAGTTATCGTGGTTCGTTTTTTGCCCACTCTCTGAGCCACTTCTTCTTGAGTAATGCCCGAAAGCTGCATTAGTTTTCGATAAGCTAAAGCCTCTTCTATCGCATTTAAATCAGAACGCTGAATATTCTCGATAAGAGCGATTTCCAACTTTTTATCATCATCAAAGTGTCGAAGCTGCACAGGCACTTTTTCCAAGCCCGCCAAAATAGCAGCCTTAGTTCTTCGTTCACCCGCAATGATGTAGAAATAACCGTCGAGAGCGTCTTCAACAGTAATCGCCTGCAAAATGCCGTGAGTGCGGATAGATTCTGCAAGCTCTGCAAGAGAATCTTCGTCGAAATCTTGGCGTGGCTGATGAGGATTTGGCTTCAAGAGAGAGGCTTTTATCCACAGCTGCCCATTTTCGTCTGCCTCAACTCCTGCGGGAAGCTTTCTCGAAGATTTTTTTTCTTCAGAAGTATCATCAACGCCCTCTTCCATCATCAGAGCACCGAGACCTTTTCCTAATCCAAAAGTTTTAGCCACGGCTCATAACCTCTTCTGCTAACTTTTCATAGCTTTTTGCACCCAAGCAAGTCGGGTCATACTCGCAAATCGGCACTCCGTGAGAAGGAGCTTCGCTCAAACGCACATTGCGAGGAATAACGGTTTCAAAAACCAAATCTTTAAAATATGATTTCACCTGATTTACAACATCGTGAGCCAAGCGAATACGGCTATCGTACATCGTGAAGAAAATGCCGCCAATTTGAAGCTCTGGATTGATTCCTTTCTGAACCTTTTTCACGGTCTGAAGCAAAAGCGTGATACCTTCAAGTGCAAAATACTCACACTGCATAGGCACTATAACCGCATCTGAAGCTGCAAGCCCGTTTAGAGTAAGAATACCCAACGACGGAGGACAATCGATTAAAATATAGTCATACACATCGCGAACAGGCTGAAGTGCATTTTTCAAAAAGTATTCTCTGTCTTTCTGTTCAACAAGCTCAATAGCCGCGCCAGAAAGGTCGATAGAGGCAGCGATTGCGTCCAAGTTTTCAACTGTTGTGTGGTGAATAACCTCGTCAGTTTTTGCTATTCCCGCCAAAAGCTCGTACACGGTGGGTTTTTCTTTTGGAAGTCCCACGCCGCTAGACATATTTCCCTGTGAATCGAAATCCACAAGAAGCACTTTTTTTCCTGCGCGTGCCATATATGCGCCAATATTTACAGCAGAAGTGGTTTTACCAACTCCGCCTTTCTGATTTACAAAAACAAATACCTTACCCATGATAAAAGCAGTATATCATTTTTTCATTTAGTTGTATACTCAGCCACAGGCTGTTTTGTAAAAAATCTAAAACCACAATTATAAGGAGACTTTTATGATAATCACTGCAACATTGTCTAAACCTAGCAAAAATATTATTGATGTTTTTGGCAAAGAATATGTAAAGGCGCGATTTTTCTACAACAAAGAGAGAAATCTTTATGAAGCGGAGTTTTTCACGGAAAAGCAGGCGTTTCAAAAGACTTTTTCCATCGACGAGTTTGAAGCATTTATGACAGAACACCGCGGAACGACTTTTAAGAATTGCACCGAGCGCACTGAAGACGAGATTATCACAACGCTTTCAAACAAAAAGGGCAAAATCACTACTCTTCGCCAAAAGCTCAAGGCTGAAGAAAAAACGCTTGTAATTGGAAATAAAAACTTGAACCGCAAAAAGAACTATATCATCGAAGAAGGCTCGCCTGTACCTTTTTTGGTGGAGCTTGGAGTAATGGGGAAAGACGGAGAAGTCTTGAAGGCTAAATACGACAAGTTCCGACAGATAAACCACTTTCTCACTTTCATCGACGACGTTTTCCCCGAACTTGCAAAGCTTAATCGCAAAATCAACATTGCAGATTTCGGCTGCGGCAAATCCTATTTAACTTTCGCGGTTTATCATTATCTGCACGAGATAAAAAAGCTCGATGTGGAGATTTTCGGGCTTGACCTCAAAGCCGATGTTATCGCTCACTGTGCCACTCTCGCCAAAAAGCTAGGCTATAGCGACTTGCATTTTTCTGTGGGCGACATCGCAAAATACACAAGACGCGACGATATCGATATGGTGATAACCTTGCACGCCTGCGACACAGCAACTGATTTCGCGCTTTCTTACGCAGTCAAGCACAATGCGCACATAATTTTGAGCGTTCCTTGTTGCCAGCACGAGCTAAATGCGCAATTCGACGAGCATAAAAAAGAAATCGAGCCTCTTTTTGCGCCACTGATGAAATACGGCATTATAAAGGAGCGATTTTCCGCACTTGTAACCGACGCACTGAGAGCAGAGTATCTTGAAAAAGCAGGCTTTAGCGTTCAGCTTTTGGAGTTCATCGATATGGAGCATACGCCGAAAAATATCCTTATCCGCGCCGTGAAAAAATCTTCTGAACAAGAAAAAGATATGACCAACGCAAGAGAACTTGAGCAAAGCCTTTGCATAAATCCTATGATAAAAAACTTGCTTTGAGTCTTCCATTTTCTCACAAAAGCCGAAGAACAAAAAAATCCCCGCCGATTTCTCAAGCAGGGATTTATATCGTTACTTCAATAATAGCCAATCACTCGACTATTCTATGCAATTTGCCCTTTACAAAAGGCACTGGTGCCTCAATACATTCCGCCCATGTCTGGAGCAGCAGCTGCTGGAGCTTTTGGCTCTGGAATGTCTGTGATTGCGCACTCTGTTGTAAGGAGCATTCCCGCAACGCTTGCCGCATTCTGCAATGCTGAGCGAGTTACCTTTGCAGGGTCGATAACGCCCGCTTCCATCATGTCAACCCACTCGCCTGTGTATGCGTTGTAACCAGTGCCAGCTTTCTCGTTCTTTGCTCTCTCTGCAACAACTGCGCCGTCTACGCCTGCATTGTCTGCAATCTGGCGAATTGGCTCTTCGAGTGCGCGGCGAACAATCTTGAAACCGACTTTCTCGTCGTCAGAAAGACCCTTTGCAGCCTCGTCTGTGAGTGCCTTTGAAGCCTCGATAAGAGCGATTCCACCACCAGGAACGATTCCCTCTTCCAAAGCTGCGCGTGTTGCTGCAAGTGTGTCTTCCACGCGGAACTTCTTCTCTTTCATCTCTGTCTCTGTGATTGCACCGATGTTGATTACCGCCACTCCGCCAGAGAGCTTTGCCAAGCGTTCCTTGAGCTTCTCTTTGTCGTAGTCAGATGTAGATTTCTCAATCTGTCCCTTGATTTCAGCAACGCGAGCCGCGATGTTGTCTTTTGCGCCAGCTCCGTCAACGATGACAGTGTTGTCTTTGTCGATTTTTACGCTCTTTGCGCGTCCGAGCTGCTCGATTTCTGTTGACTCAAGCTTCAAGCCGAGCTCTTCAGAAATAACTGTTCCGCCTGTGAGGATTGCGATGTCCTGAAGCATTTCCTTTCTTCTGTCGCCGAATCCTGGAGCTTTAACAGCAACGCACTTCAATGTGCCGCGGATTGAGTTCAAAACCAATGTAGCCAATGCCTCGCCATCCATATCCTCGCAGATAATCACGAGCGGGCGACCTGTCTGTGCGACTTTCTCGAGCAATGGAAGAAGGTCTTTCATTGTGCTGATTTTCTTGTCGTGAATGAGAATATATGGATCATCGTAAGCGCACTCCATTCTCTCGCGGTCTGTTACGAAATATGATGAAACATATCCGCGGTCGAACTGCATACCCTCAACGGTCTTGACTGTTGTGTCCATATTCTTTGACTCTTCAACAGTGATAACGCCGTCTTTTCCGACTTTCTCGATAGCCTCTGCCAAAATCTTTCCGATTTCTGGGTCGTTGTTTGCAGAAATTGTAGCAACGTGAGTGATGTCCTCAGTACCCTTAACAGCGCGGCTGTTCTTCTTGATTGCGTCAACTGCAACGCTAACAGCCTTGTCGATACCGCGCTTGAGCTCGATTGGTGTCATTCCAGCAGCAACACTCTTCAAGCCCTCTTTTACGATTGAGTAAGCAAGAACTGTAGCTGTTGTTGTTCCGTCACCTGCAACGTCATTTGTCTTTGAAGCAACTTCGCGAACGAGCTGTGCGCCCATGTTTTCGAATGGGTCTTTGAGCTCAACTTCTTTTGCAACGCTAACGCCGTCTTTTGTGATTGTCGGTGCGCCGAATTTTTTGTCGAGCATAACCAAGCGACCACAAGGACCAAGTGTAACCTTTACAGCCTGAGCAATCTGCTCAACACCACTCAAAAGCTTCTTGCGAGCTTCTTCATTAAACATCAACTGTTTAGCCATTCTTTTTCTCCAGCAGGCACAACCTATTTCTAACAAACTTGAGCTGTGCCTTTATAAAAAAATATATCTTCTATATCTAATATACTAAATTTGAATTCCAAAAGTCAAATTTTTTTCTACCATAAGCAGTTTTTTTTAAAATAAAGGCTGTGTTACAAAACGAACCTAAGTCCGCAAAGCAGGCTGTGCCAAACAAAACAGGATGAGCCAAACAAAGCAGGCTGTGCCTGTAATGGTTTTAGGCTCTCGCTTGTCTAGGAAAAAGGCTCTCGCTCGTCGAGGAGAAAGGGTGTCGCACGTCGAGGAGAGGGAGTGCACACTAGCTAGGGAGAAAGAATAATCTAGCTAGATTATTTTATTAATCTAACTAGGTATGATTGGCTAATCTAGGAAAGATTGTAGAAAATTGCTTTTTTGAGTGCAAGAAAATATTTTTTAACTATTTATATTACAATAATATAATACTACCACAAAAAATCTTATTTGTCCACTAAAAAACAGCCTTAAGCTGGAAAGAAGGTGCTGGCGATTTATTTCATAATTAAAGCGCGCGAACAACTCCACTTAAAATTTAGAGCAAATTCTAGCATTAGAACGCAGAAAATCGAAAAAAAAGCGCGCGGAGGTTGTTTTTTTTTTTACAGTATTAGAATAAATGAATAGTACATCTTTTTTATACTCAGCCGTGGGCTGAAAGGGGGACTTATGAACAAGTTCAAATGGTTATTCGCTGCATTTTTGGCAGTATCGTTAATTTTCGTAGGCTGTAGCAATGGTGACGATGATGATTCATCATCTAGCTCATCATCTTCTTCTAGCTCTGCAAGTCTTTCTGGATCTTACATATCAACAATTCAAGGCTTGGGAAATGTTACAATGACATTCAGTGGCAACAAAGTAACTATGACAGCCTCTGCTATGGGAGATGAAGCGGATACAGGAACATTTACTGTAAACGGCGACACTGCTACACTCAAGTTTAAATACAATGGCACATTAACCGCAACAAATACAGGAGAATGGGTAACATTTCTTCTTGATATCGATGGCGAAAAATGCCCATTCCGCAAAGAGTGAGAAGCTAAGCCTTTTTTGACGGTACAGCCGTTTTCGTAAAAGTGTCAGCTAAGACACAAAGACCGAACGAATTTGCAGATTTTAAATGCACTTCATTTATTGCAATTCGTTCGCTCTTTTTTTCTCCTTACGATACTTCAATCAAAAAATAACTTGAAAACACATCTCTGCTTTGCTATACTTTTTGCTTATGAGAAAGATTTTTTTACTTTGCTTGATTTTTATGTTGTTAGCTTTGTCGTCTTGCACTTCTGCCAAAAAGGTGGCAGTTTTCAAATATGTCGACATTGATGACGATTGCAAAATGACTTATAAAGCGACTTTTTTCAGCGATAATACTTTTGTTGTTCACTGCAAGGGCGATAACAAAATCGTTACAATCATTGAAAAATGCGATTATGATTTTTTCTCTGGCACATACTCAGGCGAAGCAACAAAAGACGGCGAAATCATTCTCACAATCACGAAAGAACCCGATTGGGAGCGCAATTCCGAATATTTTGAGCAGATTCTAGCGGAAAACAAAAATGTTTTCAAACGAACTCGCAAGAGCTATTTTCTAAAAGAAATCGATTCTCCAGAAAGTGAAAAAACTTCAATTCAAAACGGCAAAATCACGATAGATGGCGACGAATACAAGCGAGTTTTATCTTTTTTATAAAAAATGAAAAAAGACCGAGAGCATTTTTCATACTTTCGGTCTTTTTTTGTGCCACTAGCACTTTTACAAATCAGCCCTCGGCTGTTATGACTCGATTGCGTGAGTTGCGACTTTGTCGAGGATATAATCCTTGAACTCAGAGAGCTTCATCGTCTGCTGCTGCTTTCCTGTTGAGAAACGGAAGCGAACTGTTACGCTTTCCTCTGCCGCTTCGTTTGCACCAACAACCAAGATGTACGGCACTTTGAAAGGAGAAATTGCCTTAATCTTGTTCTTCATATTGTCGTCGTCTGTGTATGCTTTTGCGCGGATACCGACAGCACGGAGAGTTGAGCAAACCTTATCTGCATAATCGTTGAACTCAGGATTGACAGGAACAACAGAAACCTGCTCAAAGTGCAACCAAACTGGCATTGCGCCAGAGAAGTTCTCAATGATGATACCCATAAAGCGTTCGAGTGAGCCCAAAACAGCGCGGTGAAGCATAACTGGGTGATGTTTCTGATTGTCCTTTCCGATGTACTGCGCGTTGAGGCGTTCTGCACTTGGAAGCTGATAATCGAGCTGAATTGTACCGCACTGCCACTGACGACCGAGCGCATCGATAAGCGTGAACTCAAGTTTTGGACCGTAGAACGCGCCTTCGCCTGGCTGAATCTCGTACTGCATTCCCGCAGCGTTGCAAGCCTTGCCGAGAGCCTCTTCTGCGTGCTGCCAAGTTGCTTCGTCGCCAACGTGGTCTTCTGGCATCGTAGAAAGCTTTACGAGAAGATTATTATCAAAGCCAAAATCCTTGTAAACGCCGATGAGCAAGCGACAGAACTTCTCAACTTCGCTTTCAATCTGCTCTTCGGTACAGATGATATGTGCGTCGTCCTGAACAAAGCCACGAACTCTCATAATGCCGTGCAATGTTCCAGAAGGCTCGTTTCTTGCGCAATGACCGAACTCAGCCATTCTCAAAGGCAAATCCTTGTAGCTTCTTGGGCGGCTATTGAAGATTTCAAGCGCACCTGGGCAGTTCATCGGCTTAATCGCAAAAAGTCTCTTTTCGCTTTCAGTCACGAACATATTTTTCTGATAATGTCCCCAGTGTCCGCTTCTCTCCCAAAGGCTTCTCGGCATAATTGCAGGCGTATTTACCTCAACATAGCCGTCTTCAACAACCTTTTTGCGCATATAATCCTGCAAGGTTACATACATCTGCCAGCCGTTCGGGTGCCAGAAAATCTGACCTGGGTCTTCTGGGTCGAGATGGAACAAATCCATCTGCACGCCGAGCTTTCTGTGGTCTCTCTTGTCTGCTTCTTCAAGCATCTTGAGATAATCCTTGAGCTCATTCGGCTTTGCAAAAGCAACCGCGTAAACACGAGTGAGCATCTGCTTGTTGCTATCGCCTCGCCAGTATGCGCCCGCGATTTTCATCAACTTGAACGCTTGCTGATTGATTTCTTTTGTAGAAGCCACGTGCGGGCCGCGACAAAGGTCAAGATATCCGTCTTGCTCGTAAGTCGAGATTGTTTCCCCGTCTGGCAAATCGTTAATCAGCTCAACCTTATACGGCTGGTCCTTGAAAAGCTCCAATGCTTCAGCCTTTGAAACCTCACGGCGAATAAACTCGTGATTACCAGAAAGAATGCGGCGCATTTCCTTTTCAACAGCAGGGAAATCCTCTTCAGTCAATTTGTGGGTAGCGGTGGTAGTGGTGAAATCAAAGTCATAGTAAAATCCGTTCTCGATAGACGGACCAATCGCGATTTTTGTGCCAGGGAAAAGATTTAGCACAGCTTCAGCCATTACATGAGCGCAGCTATGGCGCATCACCTGCAATTTTTCATCAACTGCCATAAAAAATACCACCTTAGTATCTAAGAAATATTCCTATATATTATATTTCTTACCCTAATTGGTCAACAGGCATTGTCAGCTTTGAAAAAAGCCTATTTACTTCTAAGCTCCTGCGCAATCAAAGACAGCTTTTCCGATGCCACAGAAATATCCTCTGTCGCCACCTTGAACTTGTCAACACCACCCGCAATCTGCTTGAGCGAAATCAAAATCTGCTCGCTCGCAATCGCCTGCTGAGAGATAATCGTCGTAATCTCGTCTGCACTTCCCGCGGTAACCTCCGATGCATTTTTTATGCTCGAAAATCTATTTTCAAGGCTCTTTGCGTTCTCCACGCCCTCTTTAATTCTCTCCGTGCCGTTTTCGCTCATCAAAATCAAGCTGTCTGAGCTTTTTTGAATCTCGGTAATGCTTTCCTTGATTTCCTTTGTTCCGTCAATGATACCGTCAGCAAGTCGGCGGATTTCCGTCGCTACAATGTGGAAATTGTGTCCCGCTTCTCCCGCAGAGCTCGCTTCAAGCTCAGCATTAAACGCGATTATCTTTGCTTGGTCTGCAACTGTGTTAATGAGAGTTACAATGTCCCAAATATTCGCGATTTTGTCGCCTAAAGCCTTAATTCCCGCAATCGTGTTTTGGTTCGCCTCGGCAATTTTTCCAAGCTGCGCTACATTTTCCTCAAGATGCTGCACGCCGTCCGCCACGTCCTCCGATGTCTTGTTCGCCAAGCTCGTAACGTCTTTTA
>Ga0310695_10006818_pt1 | contig 18618 bp, 14 predicted proteins | sample RumenRJG_04DNA_FD_203882 | JGI IMG/M metagenome (GOLD analysis project Ga0310695, IMG submission 203882) | Bovine rumen microbial communities from Lethbridge, Alberta, Canada - RJG_04 (v2) (version 2) | ecosystem: Host-associated > Mammals > Digestive system > Stomach > Rumen | place: Canada...
CGGCTTCTGTCCTCGGGATTTTTGTAATTGAGCTCCAGGAAATTCTCAAGCATGCTCATGGACAGGGTTTTTCCGAAACGCCGGGGACGCAAAAGAAAGCTTACCTTGGCCGTATTGAGGAGCTGGTTCAGGTGCGAGGTTTTGTCGATATATACCGCATTCAGATTCCTGAGCTTTTCAAAATCCGTAACTCCTACAGGAATATTATCACTGGTAATTTTTGGCATTGCAGAACACTCCGTTTGGTAAGATTTTCCGGCATGGTTACAAAAAAGTATGTTATTTTCCGTATAATATAGCACACGAAGGCTTTCCCCGGGTATTCGGGAGGGGAATTTATGACGGGCGCGGGGGATTTTGCGGGGGAATAAGCCGGCATTTTTCCAGCCGGCAAACGAAGATAAGCCACGGTTTTTCCGGCATGTCCCAAATAAGGTTAATTTTACTGGAATTGAGTTTTCGGGAGTCCGGAAGTGTCTCATTCCCCAATAATATTAACCCCGGAGCGGCTTTGTTCATGGTCTAAACCAGGGGGTGAAGCAGCATTGTTTACACCGTGTTCCGGGACATGCCGTTTTTCAAAATAAAAAGGGACAGCCACGAGGCTGTCCCTGTCGTTGTGATCACGGAGGCTTTCTCTCCGGATCCCCGGCGGGTGATGTTACCGGTTCTTCAGGATTTCCAGTGCGGTTTCCCGAACCCGGAGGTAGTCGATCTTGCCGGTGCCGTTCAGCGGAATGGCCGCCACGTTTTCAATATACTTCGGCACTGCAAGCTCGGACACGCCTTCGGCCCTGAAGCACTCCCGGATATCGGATTTGGAGGCCTCCTGTCCGGAAATCAGGAGCATGAGCTGTTCTCCCTTTCTTTCGTCAGGCACTGCCACCACGGCCAGCGGGGTGTCCGGATACAGCCGGGAGAGCACGGCCTCCACCTGAGTCAGGGAAATCATTTCTCCGGCCACCTTGGCAAAGCGCTTGGCGCGGCCCCTGATGTGGATAAAGCCCTTTTCGTCGATTTCCGCAATGTCTCCGGTGTCGTACCAGTTATCCTCGGGCTTTTCCAGAACTCCGGGGGCTGTCGCCCGGAGGTATCCCATCATCACATTTCCGCCGCGGATCCACAGCCTGCCGCCTTCGGTGATTCCGGGAACCGGTTCCAGCTTTGTCTCGATGCCCGGCAGCGGTCGTCCGGCGGTGTTGCGGCGGTAGAACATGTTGGTGTTCACCGAGATTACCGGAGCGGTTTCGGTGGCGCCGTAGCCCTCGAGAATGCGGATACCGAACTTGTCGTTCCACATGTTGATGGTATCCTCCTTAAGCTTTTCGCCGCCGGACACCGCAAACCTTACGGAGTACATGTCATAGGGATGGGCATACTCGGCATACCCCTTGAGGAAGGTGTCGGTGCCGAATATTGCCGTGGAGTTGGTCTCGTATACCAGAAGCGGCACGTTCTTGTAGTGCAGCGGAGACGGGTACATGAACACCTTCATGCCGCTTATCAGGGGCAGCAGGGTGCCGGCGGTGAGTCCGAAGGAATGGAACATCGGCATGGAGTTGAAAACCGAGTCCAGCATACCGAAGGGCAACACGGCCTGCAGCTGCACGATATTGGTTTCGATATTGCGGTGACTCAGTACCACTCCCTTGGGCAGTCCCTCGGATCCGGAGGTGAACAGCACCACGGCAGGAGACCGGGAATCCTTTTTGCCGCCGGCCAGACGGAAATAGGACCGGAACGGTCTCAGGATATCCAGGGCCGCAGCCAGTTTGGTGCCGAAACCGATCTCTCCGGCCAGATCCTCCAGATACTTTACGGTTACGGAATGATCCCGAAGCGCCTGATCCAGAGCCTGGAAGCCGGCATTAATGAATGTCCTGGAGGTGTATACCGTTTTAACCGGTACCGCATCGCAGCAGGCTACCAGGTTTTTGGCGCCTACAGAAAAGTTCAGCATGCAGGGCAGTTTTCCGGAAGCCTGGAGTGCCAGGAATACCACCACCGAGGCTGAGGAGTTCGGCAGGAGCAGTCCCACGGATTCCGCGGCTTCGTGCTTTTTGAAATAGCGGCCCAGGGTCATGGCCCGGATATAGATGCCGGCATTGGTAAGCGGCTTCCGGTTGTGATCCTCCAGCATGACCTTCCGGAGTCCGGCGGTCTTCATGGTATCGATGAAGGATGTGAAAATCGTGTTTTCGGTAATGACGCTGGCACGGACCTTCATTTCCGCCATGAGATCGTACATGAAGTCGGCAGCCTTTTCCTTGCGGGCCCGGCCGCGGTATTCCTCGGAAACCCGGAATTTGTAGGGGGGCATCACGTTAATCACGATACGGGAGCGGGGTCTCTGATGAAACTTCTTTCCGAAACGGGAGAATATTGAGAACTGGCTCCCGTCGATGATTACCGGGAGTACCAGGGCGTCGGCCTTGTCGGCCACCACGGCGCTTCCGGAGTAGATTTTCATGAGGGTGCCGGTGGTGGTGATGCGGCCTTCCGGGAAGATCACCGGAATATGTCCGCTGTCCACCTCCCGGATCATGCTGCGGAGCGCCATGGGGCTGGCGGCATTGATGGCGTAGTAGCGGGGTGCCAGGGCCAGGAACAGCCGGAAGTACCATTTGGAGGCGATGCCGGTATCCACGGCATAGGAGAGGTTGTCGTGGAGATAGGTCCAGAGCAGCATGCCGTCCAGGAAGGATGTATGATTGGCGATGATTACGCAGCGCTTTCCCTTTATCGCCTCAAAGTTTTCCAGTCCCTCGCATCTGGCACTGTAGAAGATGCGGAGGAATTTTTTGGAGAGGGCTCTCAGGATCGGGATCGGCAGAATTCCCACGGTAACGAGAGCTCCGGCGATGCAGATAAGTGCCGTGATTACCGCCATGAGGCACATGCCGTTCTGCGCTCCCGCGATAAAGGTGCAGCCCATGCCGATAAGGGAGGTGATTACGGTAAATACCGCTGCGGTGATGTTGTTGGCGGACATGATGCGGGAGCGGATTTCATCGGGGGAGACCTCCTGCAGGCAGGCGGTGACCGGCACAATGAACATGGCGGCGAAGAAGGTGATCAGAAAGACGCAGGTTACCAGATGAATTCCCGAAAACGTGGAAAGATACGTGGTAATCAGGTTGAGCCCGTCCTGAAAGGTTTCCGTGGCGGCCACCGGAGGCGTAAGCGGCGTCTGCATGTACAGGAGCAGGGCGAAGTCGGTCATGAGCAGGGCTTCAATGACTGCGGAAAGGGGCAGAAAGGCATTGAGCGGTTCCTTTTTGTAGACCTTTGAGGCCATGATGGCACCGAGACCGATGCCCAGACAGAACGGTCCCAGGAACAGCGGGTTCAGAATTTCCTGTCCGACGATTCCGGTATAAATGTTCTTGGCCACCTGGGAAAGCTGTACCATGAAGGTTACGGTGACGCACCAGGCGCCGGCCAGGCCGACAAGGGCCAGAAATACCGCCCGGGAGTGCTTCACGTATTTCAGATTGGCAAAGGCCGACCTGATAAAGAAGAGATCCACCTTCGTTTCCGGATCCGCCGGCGTCTGGGAGGGCATCCGGGACGCGAAGAAGAAGCCCAGGGAAGACAGGGTCAGCAGGATTACCGGAAAATACGGGTTAATGGTGGCTCCGGCGATTATTCCGGAGATGGTGCCCGCGAACTTGAAAACATAGGAACCGGATTCCAGGGCGGAGTTGGCCTGGATCAGCTGTCCCTTCCCGGTGATAAAGGGAATGATGCTGAGGCGCACCGGGGTGAAGAAGGACGCCTCGACACCGGTCAGGAACATGCCGGCCAGCATCCCGATTTCCGATTTCATGAGATAGGACACGGAGATCAGGATGGCGATACAGATTTCAAAAAGCTTGATGCATTTCAGAAGCCGGGCCTTGTCAAACTTGTCGGAGATTTCGCCGGCCATGGTGGAAAAAAGAAAAACCGGCACCATGAAGAGGCCGGTTGCCAGAAACACCATGTTTTGCGAATGGGTATCCGAGGTTGAAAGCAGTGCGCTGGTGACAAAGGCCAAAAATCCGGCCTGAATAAAGCTGTCGTTGAACGCTCCCAGGATTTTCACCGAGAAAAATGACATGAAGCTGCCGTTTTTGCTCAGCGGAGTTTGATTTTCCATAGAATCGGTTATCCCTGTTATGCCTTTTAAGATTGAAGATCCTCTGATGAATTCACGATCCCGGAATCGGGTTCGTCTGTCCGGACAGAGTGCCTCCGGACAGCATGGCGGCCTGGTTGTCAAGGCAGTACCGCTTTCCTGAAAACATTAACATCCTAACAGCACAATGTTAAAAAAATGTTAACAGTTTTAATTTAGTGTGAAATATATCACGCTTTTTCGGATATGCAAACAGAACTTCCTTTGGAAACTCCCGCTGCGGGGAGTGTCGCATAAGGCCTCCGGGGAGAGCGGGAAGCCGGCGGCATGTCCTGATACGGAGTTATTTCTGCGGAGATCCCGGCCGCTACAGCAGATCCCGGATTACGAAATGGAGACAGATGCTGTCCCTGGCGGTGCGGCAGCTGTCCGCCTCGGCATCTCCGGGCAGGATTTTTTTCTTTCGGAGAAGCTCCGTAAAGTCGGCGCGGTAGTATCCGGGGTCGCTGTCCGGGGTGATTTTCACAGGCCCCGGGATCAGTCCCACCAGTTTTGATTCCAGCCCCGTGGACATCAGGGCTCCGGCAAGAAAATTCATGACGCTGCTTCCGAGATGCTCCGCGGATATCAGATAAAGCCGGGCTGTGGCGGATTCCCGGGTTATCCTGATGCCGGCGATCCGAAGACGGAGTCTGATACGGCCGGCCTTGTTGTTGGTAAAGGTAACGGAAAGCTCCCGGTCGTCCGCCCGGAATTCCGGATCGGAAAACGCCGGAGTTTCTTTTTGCCTGGCCAGCTTTTCCAGAGCGGGAAGAGAGATGGTGATTTCCCCCTCGGCCAGATTACTGCTATTGAACGAGTCCATGCGGGATTCCTCCGTTTATGAAATGGCCCCGGTCTCCGGTTTCCGGGGGCCGGGAAGCTTTCGAAGAAGCCGGTTACCATGCTCCTGTTATCTGAAGGAGACAAGTTTTTTGGCGATTTCCTGTTCTACCCCGGCCTCCGCTCTGTCGAGATTGTCGGCAAAGCTTTCCAGATCTCCGGTAAGTTTGCTGCTGACCTCCTGGAGCTTTTTGACAAATTCGTCCCGGTAGACACTGGTCCTGAAAAAGCTGAAAAACCCCAGGGTGATGACGGTGGTGATGATGGTGGCCGCATATTCGGCGGAATCGTTGTCCCAGGCCTGAATCCGGGTATCCCCGATGTCATCCAGAACCCTGCTGAGTTCCCGGAGCTTTTCGGAAACGTCGATGCCGGTGTAGCCCCGGATCACCTCCACGCACATGCCGTCAATCAGGGACAGATTGTTCCGGAGAACGGAATATACCTCGCGGATCTCCCGGAGATAATTCCGGCGGGCTTCGTCCTCGAGCTTTGCCTTAAGATCGTCGCCGAAGATTGTGAAAAAACCGGTTTCGCGATCAAAGGTCCGGATGGTGGCCTCCTCCGCCCGGCTCACCGCGTTTTTCATGTCATCGCGGGTGCGGATCCGGAGGTGGTACATGAGATTCCCCCGGAGGTTCAGGCAGATTTCCCGGAAGAGATCGTTCCGGCCCTGCTGTTCCGTGGTCCGGCCGCTCCTGAGCCTCTGGGTTACCGATTCCACCGGGATCTGCGAAAAGTCCGGACAGGCTTCGGCCAGTACTTTCCTGGCGGCATTGCGCTCCTCTTCCGAACAGAGCCCCCATTTGGTAAGCGCAAAAATCAGCCGGTAGCCCATATCGATAAGGGGCTTCAGAATATGTTCCTTTTCATACTCTTCCAGCCGGGATTTCTTGGCATCGAAGCAATAGATGACAGTGTGAATCCAGTCCTTGATATCCGGCTTTCCGCTCTCCTGCGTGAGCTGTTCCCGGAGGTCGTTCCACCATTCCCGGGCCTTGTCGGCCTCGAGTCCCCAGCTGTCCCAGACCACAATGTTCATGTTCCGGTAGGGAAAGGCTTCATGGCGGTGGAGGCCCTTTTCGGTAACGGGGCGGCCGGCCCGGGCCACTGCAATTTCCTTTCCGTAAAGGTAGTTCACCAGGGTGGATTTTCCCGCACCGGTTTTGCCCAGAATCAGAATGTTGGTGGTGAACCCGCTCATGACGACTGTTGCTCCCCGGAAATGGCACTGCCGGAATCACGGCGTTCCTGAACGTACTTTTCGGCACAGGCTCTCAGGGTTTCGCTGCTGAAGATCTCCCGGATGGTGTCGGCGGTTACCGATCCCTCCAGATGCTTTTCGTTAAGGATCCGGCAGGACTTGTTCAGCGCCATGCCGGTGCCGTAGGTGAGGGAGCCGGCCACTCCGGCATTGATGATCCCTCCGATGACCGATCCGGCTCCGGGAATCAGTTTGATAAGGTTCCCGGCCAGGGATTTTCCGATAAGCGGCATCGTGACTTCGGCAATGCCGGTACCCAGGATCTTTTCAAAATCCGCCATGTTCCAGAGAGCCAGGGTTTTGGCGAACAGGGCCAGCTGAATCGGGGTGATCACCGCGGCGTCCGAGAAGGGCACCGGCGAGAATGCCGTTCCCGCGGCGGCCGTGGCGGCAGCGGAAACCCACTTCCGGGCAATCCGGTACTTTTCATCGAAGCCCCGGTGACAGGAAATCACAAAGGCGTCCCGGCGGGACTCCTCCAGATGGGCGAGAGACCAGGCGTAAAGCTCGTCAAGCCCCTCCGGAACAGTGATTCCGGAGTCGTTGGTGCTTTCGAAGATCGCAATTTTCCGGTCTTCCTCCGGATTCGGACCGTCCACCTCGCCTGCAATGGTTTTTTTAAGCTCCTCGCAATCCTCCTCGGTGGCCACGTCTATTTGTGTCAGAACGACCGCCACCGGCTTTTTCAGACTGCGGAACTGCTTTATGAGAGAGATGTCCACATCGGTCACCCGGGATCCGGGAGCGCTGATGCAGTACCAGACAAGATCGATCCTTTCCTTTTCCACGGCATTCATGATGAGGTCACAGTATTTCTGTCCCGCTGACTCCTCCCCGTCGCTGCGGTCGGAGAACCGGGCACCGGTTTCGTAGCCCTCCGAATCATAGACAATCACCGGAATTTCGGGGCGGGAGATTTTCCGGACACCGCGGGTTACCGGGGTTCCGGGGCCTGCCGCGCAGACCTCCCGGTTGAATACCAGGTTGCAGAGGGTGCTCTTGCCGCAGCCGGTGGCTCCGGCCACCAGGATTCTGGGCTTGCTGTTATCTTCATACCCGGACAGAAAAGACTCCATTTCTTCCCGGAACCGGTTTTGGATCTTTTCCGAATCTTCCTTTACGATGCTGTCGGCGCCCTGCGGCATTTCGTTTTCGCTCATGGTATATCCCCTCTTTCCGATGGTGTGACTGCTGTCCGTATTGTTCGAAGACCGGACTGACAATTCCGGCCGCAGAAAAAATCCGTAATCAGCTATGATTTATGATTATAGGCTTGTTTTTTTAAAAATTATATTTCGGGAAACAAAGTGTGAATGTGCTCGAATGTTTTATCGCATCCGGGAATCGGAGAGCGTAACGGAAAGGAAATTATAACGGAAGGGAATCCGGGAAGACGGGAAGATGAATGCCGGAACCGATCCTGAAAATATGCCGCCGTTTTCGTTCATGAAAATCCGGCGGCACCGGGAAAGAGGTTCCGGAACAGGTTCGACGGCCGGAACTCAGGATGCTTTGTCCGCTGCGGCAGGCTGCGGTGCGGCCTGTGCCTGCTGCTCGGCGATAAGATCCTCGAGATGTTCCTTCTGACGTTCCAGTTCCGCCAGATCCAGGCTGTCGGCAGGGACGGCACTGCCGGCAGTGGTCGGGGCCGCGCCGGTGGCGAAACCGGCACCGTTCATTCTGGTTCTGATGTTTTCCAGGGAAGCGATAATGGTCTGCCGGTGATCGCTGTAAAGCCTGTACCCGGCGGCTCCGGCCACCAGGCCTATCGCCATGCCCCAGAGAAAATTCTTTTCAAGTATCATATCGGGTAAACTCCTGTTTTCAAGGGTTGTAAAATGTCAGAAGCCTGGACTCTGACGCTCAGTCTCCTGAGTCCCGCCGGAGAGACGGGGTCTCTGGATATTCGTTTTTTCAAAAAGCAGCCTGGAACTGTTGAGCACCACGGCCACCGTGGACGCATTATGGATGGTGGCAGCCAGCAGGGGATTGATTTTCCCGAGAGCCCCCAGAAGCAGTGCTGCCGAATTTACCGCAATGGTAATGGCGAAATTCTGACGTACCAGATGCATGGTTCGCCGGCTGAGCTTCAGAACCTCCGGAAGCTTCAGCGGTTCGTCCGAGGTAATGGTGATGTCTGCCGATTCCAGGGCGATATCCGTTGATTTTCCGCCCATGGCCACACCGATGTCGGCATAGGCGAGAGCCGGGGCATCATTTATGCCGTCCCCCACCATGAGAACCCGGGAACCCAGCTGCTTTCTGGCAATGAAGTCCGCCTTGTCCTGCGGCAGCATGTTTGACTGGTATCCGTCCAGATCCAGCAGTCTTGTTACGGCTTCGGCATTCTGTTTTGAGTCTCCGGTCAGCATCAGGATTTCGTCGATGCCCTCGCGGCGCAGCCTGTTAATCGCCCGCTTAAGGTCCTTGCGGACAGGATCTGCAATCAGTACGGCCCCCATGATTCTTCCGTTTCTGGCCACATAGAAAACGTTCCAGGCACCCTCGGGAATCCTGAGGGAGGAAAGGCCGGAGATCCGGTGTTCCTCCATGAAGGTTCTGCTGCCCACCAGCACCGAGGTCTCGCCGCCGGTCAGAGGCAGGGAGGCCCGGATGCCGCGGCCCACCACCACTTCGGTACTGGCGTTGTTCGGTATTGCAATGCGGCGTTTTTCAGCATAGGACAGGATCGATTCCGCAAGAGGATGAGACGAATTCCTTTCCGCGGCGGCAGAAAGCATCACCAGCTCCTCTTCGCTGGCGTCCGGGGCGGTGATGATTTCCGTGACCTCCGGGTGCCCGTCGGTAATGGTGCCGGTTTTGTCCAAAATGACGGTGTCCACATCCGAAAGCTGCTCGATGAAGTTGCCCCCCTTGACCAGCACTCCTGTCTGGGCCGCGCGGCTGATGGCCGCCGAAATTGCGGTGGCCGTGGAGAGCCTGAGGCCGCAGGAGTAGTCAATGAAGAACATGTTCAGCACCCGCTGAACATCCCTGGTGGTCAGATAGATCAGACCGGCGGCGATAAACGAAATGGGAACCAGCATGCTGGCCATGCGATCGGCGAAGTTCTGAACCGGAGCACGCCGGTTCTGGGCATTCTCCACCATGTGCACGATTCTTGAGAGGTTGGTATCGTCCCCGACCCGGTGAGCTTCAATCACAATCTGGCCGCTCTGTACCACGGTTCCGGCAAAAACCGGATCACCGGCTTTGCGGTAAACCGGAACATATTCTCCGGTGAGAGAGGACTGATCCACCGCGGCGCTGCCGGAGACGACAACCCCGTCAGCACTGATTTTTTCCCCCAGGTACGCCACCAGCCGATCCCCGGCCCTCACATTGTCGATGTGCACTTTTGAAACCGTGCCGTCGCAGATCTTCCAGACAAACTTCTCCTTGAGGCCCAGAAGTCGCGATATGTGCTTTCGGGCCTTTTCGGCAGCCGAGAGGGACAGCATCTCGGCAAAATTTGAAAGCACCAGAAGCGACAGGCTTGACTCGGGTTTTCCGGCCAGAATCGATGCGATAACGGCGGTGGCGGTCAGGGTATCGGCATTCGGAGCGTGTTCGCGAATCAGACCGGAAACCCCGTTTCCGATGATTCCCTTCGAAATCAGGATTACGAAGGCGCTCCTGATAAGGGACATTTTGCCGAACAGCGCCGGAAAGGATCTTTTAACCGCTTCCAGAAGCACAAAGCCTCCGAGAGATACCAGCGCATTGATTTTGCAGGTCCGGGCTTCAGCTTCCGGATCGCCTTCAGGCTCCGGGGCCGTTTTCCGGGGTGTCGTCCGGCATTCCCGGCTCAGAAGATCGTGCAGCAGATTCCGGACTTCCGGATTCCTGAAATAGACACTGAAGGAACCGTCATCATTCACCAGGGCACTCTCCACTCCCGGGATGGTTCGCGCCCGGGCTTCAATATGACAGTGCCTGTTTTTTTCAATACCGCGGGGAAGCTGCAGGACTGAATGATATAGCTCTGGCATTTTTACCTCTGATTTTAAGGAAACACAATCCCCACCATACCATCTGCGGACCGCTGGGCATCTGTTTCAGCCTGGCCATCTTGAAGATGCCGCGGCATATCAGGATCGCTCCCAGCAGGGACGGGAGATCGAAATAACCTCCCGTATGATCGCTGATGCGGCCGCTCAGAACGGCAAGTTTTTCAAGAAAAAGATCCCGAAAGGAGTTACCGCAGAGAGCCGGAGCCGGACCGGAAACCGTGCCGGCAGGATACGCAGTGCCGGTGCCGGGGAGGCCTCCGGACAGGAGTCCGTCTGTCAGATCCGCCGCGGAGGACGGGGACTGGCAGGCGGTCAGGAGATCGGAGTTCAGCCGGTCGAATACCCGGCGGATATCTACCTGATCCGCGGCGTAGGTGATAAGAATCGATCCGGTAACCGGATTGGTCTCGGCCCCGAAAATCCCCGGAACCGTACGGAACTTTTCCGCAAACTCCGAAGCGAACTCAGGATCCCTGAGAACCTCCGAGCAGCAGCGGATCCGGCCGGGAATACAGTGAACCTGTTCAAACAGAGGAACCTTCCTGGCGCTCCTCCGGATCGGATTTCCGGAAAGCTTTCGGAGAAGAAAGCCCAAAACAGGCCTGGCCAGAGCCAGTCCGAGGCACATAAGAAGCTGATTCATCTGGACTCCTTTAAATAGCCGGATCTGAGTTCGTCCTCAATTTTTCTGAGGCACGGGTTTTGGGCGACTCGTTCCGGCACATAGCTGATGAGAACGGAACCGGTTCGTGCGTTAACCGTAAAACCGGTGATTTCCGGAAATCCTGAAAAGGCGCTTTCCAGAAGGGCGGCGTTTTCCGGATTGTTAACGATAAGATCGCTGTGGCAGCGGATTCGTCCGGGAATGAAACTGCTTACCCGTACCGATTTCAGAAAAACCTTCCGGGGATCCGAAAATATCTCGAAAAAACCGAACATGCAAATCTCCGAGTAAGATATGCGTAACATCCTGTGTTTCAGTCAGTGTTCTGTTTCGGAAGAAAGATTTTTTATCCGGCACGGCAATAGCTGATGTACAGCAGGATCTGATTATATGTTCCTGCTAACAGGTGTTACTTGTTTCTAACAAACTGCATTATAGCCAATATCCCGGGAAAAGAAATTTGACAGCAAAAAAATGTGACTTCGGTTTCAAAAATTCCGGAATCCGCTGCGCTCCCGGCTGTCCGGGACCAGGGCTTCCGTGCTGCCAATAAGGCTTTTTATGCGTTCCTGATGCAGGGGGAATTTACAATTATTCCCGCACATTATGAGGCGCTTTATCATCCCCGGAAGGAGAGAAGTCCCCCGGGACAAAATCACTGCCGGGGAAAACCGCCTCCGCGTTTTTTGCCGAATGAAAGGGAAAGCGATGCTTTCTCTTCTTCTGCACCTTCGGGTGCGCCGGTCTGTTTCCTCCGGGAAACAGTTGATGCCCGCAAGGGCGCTGGCTGCCGGCATTACGGCAGCGAAAACGCGGGGGAGTAATCCTTCGCTCATTTTGAGGTAACTTAATATGTGCAAAGAAACACACGCAAACAGCAGTAATCAGGGCGATGCCCTTCCCACCAGGAACGTTTCCTTCAGGTTCGGCGAGCTTTTTCCCGGATTCGAGGGGGATTCCCGGATGCTTTCGGTTCCGTGCTATCAGGATGCAGCCGGCATGCAGAACGCGGCCAGGCTCATTCCGAAGCGGGAGGAAGGGTATGTCTTTCAGGAAAATCTCCTGGAGGGCGTTCTTGATTATCTCGGTGCTCCCATGAACGATGCCCTGTACATTTTCGGACCGTCCGGGTCCGGGAAGACCAGCACGGTGCATCAGGTGGCGGCGCTGGCCGGCTGGCCGGTGGTGGAAATGACTCTGAACGGGAGGTTTGAAATGACCGACCTTACGGGGCACAATACCATTATCCGGGGCGAGGTGCAGTTTGTGTACGGTCCTCTGGTAAGGGCTCTCAAGTACGGCTACATACTTCTTCTGAACGAGATCGATCTGGCTGATCCGGCTGAGCTGGCAGGCCTTAATGACGTGCTTGAGGGGCGACCGCTGACCATTGCGCAGAACAATGGAGAAGTGATTACTCCGCATGCAAATTTTCGGATGATAGTAACCGCCAACACCAACGGCTCGGGGTCTGAGGAATCCTATGCGGGAACCCGGCTCCTGAATCCGGCCTTTCTGGATCGTTTCCGTTTTCTGGAGAGCAGCTACATGCCTCAGGAACGCGAGGAACGGCTCCTGCGGGAGCAGTATCCGGAGCTCGGGGCCGCACTTGCCGGAACCATGGTGCGCACTGCCGCCGAAATAAGAAGATCGCATACCTGTCAGGAGGGTACCACTGTCTACATGACCATTCCGATGACCACCCGGGCTCTTTTGCGCTGGGCTCATCTGTGTCAGGACGGCGACTGTTCTCCAGAAAGAATCCGTCAGGCGCTGGACAGCTCCTTCGGGTTCCGGTTAACCAGTGAGGAAAGGGTGTATCTGCACCGGATCTTCGGGGATATTCTGGGAAATGCGACGGCATCGGAGGCGCGGAGCCGCGATAAATAAAACCGCGCCTGATTCTTCTCTCCGGACGGGGAGGAGGATTTTCAGAAGGAGTCTCGGGGATCTTTGCCCCGGGGCTCTTTTTTATGCCGGCACGAAGTCAGGAGGCTTCAGAGGGCCTTCATACAGAAGCCGGTTTCAGATCCGCACCTGACGTATTCCCGGTCGGAGCGCAAAATCCTCCCGGAACAGCCTCTCCGGGGCATTACACCTTCGGGAACGGTCTGTATGAGGGGTTCGTTTTTATCAACGAAAAAATGTTGAATCCAAGTTTTTTTCGTATGAAAAAATGTATAACGTTTTGTTTTTTCGTATGAAAAAATGTAATATACAGATAATGATACATGATGGAGATGTGAAAATGGAACGTCTGGCATACCGGGAACTCATTGCCTGGAAGCATAAAGATGACAGAAAGCCTCTTATCCTGAACGGAGCCAGACAGGTGGGGAAGACCTGGCTGCTTAAGGAATTTGGCTCAAGAGAATATGAGAATCTTGCTTATATAAACTGTGATGAAGTCGCAGCCATGAAAGATGCTTTTACAGATTTCAGTCCTGACAGACTGTTACGGGTATTTTCCGCCATTTCCGGCACAAACATAAAACCGGGAGTGACGCTTATAGTTTTGGATGAGATACAGGAAGCTCCTTTGGGATTAACGGCATTGAAATATTTTTATGAGAAGGCTCCGGAGTTTCATATAGCAGTGGCCGGCAGCCTGCTCGGTATTGGTCTGCATGAAGGTACCGGTTTTCCGGTAGGGAAGGTTGATGAGATTAAACTGTATCCCCTGTCATTCAAGGAGTTTCTGATGGCTCTGGATAAAACTGCATTGGTTCAGCAGATAGAGTCTTGCAGATGGACAGAGGTGTCTTCCCTGTCTGTTATATACACGGACCTGCTTCGACAATACTACTACACCGGCGGGATGCCGGAGGTGGTAAGGTCATATGTTGAGGAACACGACATTTTCAGGGTGCGTAATATCCAGAAGCAAATACTCGCTGACTACAGGCGCGATTTTTCAAAACATGTTCCTGCGGATATTCTGCCAAAGGTGAATATGATCTGGGATGCCATTCCGGCTCAGCTTGCCAGAGAAAATAAAAAATTTATGTACGGTGCTGTCAGGAAGGGCGGTCGTGCCAAAGAATTTGAAAATGCTATCCAGTGGCTGGTGGATGCCGGATTAGTATATAAGGTTCTGCGTGTTGCAAAGGCAGAAAAGCCGTTGAAATTTTATGAAACTCCTGAGGCATTCAAATTGTTCGCGCTAGATTTGGGATTACTGGGAGCTTTATCCGATGTGGATGCCAGGGATGTACTGATAAACAATTATGCATTTACCGAGTATAAGGGGGCTTTTACCGAGCAGTATGTGCTTCAGGAATTGGAAGCTTTGGGGGAAAGGGTTTATTACCATTCAAAGGATCGCTCGGAACTGGAAATTGATTTTATTATTCAAAAGTATCATGTCTATCCCATAGAGGTAAAGGCTGCAGAAAACTTAAAGTCCAAGAGTCTGAGAACCCTCTACAACGATAACAGCAGTTTAAAACCGGTGAGATTTTCCATGGCTGATTATCGGGAGCAGGACTGGATGGTAAATGTTCCCCTGTATCTGGTCAGTGAATGGATTGCCAATGCCGAGTAGGATCATAGCAGGGGCGGATTTTCAGTAAGACAGGCTGAGAGTCCCTGACCTGATATCGCAAATTTCCAGAATTTCGGGAATTTAAGTTTTGTTTCCTGCTGTAATGCCCCCGAACCTTCCCATCGTCAGATCCGGGCTTGCGAGGGGCTGAATCCTTTTTTTACCAGGTCTCCAGTCTCCCGCCCTTGTTTTTTCCCTGGGCTGATCGTGAGTTGCCAGTTTTGTTTAAGCGGCAGTCTTTCCGGATTTTGGCTTTCTGCCAGGCCTGCTGGTGTTGCTCCGCAAAATCTGATGTTCTCTTCCGGGCATTGTACGGACAGGATTTTTGGAATCGGTTTTACTGTGATCGTTTAATTCTCCTGAAGTGCTCCGGACATCCTGCGAAATACCACACCTTCCTGACAGAGCCCTGAATCCGTTGTGAGGTTCCTGACAGCTTCATACCTGTTCCCGGCGGTATGCAGAAGAACCACTTTTTGATCCCAAAATTCGTGAAATCTGCGGATATGACCGGCAACAGGGAAGACGGGTATTGGCAATTCCGAAGGACGCTGTTCTGTTTTTTTTTCGCCGTCTCCGGAGGCGTTTATTTTGGGCATTCCCCGCTGATCTCCTGAGAGGTTCCGGCAGGGAAGCCCCGGAGTTTGAGTATTCCGTCCCAGATTTTATCGTTTTTTGAAGCAGGGGAGAGCCCGCTTTATTTCGATCCATGTACGGGTACGTGGCGGGCGGTGTATTCTGAACGTTTGCGCATCGGCAATAAGGTACAGGTTCACCCTCTGAAAACCTGGTAATTTTGGTGGTATGATATCCGGGAACGGCAGGGAATCATGTGAGATTTTAACGGTTTGTCAGGCTGGCTTTTCCTGATTTACGTAAGTCACGACGTAATATGAGATTGCGTATGTGATTCCGGTTAATGTGATGCACGGAATGATGAAAGGGGCAGAATAATGACAGACAGGTATAAGTGTGACTATGCGAAGCTGAGATTGAGTTTTAATGACTTTCACCATGTTGAAGCAAACGATATGCCGCAGTACGGCGAATTCTGCCTTCTTGAACTGAAAGACGGACGTTATACTGCGGGAGAGTGGCATCCGAATGATGAAAAGAATACAGTGTCCGGAAAATTCGTTCGCGGAACGGCCGATGTTGTTGAAATCGGGGAAGTTTCAGAATGGCACTCACTGGAACGTTACGATCTGACAGATTGTCTGACAGATGAGGACGTCGATTATATAAACATCGGACCCGTGAAGGAAGAAAAACACAGTGCGGTTTTTAAGAACTTTAAATCTTTAAAGGACGGAGACTTTCCCAAAAGCGAGCAATACTGTCTTTTAATTTTGAAAAATGCGGAATTGGCCGCCGGAAGATGGGATGAATGGGAGAAGGGAAAAGACGGTTCATTTGTCTATGCGCCCGCCATGGCCTGCCACAGCATGAACAAGGTATGGGCCTGGACTCCGTTAAGTTCGGACTGTTTTTTTGAGGCGGAGGAAGAAATCGAAAATGAGAGAAAGCATGAGGAAGAACTGAACCGTAATCCGTCAATTGACAAGGAGCTTTTCAAATATGGCAGCGATATTCGGGTGTACTACGAAAAAGCCCTGGCCAGGCTCAAAAAGGATTATCCCTGGGCAACGGTGACGCAAATGAAAAAAGTAACGCCCTATGAGATCGCGCCATGTCACGGGCAGCTTGTTTTCGGGCAGGTCAGTGAATCGTATGACGGCACGAATACAGTCAGTCCGTGGACGGGAGGGAGCACGGCAGACGATTTTATTGATTTCCTGTGCGAGTATACGAAAAATGAGGTGCGGAGTTCCAATCCTGAAGAAAAATTCAGGTATGGCACTGATATCGATGTATATCTGGACAAGGCATATGAAAATGTCAAAAAGGATTATCGCTGGCTTGACAAAAAAATGTCGGATAGCTCCTGGCATTATGCGATAAAGCAGGTTGACGGCGACTGGGAATTTGTAAGAGAGAGCAATGATGACGGCAGTCTGACCGTATTGGATTGCGGCTCGGCAGAACGTTTTATAGAAATAGCCGAGTATGAGTATCAGGAAAGCGCGCTCAGAGCCAATCCCGTTGTGGCGGAGTATCCGGTTTCATTTGGTCATATAGAACTCCATGGCTGGAATCTGGAAAAGTATGTGTTTGAAAAACTGAAAACCGGTGACTTTAAAGTAACTGTGCAGGCCGGTGACAGGGTGACCGGCGGTACCAGATCCTTCCTTGTCACGCCGTATTGTTTTGAGGCAAAGACTTACGGGGAGTTTTTGGATCGTTACCTGGAGATTGTTCCTGCCGCCTTTTTCGGATTGTCCAAAGAAGATCTGCTGTCTGACAGGAAACTGAAAAAGTTCCTCGGATATCGGTGATTACTCCCTAATCCTAAAAAATCGGGGCATGTCCCAAAACACGGTGTAAAAAAATGCTGCTTCAACCCTCTTGGTTTAGACCATGTGTCGACGCTCAGTAAGTTTGTCCATTTTTTGTTCGTTAGAACTGTCCATAAGATTTGAGATCAGGTATTACCACAAATCTTCATCATTACTTCCAAATTGCCGCTTTACCTGCGTTAAGGAGCGATAAATAATGATTAAGAAGAGGGACAAATTCATTGAGCGGAATTTGGACAGACTATCTGAGCCTCTACACCATGAACAAAGCTGCTCCGTGGTTAATATTATTGGGGAGTGAGACACTTCCGGACTCCCGAAAACTCAATTCCAGTAAAATTGACCTTTTTTGGGACCTGCCCGGTAATTTTTCATTTCTTGCCGACATAAGTCGATGGTATGGGAACGTCTTTAAAAATAGAATTTACTCCTAAGCAGCAGGTATGGCAAATAGCGGGAGGGGGTCAAACGAAACCAGCGCATCTTACAATCCTGAGCCCGAAATGCTCCTGACAATTACTCCATGGAACAGCCGTATTTAGCACGGACTCAGTGTCTGTTCCAGACTCTCCAGGTATCGGCCCCCAGGATCTTTCTGGCTGACTGCTTGAGATGAGTAAGCGTCATTTCCCTGTTGGCATAGTGCTTCACGTAGTCGAAAAAATCGTAGCACTCACAGCTTTTTTTGTCTCCGCATCTGAGACAGTAGTCGGTAAACATGTGGCAGTTATTGTTAAGAAGGGAATATTCCCCCAGACATTGGCCGATCATGCTTTCTGCGGTGGCGGCTATTTTATCCCGCCCTCTGGCATGGGTGCCCCGGCATGAAACGTAAATGCTGATTGCGGTTCCGGCACTTATGAAATCTGTCGGAGTAACCCTGCGGACGCAGCACATGTTTCCCTGTCGCTGAAGCTCGACAATGCATTTTTCCTGGTTTTCATCTTTCCCGCTTTTCCCGCTGCCCACGTAGATTCCGGAATGCTCCATATACCCGAACGCCAGGTCGCAGTACAGGACGGATCCTCTGACAGGACGCACGGTGTCGCGAATCACGTTGTCAATGAAGGATTCTGCCAGATTGCCAAGCGGATTCGGAATGAACCCGAACATAGTAACCTCCTGTATGCCGGCAGTTAAATGAGGAAACCCATCAGTTTTTTGAACATTGCTGCCTGAAAACACCTGTGAAAAATCACGCCTCTTGTGGGATTATAATCGTTTTCCGGAAACGGCGGTGATTTTCCGGTTACGTTTTTTCTCACGGCTTTAAAAATTGGTCAGTGATTCAAAGCATGGGATTGAATTGTATCAAACATGCGTATGGTTTATATAATCCTGTGCATGGACCACCGCCTGAACTTACAGTAATTCTGTTTGCTGAAAAATGCTGTGCAGTGTAGAATTCGGGGGCAGGGAAGGATATTGCCAAAAATGGTAAAACAATTTCAGTATAATTTTTGAGTGTGACAGAATTCTGAATGTTTAGAGAAGTTATTTATTTTTTTGTCGTGGTGGCGCTTATCCCGGCGAGCTATTATCTGGGGCATCCTTTTTATCGCGCTTTTGCATCGCACCGGGAACCTGTAACCTCTAATTCCCTACCACGATTATAACTTGTCCTCTTCCCCTGCGTCCCCCTTTCTCATCTTTTCTTGATTTTAACAGCACTTTCAGCAAATATTCCCTTGAAATATTCTCGTTTTTTATGTTA
>Ga0310695_10006819_pt1 | contig 18618 bp, 26 predicted proteins | sample RumenRJG_04DNA_FD_203882 | JGI IMG/M metagenome (GOLD analysis project Ga0310695, IMG submission 203882) | Bovine rumen microbial communities from Lethbridge, Alberta, Canada - RJG_04 (v2) (version 2) | ecosystem: Host-associated > Mammals > Digestive system > Stomach > Rumen | place: Canada...
TTTGACGACCTTCGAGGACGATACGAACTGCGAGAGACCTTTACCCTTCAACGCATCTGCTCAGACCTTGAAAGTCACGGATATGCCGTCCAGCCGGTGCTTGTTCCGGCTTGTGCCGTCGGAGCCCCCCACCGACGAGACAGGGTGTTCATCGTCGCAAGGCGTATTGCTTCAGACTCCGACAACGGTGCAGACGGACGAACCGCCCGAGAAGATGAGGGCAAGGGCAGAGAAGAACGGATACAAGAACGGCACGAAGTTCGGAAGCCTGACGAGCCAAATCAAGTACGACGAGAGGGTGAAGGAACTGCTGACCCTGCCGACACCATCAGCGAGGGATTGGAAAGGCAAGACGAATCCAGGTGTGGTGAAGGAGGGCAGCGGTTGCATCTACGGCGAGACGGTACCAGATGCAGTGGCGAGGCTATTCCCCACCCCGACAGCCATCGAGGGAGTGAAGTGGACGAACACATGGAATCCGAACTCGCAGATGGGGCAAAGCCTGTCAGCAATGGCGGGCAGCGGAATGTTGCCGACACCTGTCACGCAGGACTTCAAGAAGCGAGGCCCGAACAGCCAACAGCAGGGCATCGGGGATTTGGTGTACGAACTGGCGAATGGGTCGAGAGATTCGGAAGAGGTGAGGAAATCGGGAGCCGCTGGGCAAACTTCCCGTCTGTCTCCCCTGTTCACCGAGGAAATGATGGGTTTCCCTTTGATGTGGACCGCCTTACCCTTCCTTGGGTCAAATGGAATCCAAGAGACGCAGACCGAAAACGAGGTAACTTCTCAAAGTGGCGCACCGAAGCCCTCAAAGCCTACGGCAACGCCATCGTCCCCCAAGTGATGTACGAGATATTCCGCGCCATCGAAATCGTGGAAACCTCTAATTCTTAACTTAACAATTATGGCAGAACGCCTTGTACTAAAATTTAGAAACAATGAATAACGAAAAGAATCAGGAAGTAAAGACTGATGAGCAGTTAATGCTCGAAGAGACTACGCAGGCGCAACTAACATCAATTTGGTATTAGATATGGCAGATGAAGGATTACTCAGGAATATGCTTGCAGGTCTGACAGAAGAAGATCTTTGGAGCAAAACGCCCTACGAGTTGGTAGATATTCTCGGTAAGGGTGGTGTCTTGGATGTTGAGTGGAAGGATTACTATCTTATCCTGTACGCTAAAGACAGGAAGATCTTTGTTTACAGGGCTTTCAACGAATTAAAGGGATGTAAATACATTGTTGATCTTGCGTGCTGCAACAGGGATTGTGAGCTTTCATTTGAAGATCATCGTGAAATGATGAGAACTGGAAGCCGTATCATCTGTGGTAACGGTAGGGTATCATTTATCAGACATGCCGTTGAAACGATCCTTGAGATCAAAAGGAATATTAATTTGAACTAATATGGATATATGTATTTCTGTTTGTATTGTGCTGTTCACACTTTGGCTGGCTATCCAGCTGGTCGGTGGAGTGATAGCGTGTGTGAATGAAGTGAAGAAGGTGCGCACAGCAAATAAAAAGCCGTGTCGCAACTTCATAGTAATTAATGGAAGAAAGTATCATCCTGAGAGGGTGGGGCGTGAGACGGATTGTAAGTCGGAATGCCCTTTGTATGCTCATTGTGAGAAGGGTAGCCACTCTATCTGCATGGCTCTGCAGCACCCCTACGATGATGTAATAATGATAGAAGATGGGAGAGAAGAGTAATAGTGTCAAACGGGATGTGGCAGGGGTGCTTGGTGGCAGCCTTGCCAAGTTCCGTATTACAAGGATCACTCGTATCACTAAGGATGGTCAGAAAGAGACCAAAAAAGTGAATTTCGAGGTCAACGACGTGGAGGCGTTTCGAAAGAAGATGAAAGGTCGGAAGTTTGCAGATGTTCTGCTTGTGTATGAGAACATTTTCTAAAAAAGAAAGGCGACACAGAATCGCTTCCGTATCACCTTTAGAGTTTAGCCGCTACAAAGGTAATAATTTATTTTGGTATGGAAGCAAAAGAAGGGAAATTTAACATAACAGAGACCATCAGAAGGATCAAAAAAGCCAGGGAAGAGTTTCTGCGTGCGTCAGCACATGAGCGTGAGATATCCTCTCCACTACTAACCGACTGGAGTCATGTAGCCAAGATCTATGAGCTGTTCTGCAGAGCTGCAGGCGTTGTTGGCTGTATGACAGTAATACAACGGAAGATGTTTGTTTTCATCATCCAGTACCTCTATGCACCGAAGAGCCTGATAGGAGCAATCATGCCGAAGGGTTTGCGTATGGAGATCGTGAAGGTAACGAAGATCAAGGCAAAGACAGTCATATCGAGGTGTGCCACATCTACGTTATCGGAGTACAAGATCTATACACAGTTCAGAAATGACGTGAACAGGATCTTTGAGGAAATTGTATCTGAGCTTAGTGAGCTTGGTGTTTTGAAAGGAGAAGATAGAAAGGAGCTAAATATATGATGACGTGGGTTGTTGTCCTGAGTGTTGCCATACTTCTGCCTGTTGCTTGGATAGAAGGAGGCAAGGGTGGTGATGAACCAAAATAAGCCCGCAGATCCTTTAGGGAAGTGTGGGCGATCTCTTGCCAGTATCTCGCATCTTTTATTCGAGTTCTACTTTGATTGTGATGTCAGCTCCGCAGTGGGGGCATTTCAAGGATTCTATGGCTTTATGATTTCCAGAAAGGAGGTCGGAAACCGAAATGCCTGTTACTCTTGATACGGTGCGGATCTCTTCGAGCGTAACTCTATTGCTGAATGGGAGTATTGTGTTTAATGTTGGTTGAAGTGCATAAATAAAACCTCGTTCTGTGGCCATGTTCTCGTTAGGTATAGAGGAAAGAAGGTAAGCGATAAAACTTGGATTCTCTTCAAAAGTCTCTGCGAGAAGTTTTAAGTCGTGCTTCCCAGTTATCATACCCCAGTAGTGTTGATTGAGCCTATTCCTTAGATGATTGCTTACACCGATATAAAATTTATCATCAGAGAAGCGTATCATGTAGATCCCCTTTATGTGTTCCTTATACGTTTTTCGAGGGACGTAATTTCTAAACACTCCGTTTTTGCATTCTGCAATTACTTCGAGCTTTGAGCAATCAATCATTTCTTTGTCTTTTTAATAAGTCCGTCACGTTGCATCTTTTCCCTGATAGATATATTGATATATCTGTTTTTGTTTGGTTGTTCGTCCAGAACAGGCACAAGATCGCCCTCAATTTTGACATGATACGATTTTGTGTTTAAGCTGGGTCTGCCAACAGGTTTTTTTTCTTTTTCGTTTTCTTTGTCTTTATTCATAATCATATTAATTTGAAATTGTGTTGCAAAAGTACAATAAATATATTATATATATAAGGTGTACACTTAATTATTAATATAATTTAATTAGTGTACATTAAATTGTAATAATCTGTTAACGTAATAATAAGTGTACACTAAAATACATAAATAGTGTTAATAAAGTGTACACTATATCAAAATTATTATTATCTTTGCACTGTGATTAAGAAACAACAGTATTAACAACTCAAAATTATAAAGTTATGGCACAGAGAAATGACATTCAGGGTTTCAACTCAGGTAAGAGCCTGAACGAGACAATTAACGACGTTATGAACAGCAAAACGTCACGTACATCAAAGCGAAACGAGCTGATTAAGTTAGGCTTGCGTGCAGGTGATATTCAGTACATTTTCAGTCAGTATCACGAAACAGTTGAGCGCAAGGGTGCTTTCGACTTCTCAAAGATCACGTTCGGTGTAGAGATCGAGTGCTACAACTTCATGCGCGAAAGCCTTATCGAAGTGGGTGGTGCAAAAAATCTGAATATCGTATCGAGAGAGTACACCCATCAGCATACTAACTATTTCAAGATCGTTTCTGACAGCTCTATTCATGGCGAAAATTCTAACGAGGTGGTTTCACCTGTCCTCAAAGGCAAAAAGGGTCTCAGCGATCTCGAAAAAATATGTAACAGCCTTGAAGAAATTGGCGCAAAGGTCAACAGATCATGTGGCTTGCATGTGCATATCGGTGCAGCTAATATGAGTGATGAGCACTACATTAGACTGGTTCGCAACTATCAGAAACTTGAAATGGCAATTGACAGCTTTATGGCTGACTCTCGCAGAGGCGATAATAGCAGGTGGTGCAAAACTCTCTTAAATCATAATTTCGATTCATGCAGAACAAAGGCAGACATCGCAAGACAGCTTGATTACGACAGATACCACAAAGTAAACGCTGAGAGCTACAGCAGACATCGCACGATCGAATTTCGTCAGCATCAGGGTACAACGAATTACGAAAAGATCAGCCGTTGGGTCATGTTCTTGGCAAAGCTTGTAGAATACAGCTATAAGAATGAGCTGCCAGGTATGATGCAGACGATAGAAAGCATACCTTTCTTGACAGATGAAGAAAAGAGTTATTTCATCAGCAGACGAGAGCAGTTTGATGCAGCTATAGCAAACAGTTACCGTGCAGCCCTCTAAACAGGGCGCACGGATTGTAAAAATGATAAAAGAGATACAGCTATGATTAGATGCAGGTATTGTGACGCAGAGGCCATGATCTACGCAGGTAGGGACATTCAGGGCGTAGCTATGTACAGGTGTTCAGAGTGTGGTAAGGTGTCAGATGATGAGAGTGATATCGAGGTGTATAATGATAAAGAAGAAATTTGATTATGTGTGTAATTTGTGTAAAGCCAAAGGGCGTTAAGATGCCCTCAAATGAGATAATAAGAGCTATGTACAAAGCCAATCACGATGGTTGCGGTTTCTGTACACCAACAAAAAGCTATAAGGGTCTATCACTTGCAGCATTTTTGAGAGAGATCGCAGAGGTTTCGACAAATGAGCCTTGCATCATGCACTTTCGTTGGGCTACTCACGGCAGCGTAAAGAGAGACAACTGTCACCCGTTCTATGACGAGATCTCAAAGACGTGGTTTGCTCACAATGGCGTTTTGGATATCTTGCCAGTAGGTGACATGACAGACAGCGAAACGGCTTTCAGGTTCGTTCTTGCGCCCCTGATTAAGTCTCACGGTCTTCATTCTACAGTACTAAAAGAAGCTGTTAGGGACATAATAGGCGCGTCACGTTTCGCATTCATGCAGGGTGAAGATGTTGTTATGTACGGCAATTTTCACAGCCGTTTCGGGTGCTACTATTCTAACTTGAATTTTGTACACCTGATTTATGAAGATAGGATCTACAGGCACAATCTTTCTTCATACGGTAACAGAATATGATTTTATTTGAGTTGTTAAGTTGAGAATGAGGGCTATTTTGCGACTATGCCATAACAGTCGCAGATAGCTCTTTCTCTTGAAAGAGAGACAGAAATAAAATGCCTATCTTTGCCGAAAATCGCGGGTTAAAGCAGCTGGTAGCTTACCACTTTGACTTGGTGGGTGTCACAGGTTCGAGTCCTGTACCCGCAACAAATTATTAATTCAGGGTGCTTGGTACATTCGTAAGAAATGACTATCTTTGCACCATTAAAACGTTAAATATGAAGATACTTACACTATCAATCAAACAGAAGTATTTCGATGAAATACTGTCAGGTAAGAAAACGGTAGAGACGCGAGAGATTCGCCCTACAAACGCCAAAAAGTACATCAAGTATGAATGCAACGGCAAAGAGTACGATGCAGACGAAGATCTGCCCGAAGAGGGCGACATCGACGTTAAGCCGATCCAGTACGATGCCATCAAGTTGCTGACAGGCGAGTACAAGGGCAAACGTCCATATATCATCGTAGAGTGCAAGGGCGCGAAAGTGTTCTTTCTCACAGATGAAAACGACAACGATATCACCTATGAGTATAAGGGTGAGACGTACATCGCTTCTCAGATCGAATATAGTCTTGGCAAAGTGCTCGAAAAGAGCTTGTAACAATATTGTTTAACCCTTTAATTTTTCAGCTGAGTCAGAATTTCTGTAGGTACAAGTGCAAGAGCGAGTCGTGGCGTGGTTGGCCGTCGCTCATTCACTGGTGGCACAGGTCAGTTTATGACACGTCGCCAGAAGTATGGTGAAGTCCGTAGAGGTTTGGGTCTGTCAGGCGGATAACCTATGACACGGATAGAGACAGCAAAAACGAGTATTGCAGCCGTCAGAGAAAGATCTGATAGCTGCATACTCTTTTGCAGTCTCGGCAAAGACAGCCTCGTTTTGCTCGACATGCTCTATCCGAAATTTGAGCGTGTCGTTTGCGTTTTCATGTATTTCGTTGAGGGATTGGAGCACATCGAGCGTTGGGTAGGCTGGGTAAAGTCCAAATATCCGAAGATCGAGTTTGTGCAGATACCTCACTGGAACCTCACCTATATTCTCAGATATGGCATGTACAGCGTCGCCAATCCGAAGGTTAAGATCTTGAAGCTTGCCGACGTGGTGAAGGCCATGCGCCTGAAATACGGAATCCATTACGTGTTTCTCGGTATGAAGAAGGCCGACGGAATGAATCGCAATCTGATGTTGAAAGGTTACGAGGCAAAGAACTATGAGAATAACGGCATGGTCTATCCGTTGGCAGACTGGAACCAGCGCGATATCCTTGCTTACATGAGGCAGAAACGCCTGCCGCAGCCCGTCCGTTATTCCCTCAAAGCGTCCAACGGAGTAGGTTTCAATCTTGACTGCTTTCTGTGGCTGAGAGAGAACTATCCGCAGGATCTTGAAAAGATTTATAAAACATTCCCCATGTCCGAAAGGATCCTCTGGGAATACGATCAACAACATAAAGAATAATAAGCCGAGTCAGAAGGAAGAGTATAAATGACATCATAGCACAGAGCAACAGGATCTACAGACTGAGCGACTACCCTAATGTGACCAACAGAAACGGAAGGGCTAACGAAATAGTGCAACGCTATAACAGGAATATACAGAACGCGAGAGGTGCTCAGTTTTGGCGGGGCGATATCATGCAGGAAACAAACAGAAGATATTCCCGTAGAACCTACATGGGTCTTTCTAACGGATAGTAAATAAAATCAAAATAATAGCCGAGTCAGAAGATACAGCTATATTGGCAATGACGGAAGGGTGAGAAGGTCAACGTCGAGGACACGCCAGAATGTCCGTGAGACATCGCGGAGGCTCATGTCCCAGGCAACGACACCTGAGCGTAGGAGAAGGATCCGCAGCGTTTCCGCAAGATACCGCAACATCTTGGACGGTCAGATAACGAACTCCGTGGGCAGCGTGTATCGCACCACAAGGGGAAACCGCTCTATATACTCCAACCAGTCATTAGGACTGTCTAACGGTTAAGATACAATGGCAACGAAGAGTTATTTCACATCGCAGACGGTTGAGCTCAAACGCTCACAGATCCACTTCGCAGAGTACAACCCACGTACCATCAGCGAAGAGGGAAAGAAAGCATTGCGTCGCTCTATCCGCAAATATGGCGTGGTAGGCGGTATCGTCGTCAACAAGCAGACTGGCTACACCCTTGTAGGAGGCCATCAGAAGGTGACGGTACTCGACGAGTTCAATAAGTACGATCCTGAGACAAAGGAAAACGACTATATGCTGCGTGTGGAACTGATCGATGTTGACCTGAAAACCGAGAAGTCCCTGAATGTCACCCTTAACAACCCCAACGTGGGAGGTGATTGGGATGACGATAAGATGCGCGAGCTGATACCAGATATCGACTGGAAGGATGCTGGCCTCACCGATGCAGACCTGAATATGTTCGGTGTTGACTATCTCCTGAAAACGGAGGAAGAGACCAACATCGCAAACGCCCTGGATGATGTGATGTCCGAGGTGAATGCGGAACATGAGGAAGAGCTGGAGCGTCGCAAGATGGAGCGTGAAATGGAGAAAGCTGCCAAGACCGCCCACATGAAGGACGTGAAGCAGCAGGTACGCGATCAGGCGCGCAAGCAGGCTGAGGACATGGAGGCATACGTCATGCTCTCCTTTACCGACTTTCAGGCCAAGGCCGCATTCATGGAGCGTTTCGGATTCTCACCATACGAGAAGATCGTAAAAGGAGAGCTCTTTGACGAAATGGTAGAACGGATAGAGTAGTTATACCCTGTATTCAGTTTCGAATAGATAAAAATAAACGCAAAGTCGGATAGTCATTCCTGAAAAACGTTCAGTGCGTCACCAACTCTGCATTATTTCTGCTGCAAAGATAAGAAAAAAGTAATATGATGCAAGAAATATCGAAAGTTTAACATTTAAGATATAGAGCCGAGTCAGAAGAAGAAAGTCATACAGCCAGATCATAGATCAGGCAGAGAGAATAAGCAACAGCCCCCGTGCAACAGCACGCAGGGTTAATCGTGCCAACATCGCTGCTGACAGATATACCGATAATATTGCACGTACCTCACGCTTCCGTCGTGGTGGAAGAGGTGCATACGATATAGGATTCTCTCGTCGTACCTATATGGGTATGTCTAACGGATGAATACCAAATAGATAACATCATAGATAAGAACAATGGAAGAGCAACAGCCCAAAGAAGAAAAGAAACGTCAAGGCAGAGCACCGAAGTATGACTATACAGCTCCGAAATTCCTTGAAATGATATCCGACCTCGCTAAGAAGGGGTACACGGATAAGGACATAGCTATTTCCATTGGGCTGAGCTATCAGACGTTCAGCGAAAAGAAGACGAAGTACATCGAAATAGCTGAATCTCTTGCGCGCGGGCGTTCTCAGCTGAATACGGTGGTAAGGGGTGCATTCCTGAAAGCTGCCCTTGGTGGCCGTCTGGTGAAGAAATACTCCTACGTTCAGAAGCGTTGCGAATGTGGCGGCAAGGATCCCAACTGTCCGATATGCGACGGTGGCGGCTGGATAACCCCTGAGCAGCATCGCGTCGTAGAAGAGTACGAGCAGGCTCCGAACATCATGGCTCAGAACCGTTGGCTTATGAACTACGATGAGGAATGGAAGAAGCAGCTGAAAGGCAATGATCCTTCTGATATAAATAAGGTAGAGGGAATCGACATCGAAGTGACGTTTAACAAGAAAGAAGATCTTGATCTTCAAGATAGAAAGGGTGAAGGATGAGACTGAAAATGCAGGTGACTCCGATATTCTACAGGATGTGCCAGGCGGTTGCCACCGCTAAATACCACGTCTATGTCTTTGAGGGCGGCTCCCGTTCATCAAAGACGTATTCGTTGATCCAGTACTTTATCCACCTTGCTCTTTCTAATGAGAAGCCCCGTCGTATCACCATTCTTCGTAAGAAAGGCACTTGGCTCTACGCTACCGTTTGGCATGACTTCAAGCAGATACTCCTGACGATGGGCATCCTGAACATGGCGCAAATAAACAACAGCCGTCATGTCATTGTGATAGGAAACACCACCTTTGAGTTTGTCGGTCTCGACGATACGCAGAGGCTTCACGGTCTTACCTGTGATATATTCTGGATCAACGAGGCGATGGAGGCCAGCAAGGATGATTTCGACCAGCTTGAGCAGCGTTGTGCGGAGTTCGCCATACTCGACTACAACCCGACTGCAGAGAAGCACTGGATCTATGATAATGTCTGCAGCCGTGATGATTGCTACTTCGACCACTCTACAATGCTGGATAACCCCTTCATTCCTGAGAACATGAAGCGAAAGATCCTCTCGTATGAGCCTACTGAGTACAACTATACCAATGGAACTGTGGATATCCGTAAGTGGAAGATCTACGGCCTTGGTGAGCGTGCGAAGATCGAGGGTCTGATATTCGAGTACAAGCTTGTGCCTGAGATTCCCTTCTGGGTTAAGAAACGCTGGCGTTTCGTGGACTTCGGTTTCACCAACGACCCGACGGCCATCGGAACACTCGGATATTATAAGAACGCGATCTATATTGATGAAGAGTGCTACCGCACTCAGATGCTCAATGCAGATATCATCAAGGAGATCAAGAGCAAGCCTGAAGGTACAACCCGCAAATGCTGGTCTGAGAGTGCAGAGCCGAAGACGGTACGCGAGATCCGCAATGCTGGCATCCCCATCATAGCTACGAAGAAGGGTGCTGGCTCCGTCGTGGACGGCATACAGTTCATGCAGGGTCTGCAGATATTCATCACAGAGCATTCGGTGAACTTCATCAAGGAGTTCGACAACTATACCTGGCAACAGGATCGGGACGGCAAATGGCTCAACGTTCCAGTGGACGACTTCAATCACGGCATCGACGGTGCGAGGTACGTCTGTTTCAATGAGCTTATGGGTAAGAGAAACAAAGAGGGTGGCGGTAGTAATATCGGTGCTCTCGGACATTAACAGTATAAATAATTGGGCGATATGGGAAAAGAAGTAAAGACACCAACGACGCTTGAAGAGATACTTGCGCTTGAAGATGAAGGCCGCAAGATCGAGTATTTGAGAAAAGGGCGAAAGACCCCTCTTCCTAATGCAAAGGAACTGCTTAACGATTGGGATCCTGATCGGCATGAGATAATCACCGATACAGAGAAATATCCTAAGATCAAGATCACGACAGAGCTTGAAAAGGATGAGTATGACGAGAATGGTAACTTTGTTAGGAAGATACCAGCCAAGACGAAGGATGTTGAGCCTAACCGCGTAGCACTCCCTCTCGAACAGAGCATTGTCAATATCCATGTGGCTTTCTCCGTCGGTAAGGAGCCTAAGATGGAATGTACGCCATCAGACGATCAAGAGAAGGGTGTACTGGCTGCAGTTAAGCAGATTATGAAGAAAGTCAAGATGAAGTACCTGAACCGTAAGATCGTTCGCTCAATCTTTGCAGAACAGGAAGCTGCCCTGTATTGGTATGCTGTCCCCGATGATGGTTTCTGGGCTAAGCTGGTATCAAAGATACAGGGGCTTTTCGGTAATGTGGCTCCCAAGTACAAGCTAAAGGCCGCTATATGGTCGCCTTTCAGGGGCGATAAGCTGTACCCGTTCTATGATGAGAGTGGCGACATGGTGGCTTTCTCCCGTGAATACGAGAAGAAGGATCTTGCTGGTAAAACGATCAAATGTTTTATGACCGTTGCACCAAGTCAGGTGTTGGTGTGGGAAATCGGATCTGAGGGCTGGGTGCTCAATAAAGCCGCGTCGTTTACGCACAAGTTCCGTAAGCTTCCTGTTATCTATGGATATCTGCCAGAGGCTATCTGCAAGAAGATACGTCATATCCGTATCAGACTCGAAAAGCTCATATCTGAATATGCAGATTGCATTGACTATCATTTCTTCCCGATTCTTATGCTCTTTGGTGATCTCGATAAGCTCGATGGCGACGCACGTAACCGTATCGCACAGCTGACAGGTGATGGCGCAGATGCCAAGTACCTGACATGGAACCAGTCTGCAGAGCCTATCCGCGTGGAGTGGGAAAAACTGTACGATCAGGCTTATGATCTGACCGACACGCCTCAGATATCATTCACGAAGCTGCAGGGACTTGGTAGCGCATTCAGCGGTGTGTCTTTCCGCTTTGCGTTCATGGGTGCTCACATGGCCGTATCTAATCATGGCGAGGTGTTGGGAGAGTTTTTCCAGCGTAACACCAACTTCCTTGTGTCTGCCGTCGGTGATCTGAACAGCTCGCTTGAAAAGGCTTCAAACACTATTGATATCGAAACCGATCTCGATCCGTACATGATCGACAATGATAAGGAGAAGGTAGAGACTGCCGTTGCTGCCAAGGCTGGCGGTGTATGGAGCACCAAACATGGCGTAGCCTACTGCTCCGACTTCGGGGAGATTTCAGACGAGATCGAGGAAATCAAAGAAGAATCTGAGAATAGACAAAATACCAGCAATCAGAATAATGTTGAATGAGGTGATTAACAGATAGTTGTAAAATGTAAAACGTAAGAGAGTACGGTTGTCTGTGAAGATGGCCGTATTTTTGTGCCTTTATAGCCAGTATTTCGTATCTTGGTAAAAATCTTTCAAAAATAGCCTAAAAAATTAAGTATCTAAAAATGAGAAAGTTAGTCTCAAACGTCCATAAGGGGATATAAAGCATGAGTGTAAAGAAAAAGAGAAATTAGGGGAAATTTTCCTTTTATTTCCCTTAATTTCCCTTGATGCTATGACATTCATAAAGACATTCATAAAGACATTCATAAAGACAAAGCTTGTCTTATTTCAACAATCAGATCGTTTTTGCCATCTTTTTGCTCTCTTTTGCGACCATGAAAAGAAAGTCGCAACGGAAAGCCGAAAAATTTTGAAACGCAATGCCAAAAGCCTTAAATTTGTGACGTTTTTAATTAAAATCACATCGAAATGAACATTTACGAACAGATTTTGGCAAAGCTGCAAACTAAGTTTCAGGGTGCAGATGCCGCCACTCTCCAGCGTATCGCCACAAAGAAGTCGGAGGGTGTGACGGACGAGAGCAAGGTAGATGAGATTGTAGGCTCAGTGACCTTCTTGGACGTGATGAACAATTATGGTGATTTCCGTGCTAACGGTGCATCGGTAACTGCTAAGAAGAACGCTATTGCGGACTATGAGAAACAGTACGGCCTGAAAGACGGAAAGCCTCTCGAAGCTGGCGGTGGTGCTGGCGGTGACGGTGGTAATGGCACAGGTGGTAATGGTGACGGTGGAAACGGTGGTAACGGCAACGGTGGTAATGGAGGCCAGATCGACATGACCGCTATTGCTCAGCTTATCTCCAAAGGTATTTCCGACGGAATCAAGCCACTTACAGAGCGTCTCAACAATATGGATGCTGCTGCTGCCAAGGCTACCCGCGACGCTCAGATCGACGCTGTGGCGAAGAGCTTCAAAATCCCCGAATTTGCCTATAAGGGCAAGGAAATCCCCGCTGATGCAGACCTTAACAAGTACTTCTTGGACTTGAAACAGGAAATGCAGAACGCTGGTTTCCAGTTCTCTGCCTCCCCTGATGAGGGCGGTGGTGGAGTCAAAGACGACGTTGACGGCTTGGTAGATACCATCAACAAGGGTACTCAGGCCATCACCGAAGCTAACAAACAAAAGTAATTTAATTGTATTATGGCCGCAGGTATTAAGTACAATGTCGCCCCTCCCGTAGAGCGCGAGGTTTGCGACGAAAGCACCATCTATCGTCTCAATGACGGTGGTATGGACTTAGACAAGAGCAATCTCCCTGCAAAGGGATGGTTGCCTGAGCTGTGCCCCCTCTTCCGTGATAAGGTAGAGCGTAAGGCATACGCTTGTCTGCGTGTGAAGGTGGTAGAGGCCGCAGCCGCAGCCGCAACGTCCTTCAAGATCCAGAAGAATCCGTTCCTGTCATTCTTAAAGGAAGGTTTCTTACTCTCTGACGGTACGAATGTGATTATTGTCGCATCCGTTGATACTTCAAACGAGGCTTACGATGTTGTGAACGTAGCTAACGAGGGTCAGACTATTCATGGTGAGCCTACAACCATTCCTGCAGAGGAAGAGGGTGGTGAGCCTACAATCGTTCCTGGTGAGGATATCGTTATCCCCGCAGGTCTGCCCGCAGCTCTCGCTAAGGGTGCTATCCTCGCAGAGGCAAAGGCTGCTGACGATGCTTCCGCTAAGTTCGTCGCCAACTTCGCTTCATTCGGCTGGCGTAACATCGAGAACGAGGACAGCGTGACCTTCGTAGGTCGTGTGTTCGGCATTCTGGAGGACGAGCTTTATATCCCGTTCACCGATGCAGATAAGGCTGCCCTTGGTGATCGCTTCATGTTCATTTAATCAATAGGAGGAAAGGAATATGTTACTATCAATATCTTTACTTCTCAACAATCCGAAGATCCTGAGTGCAGTCATTGACCGCACCGTGGTATCTATGTTGGAGATGGATAAGGTCTTCTGGAAGGACTACCTCATCTATGATAAGGCAAATCCCGATGGAACCTTCAAGACATATCTCGGTACTCAGATCGGCGTTATCGCTGGTACGGTTATCGACCGTTACGCAAACAAGCCCGTCCGCAAGCGTCATGCTTTGACAAGCGGCACTGGTGAGGTTGCATGTCTCGGTGATGCCTATCAGATGGATAACACCCGTATCGAGCGTTTGGAGATCCTGATCGCAGAGTATAACGAGCAGCGCGCCGACGAAGCTCGTGCCATCAAACTGGACGATATCATCAACTTCCTTGTTGACGATGTTCGTCAGGCCATGCTCGCCCCGATGAAGCGTTTCGACCTCATGGTAGGTTCGCTCCGTTTCAACGGTAAGTGTAAGGTTGACGGCAAGGAGAATAAGAAAGGTGTGTCTATCGTTGACATCACCCTGCCGATCAAGATCGTCAAGGCCACTGTAGCCGATAAGGATAACATCCTCACATGGTTGCAGAAGGAGTTCGTAGATAAGCTCCGTCCACAGGGCTATGCTCTCAAGACCTTAGAGGTAAACCGCACCACGTTCAACAACGTGATCGCAGCTTCCGAAGAGTTCAAGAATAAGTATGTCCTGAAGTTCGGTAGCCAGGAATATCGCTATGGCGAGGTAGTGACCGTTGACATGGTTAACAACCTGCTCGGTGCTATCGACTCTCCCCTGCGCTTCAAGATCAAGGAAGAGTGGGTGCAGATCAGCGATACAGAGATGCAGAACGCAGTACCCGACTACAAGGGTTCTCTGCTGCCTGACCTCGATCCTCGCAAGCTTCTGGGCTATATGAAGTGGAAGCGTCCTCTTGAAATGACCGATCCTATCGACGGACGTACCTATGTTCCGTTCGAGCAAGGAAAGGGCTTCATTTCATCTTACCGTAACTCTGAGGGTCGCTTCTTGGAGTATGGTATGGAGGCTATTCCCGATATCGAGATCCCGAACAAGATGGCAATTGCCGACTTCACGGCATTGCAGTAAAACCTGACAGTCGCGGATGGCAACAGTTAGCGAACATATCAAGCAGCTCTTCAGCGGGTTCAATCTCCCGCTGAATGACGCTGCATTGAGTGAGATAGCCGTCAAGGGCGAGGACTTCAAGCTCACGGACGAATACACCAACGCTATCCATGCGAAGGTTATGAAGGCCGTGCTTAACTTCGCTCCTATCCTGATGCTTTCGCCCACGTCATACTCAGTCAGTGAGAACGGACATTCGAAGTCGAAAGGCTTCAATATGGATGGTTTCTTACGTTGGTACGGGCTGATGTGCAAACGTTATGGCGTGACTGACGAGCTGAACAGGGAAAGACCTAAAATCAAGTTCCTGTAATGTTGGACGAAGCACCACATATCCTGACCGTCTGCTCAGAGAAGCCTCTGGACTATGACACTTTCGGAAAGCCCATCAAGGGCTCTGGAGGTGAGTCGTGGAACCAGCACGCAGAATGCTTCTGCCATGACAATAGTCAGATGGAGCAGATATCCGTCAACGGTGAACTTTGGACTTATGCCTACCACGTTGTCTATGAGGGTGACATGGTGGCACTCGGAACAAAGGTTCAGTGTACGGACAAATCCTCTGGTGAGCTGATAGGGCATGGTGTCGTCAGGAAAATAGCCAGATGCCATTCTATCGAGTTTCAAGGACGTACAGATCTATGGCTCGAATAACGTCTGATTTCTCCGATGTGGATGACTACTTCCGCAAAGGAATCGAGGAAGTCCGAAGGACAGTCGATAAGGTAGGTCAAGATGCAGACAACTATGATGTTCAGCATGGCGACTACGTGGATCGGACGGGCACACTCCGAAAGAGCAACAGGCACGAGGTCGGCAACGATGGCAGTCTGACGCTCATCAATGATGCAGAGAGTGAGAATGGCTTCCCCTATGCTTCAAACGTGGAATCGAAAGGCTATCAGGTTAGAAGCGGTGGCGCGCTGTATGCCGAAAAGCGACTGAAAGAAATCTTTGAGAAATGATAGTAACGAACGACATAGCAGATATCCTCATCCGTGATTGCAGAGTATTCGATATCGCGGAGGCTTACAGGAAAGGCAACGTGAAGCCAGTGAAAGGTGATCGCCTGACGGCTGAGCGTATCGTCGTACTTCCAAAGCCGCAGACTCCTGGAACCCGCTGGTTGAAGGATTTCGTAGAGGTCAATCTGTGTGTGCCCGATCTCGCAGAGCGTGAGGCAGATTCCCCAAGGCTCCAAGAGCTTGAAAGGATGGCAAAGCGATATCTCCACAAGGTCACAGGCACGTATGACGGGACTCGCTACCGTTACTCAGTGGATCAGATAGATGGCACGATGTACGATGAAGATCTAAAGTGTCACTATGTTAATGTAAGAATATTATTTGAAACAATTAATGTAATTTAGTTATGGCTGCAACAAACGTTATTTTGTCGGCAATCGACATCAAGAAGCTGTATTACTGCGACCCCTCTCTGGTGACTGCAGATCTGACTGAGGCCAAGATGAAAACCCTTCTCGCCAACAGTGCCGTTAAGGAAGTTGTCAACGTCCATCAGGATACATGGTCACTTGAAGAGAGTGAGGCATCTCAGGACAGCTACCGCAACCAGCTCAACGGTGAGGTGTACCGTCGTGGAAAGAAGCAGATGGGTGATGTTGTTATGAACTTCACTATCGGCCAGTACGACTACGCCACCAAGGCTGTATTCCTCGGAGGTTCTGCTACCGCAACCTCTTGGAAGCGTTCATCTGAGCCTACGGACATCCATCTCTGTCTCATCGCTCTTACAGACGATGATCAGTATGCTGTGCTTCCGTATGCTGAGATCTCTGGTCGTGAGGCTACTACCGACGGTGCTGTCGGCCTGCCCGTAGCAGGTACGAAGATCGCTCCGAAGAACAATGCCATCGCGTCTGAGTATTGGTTTGACAAGGCTGCAGTGGACGCTGCCACTGGTAGCTAATCCCCTGTCGCAAGTGGAAGAACCGAGGGCGGTGCGGAATAGTCCGCCTGCCCTCCTTTTATTTTCTGTAGGATGAACAAAGCAGCAAAACTTGTCAGCAGTGCGATTGTAGGTGCTGACTTCGAGGTGATAGACATCAACGGCAAGGCTTACGTGTTGAAGCCTCCAACGATAAATAGGATAGCTGGTGCTGTGGCAAGGCTCTCAAAGCTCGCGTTGCCAGACAGTGCCACGCTAAAGGACATGTTATGTAATCAGGAAGATGCGACGGAGTATGCTATGGCTCTTTCTTTTCTGATACAGGAAAACTACGATCTTGCGGACGAACTCTCTCATGGTACGTTCGAAGAGGTTGTTAATGGGCTTGTGACCGCATTTGACATGATATCGGCCAAGTCTTTTTCGACTGCTGCCAGCTTGACGAGGAGCGCAAGCGTGCTGGTAGCAAAACCCCTCAGATGGTAGGAGGGCAGACCTTAGCGGGTCAGATTACGTCATTCATGGATAGCTTGCATCTGTCGTATGACGAGGTTGTGTACAGGATTCCGTACAGGATGTTGCAGCTTATGATGCGCGACAAACCCCACGAGGCTTTCGGTACGGTTGTACGCAAGATCAGCGGAAAGGAAATGGCCGCAAGAAGGAAAGGAAACAGATAAAAATTTACAGATATGCCAGTATTAGCATTCCAGATCCAAGCAGACTATGACAAGGTTATCCGTCTGCGAGAGGAAATACAGAAGTTGAAGGCAGAGATGAGTAATATGGATGCCGTCAACTCCCCTCATCAGTTTAATGTGCTTAATCAGAAGCTAAAGCAGTGTACCGTAGAGTACAATAACATAACGGAGGCAGCCGTGAAGGCTGGCGCGAAGATCGAGACTGGTTTTAAGAAGAAGATCTTCGATGCTCAGCAGGCCGTGAACGACTTCACAGAGAAGATCATTGCTCAACGATCTGTCGTCAAGGGCATAGAGGGTGATGTAAACCGTCTCGGTGAAGCCTACAGGAAAGCTACTAAGAGCTGGGACATGACGAAAGCAAACAGCTTGCTCAAAGATTATAATCAGGCAAAAACAGTACTGAATGAGGAAAGAGGTGCGCTTTTCGAACTGACGCAAGAACGTGCAAAGGCTCAGCTTGGCGTTAAGAAACTCCGAGAGGAATACCAGCTGTTTGCGAAGGATTCAGGTGCAAGCAGTTCCATCCTTGCTAAAATGAAGAGTGAGATCATGGGACTTGGCGCGGGTATGCTTGCAGGCTTCGGTCTGAAAGAGCTCGGTGCTGAGATCGTCCGTGTAAGGGGTCAGTTCCAGCAGGCAGACACAGCCATACAGACGTTGTTAGGCTCAAAAGAGCGTGCAGATGAGTTATTGTCTAAGGTGCGCCAATATGCGAAGATAAGCCCTCTGGAGTTCGGAGATATCACAAAGGCCACACAGATGATGCTCGGTTTCAATATCGAGGCTGAGAAGGTGCCTGGCTTCATAAAGGCCATCGGTGACGTGTCTATGGGCGAGTCAGGTCGTTTCAACTCCCTTACGCTTGCATTCTCTCAGATGTCTGCTACTGGTAAGCTCATGGGTCAGGATCTCTTGCAGATGATTAACGCTGGCTTCAATCCGCTTACTGTCATGGCAGAAAAGACTGGTAAGTCTGTTGCTCAGTTGAAGGAAGAAATGTCGAAGGGTGCGATATCTGCAGAGATGGTTCAGCAGGCGTTCATCGATGCCACCTCCGCAGGCGGTAAGTTCTACAATATGTCTGAGAATGCCGCTAAGACGATCAACGGCCAACTGTCTATGATGCACGATGCCCTCGATGCT
>Ga0310695_10006822_pt1 | contig 18607 bp, 7 predicted proteins | sample RumenRJG_04DNA_FD_203882 | JGI IMG/M metagenome (GOLD analysis project Ga0310695, IMG submission 203882) | Bovine rumen microbial communities from Lethbridge, Alberta, Canada - RJG_04 (v2) (version 2) | ecosystem: Host-associated > Mammals > Digestive system > Stomach > Rumen | place: Canada...
ACGGCGCGACGCTCGTGTGCGGCACGGGGTCGCAGATCAGCGGCACCGTCACGCGGAACGGCACGGTGAACCTGCACTTGTTGGGCACCACCACGATCTTCCCCTCCGGCTACACGGACACGACCGGCTTTGTCGTCACGGACGACAGCGCCCCCGGCACGCTCTCCGTCGATGGCGATGCGCTCAAATACGACGCCCGTGCCGCCGCGACGTACACCTGGACGGGCGCGGTTGACGGCAACTTCTCCACGCCCGGCAACTGGAGCGTCAACGACGAGGCCGTGAACGACGTGCCGAGTGTACTCGACACGATTCGCTTTGCGCCGTCTTCGGCGACGACCGTGACGCTCGACGCGGACGTGCAGGTGGCCGCGATGGTGATCGAAGGGTCCGGCGCGCTCACGCTCGCCAATCCGTCCGCCGCTACGACCAATACGCTCACGCTCGCGTCCGTCTTGAACAGCGCGACCGTCATTCCCGTGGTCAACTGCAAGGTGCAGTTCACGGACACGTACAAGGTGAACTTCTCGAACACGTCCGTCAACTTCGCGGGCGGCGCGGTGGCCACGACGTGGGACAGCGGCAACACCTGGGCCACGCCAAATTCGGAGTTCCGGGGACGTGTCACCTTCACCGGCGATTGGACGCTCCCCAAAACAGAAGGGCAGCATACCTATATTCGTTCAGGGGCGGTGGTAACCTGCGACCGGCTGATTCTCCCCCTCCGCGGCAACTCTTATACCTCGCTGGTGCTGTTCCAGGTTGATGCCGGCGGCACTGTCAACTGCCGTACGGTTGAGCACAATGGTTCGACGTATTACTACAACGGCGTCGGACACGGCGTGGTCGTGTACGTGAACGGGACGTTGAATGCGTACGAACGATACAACATGAACCACAGCGGCCGCATCGGCATCTTCAAGCAGCAGGGGCAAAACGGCTATCAGGGATCTGGCGTCATCAACCTCAATGGGATTGTCGCCGACTCGACGACGACAGATCCCAAGTGGATTGAGCATCGGAAACTCAATCTGGGGGCCGGCGGCATTCTCGTGAAGGCCACGGACGTGACGGGCATCGGCATCGGTCCGCAGATCACGATCGGCGCGCTGGCCGACTACGCGATTCGCTATGAAGGCACAGGCAGCAAGGTGCATTTCCACGCCCCTGTCACGTTCGACACCTACGATTCCGCTGCGGGAGTCGCCCGCACCGTCACCATCTCCGCCGATGTGGAGAACGGCAAGACCATCGGCACCTATTCAGGCGGCCGCTACGACGTGGGCGGCGCGATCATCAAGAAGAACGCGGGCACACTCGTCGTTTCCGGCTACAACACGTTTACCGGCGGCACGACCGTGAACGGCGGCACGCTGCTGGCTGCGCACGACCATGCCCTCGGCACGGGACCTGCGTCGGTGGGCGCGGACGGCACGCTTGAGCTCATGGAAGGGGTATCGGTCACGAATGCGGTGACGCTGGCGGCTGACGCGACGCTGCAGATCGACTGTGACGACGGGCGTGCGGCGACGGAAACGCCCGTCGTGGGTACGATTGCCACGCCGGCCACCGGCACGGCGAACCTGAAGGTGGCGGGCGATCTTTCTGGGGAGACCCAGAAATTCTCGATTCCGATTGGCGTACTTGCCGCGGGCGCGTCTGCGGAGGCATTCACGCTCGATACGACGGCGCTGACGCTCCCGAAAGCCGGTTGGCACGCCAGGCTGAAGGCGCGTGAAGGCGTGTTCATGCTCGACGTCAAGAAGCCGACCGGCATGACCCTCATAGTGCGGTAGGGCCCTACCATCTAAAAAAGGAGGGAAAACGATGAGAAAACTTATCAGTATTCTAGCACTTGCGGTCGCGGCAAGTGCGATGATGGCGCGTGCGGCGGCGCCGGAGTCGTACCTCGAGTACGTCGCGACGGACGGTTCGGCGTATATCGACACGGGCGTGATTGGCAAGGCCGGGACGAAGGTCGAGGCCGGCATGATGTGGGGCAGCATCAGCGGCGACATCGCCTTTGTCGGCGCGCGCAACAACACGGACGGACGTTACCTGCCCATCCACGTCTATAGCAGCCAGTGGTGGTTCGGATACAAGAACCAGAAGGGCGGCAAGGGAACGCCGGTCGCCAACACGTACTACACGGTCACGTCCGAGGTCACATCCGCCGGCGTGTACACGCTGAACGTGAACGACGATACCTTCAGCGAAGACTATTCAAGTTCCGTCGGAAACTATTCCTCGGATCTGCCCCTGTATCTCTTCGCCTTGAGCTGCGAAAACAACGGCGTGAGCAACAAGGCACCGGCCGGTACCCGCTGCTATTACCTGAAGATCTGGCAGGACGGCGTTCTCGTGCGCGACTACAAGCCGTGCTACCACGAAGGAGTCGTCACGCTGTACGATGCGCAGAACGATACGTACGCCACGCCCGTTGCCGGCACGCTGACGACGGCCAGCATGACGATCACGCCGTCCGACCCGCAGTGGGGCGCGCCGCTTGCCATTGGTGTCGGCCAGACGATTACAATCGACGCCGGTTCCGGCGCGACGTGGCAGGGCGCGATCACCGTTCGCGACGGTGGCTCACTCACGACGCGCGGCAACCTCAACGTCGCCGGCACGACGACGATTGACGCGGGTGCTGCCGTTGATGTGGAGACCGGCACGCAACTCATTAATTTCGCCCAAAACATCAAGGGCAGTCTCACCGTCCGCGCAGACGCTACGCTCAAGTTCAGTGCCGCCGAGCGCTTCCACGACTCCTCCGCCACTGCTGTGTTCCACCTCTATGGCACGATGGACGTCCAGAGCTACCAGCAACGCATCGACAAGGGAACCTATTTCTTCCACAATGGTTCACGTGTCGTGAACAATGGTTCCGCCACTGTTGGTGGCCTCTACGTGTACAATGACAGCCGCGTCGTGTTCGACGGAACGGTAGAGATCGAGTCGCCCATCGCGCTAGTTGACGCCAAAACGTTCACGGTGGCATGCTGTGAAAACGCGCACGTATCGTTCAAGGGCGGAATAATCGTGACCGCGACGAACCGCCGGGCGGGAAATATCGTCCAGGTGGCGGCGACGGCTGCGGAGGGCAACGCGTCGGAGACGTGCGCGAACGCATTCCTCGACTTCGGTGCGGTCGCAGTAGGCGACATATATGATTTTACCGGCTCATTTACGTTCCTCTCGAATGCGAAAATCGCGCTTGGACTTGCCGATTCCGCGTTCTCCGTGACGACTTCCGGGTCGGAACTTGAAATTGAGTCGGACAAGGCGGTTGCGTTCGCCAACCACGCGGCGGCGCAGACTCTTCCCGCAATCACGACCTCGACGGCCACCGTGCGCCTGACGGGCGACGGAACGCTTGCGCTTCCCGCCACCGCGCCGGCATATCCGATTGAGTTTGCCGGACCGTCACTCATCATCGCAAACAACGCCCCCGTCGCCCTCGCCGTCGGTTCCTCTGTGACCGCGCCGACGACCGTGGGCGTGGAAGGGCTTGCCGCGAACACCGCCGCGACGCTCTTCACGAACGCCGGTTCCATCGACGCGTCGAAGATTTCCGCTCGGGTGGCGCACAACGGCGTGCTTATGGGCACGGCAGCCGCCGCGACGCTCTCCGGCACGGATGTGGTCACGGCAGGCGTTGCCGCCTACGACGCGACGGCGTGGATCGAGCCGTACATTGCGGCGAAGGCGCTCATCTGGCTTGATGCCTCCGACGCCGCGAACTTCGAGTTCAAGGACAACACCTTCGGACTTGTCACGACGTGGCGCGACCGCTCCGCATACAAGCGCGACGCAACGGCGTACACCATCGCCTCCCACGATGCCAACTGGGGAACGCTCTCCGTCACGAACGGCGTCCCTGCCTACTGCATGGGTGCGTGCGACAGCGGCATCGACCTTGCGTTTTCAGTGCGCATGACGACGATCCGCACCGTGTTCTGGGCGATGTCGATCTGCCAGGATTCCCGTGCGTTCTTCCTCGGTGACTCCTCCACGTACCGTTTCCACCGTGGCGGGAGCGGACAGTACTGCTACAACAACTCCAGCGCGCTCTGGAAGAACGGAAAAATCTACTGCGACGGCGTGCTGGTGACGGACAATCTCAATACGCTCGTTCCGACGGATCGCCATGTGTATTCCACCGTCACTGCGGCGAACTGCGAATCGAACCGCCTCACCCTCGACCGCGCCTCCGGCTCGTCCATCCGACATGGCGGGCGCGAGCTTTCCGAACTGATCGCGTTTGGTACAGCGCTCTCCGACTCCGACCGCGAAGCCATCGAAGCGTACCTCGCCGCGAAGTGGATGGGCAGCAACCCCACCGCCGCGCGTTCGGACGATACGTTCATCTACAAGAGCGACTACACCGTTGACGGCAACGTGGGCGGCGGCAAGAACCTCGATTTCGAGGAATGTGCGTCCGTCACGGTCGTCAATCCCTCCGCCTCCGAGCCGATGATTGCGACGACGGGCGCGGTGACGCTTCCATCCGGTTCTCCGCTCGCAGTCACCGTCGATGCGACGGCCCTCGTGCCCGGCACCTACACGGTCATGCAGGCGGGAAGCGGTATCACGTCGCTTTCGCAGTTCGCGCCCACGGCGACCGTCGGCGCCGGCGCGTCCGCCACGTTCGCCGTCGTTGACGGGAAGCTCACGATGACCATTGCGGTTTCGTCCTCCGTGACATCGCAGACGTGGCGTCCGGCAAGTTCCGCCGACCTCGGTTGGAACGCGACGAGCGCGAACTGGCTCTACGACGGCGGCACGACGGGCGGGTTCATCCCGTACGTTCCCGCGTTCATCGACGGCGCGGAGAATGCGACGGGCGACATCACGGTGACGGGGACGCAGACGGCAGGCCCGATCACCCTGACGGGCGCGAACGACTACACCTTCAAGGGCACGGGCACAATCGCGGGCGGCGATACCGTCACGTTCGGCGGCACGGGCACGATTACGCTTGACGGCGCGAACTTCGGCGGACAGGATGTGGTGATCACCAACGGACAGAAGGTCGTCCTCGGCTTCAACGCCGGCCCCAACTCCCTCGGCACCGACAGCGGATCGTCCGGCGGCAAGGTTACGATTGCGGAAGGTTCGCAGCTCAACATCAACTTTACAGGTACGGCAAGTAACACGACCGATCCGCGCGCAGAGATCACCCATCACAAAACGTTCGTCATCGCAGGCGATGGTCCGGACGGACGCGGCGCACTTGTGAACGACGCGCTTGACGGGCGCGGTGACCTGAATCCCTACAATTCGCAGCTCAGGCGCATCGAGCTTGCGGACGACGCGACAATTGGAGGTACCCACCGTTTAGAGGTGCGGCTGCACACTGCGACCACCGGCACGGCGACGCCTGGCATCTACGGGCCCGACAAGCGGCTCACGGTGAAGACGACTAATCCGTATGGATTGGGCGTCGTCTCGCAACCTATCAACGTGGGATCGGTATGGATCGCCAATGGCGCCGTGCTGCGCCCGGAGGTCTTGACGGAGGCGCAGCTCACCATTCCGGACGGCATCACGCTGGACGGCGGCCTTTTGCATGTTTACAAGACCACGTATCCTGCGGCAGTTCCGTTCTTCGTGACGGCGAACGGTGCTACGTTCCAGGCCGGCAGCGGGGCATCCACCATCAAGGGCGATGTTACGATTGCCTCTGGGGCGGCGTTCTCGCTCACGGGCGACCAGAACATCACATTCTCGGGCGCGTTCAACGCCAATGGCGCGGCAATCACGCACTCCGGCAGCGCGGCGACGTATTTCACCGGCACGTCGTCCGGCAATCTCGACATCACGCAGACCGCCGGCACGGTGCAGCTGCAGAACAAGGTCGACGGCACCGTGACGCTGACGAAGAGTGCCGGTACGGCATATATCGGGAGCGGATTCTCAAATTCCACTGTCAGCGTCGTGCAGACGGGCGGCACGAGCGGGTTCAACACGCAGACGGATGCGCCTACGTTCGACAGTGCGAACTTCAACGTCACGGGGGGCACATGGCAGTTCGTTGTCAACGGCACAGCGGGCGTTCTTGATTTCCCGGGCGTGATCAACATCAACCAGTCAAGTGACATCACATACGTGTTCGGTCCCGAGGGCAACAAGGGTGTGGCGGTTCAGATGAAGGGCTCCATCGCAAAACTTGTTGTCGGCACCACTTCGACGCGTCCCGGATTCCTGCATCTCAAGTCCGGCACCGACCTCTCTGTGTCCGGCGACTTCTCGACCGGCGGAAACGCCTCCAAGCCCTCGCGCGGCGAGATTGTGGTCGAGAGCGGCACGAAGGTGAAGGTGACCGGCCGCCTGATCAACGCATACTGGGCGGGAGAGCCTGATGCGGTGGAGCAGCACAGGATGGACATCTACGGCGAACTGGACGCGTCGGGCAGCGGCTCGTCGTGGGTGACGATGGACGCGCCGCGCGGCGAGATGTACCTCCACGACGGAGGCGTCCTGAAGGTGAAGAACCTCTATTCAACCCGTTCGACAAGCTGGCAATACGGCAACGGAGTGGCGAAGAACGAAGGACGCGACTGGTTCGTGATGGACGGCGGACGCCTTGAGATCGGATCGGGCGGGATCGTTGGCCCGCGCGTGCCTGGCATTACAAGGTTCAACTTCAAGAACGGCGAAATCGTCAACACGTCGGCTGCATGGGGCTGCGCCCAAGGCATGCCGCTCGTGTTCGGCGATGACGAGCCGGGCGGCTCGGTGACGTTCGACATGGCCGGCTACTACGTGAACTGGAACACGGGCCTCTCCGGCGCGAGCGACGTGACGATCAAGGGGGCGGCGAACTTCCAGGGCAACCGCGCGGAGGATCGTCTGCAGGGCGCGATGGTGGGCAAACTGACGGTGGAGAACACCGCCGGGAACGACCTCCGCAACGCTTCTGCTTTCTGTGGTGGTCTGACGCTCACCAATGGTGTGAACGCACAGGTGGCGAAGTATTCTGACGACCACTACGCTTACGCAATTGGTACCTATCGCGACGGCAGCACCACGCGCGACGACACCGGCCGCATGGGCGTGACGGCGTGGAGCTATCCCTACGCCTCGGCGAACTTCTGGGACTTCATCCACAAGAAGTACAGTTCAAACCAGCACGCCTCCTACACCACCACGGCGGGACGCGGCCAGTTCTACGTGCCGGCCGAGAAGGCGGGCACGTGGACGTTCGCCGGAACCTACGACGACCGTCTCCGCCTCTACATCGGCACGAATCTCGTATTTGCCACATCCACTTCGTCGGGAATCTCGTGCGGCTCAATCACGCTGGACGAAGGCTGGCACACGTTCACCATCGTCGCCTACGACACCACGGGCAACTGCGGGCCGACTCCGAGCGGCTGGACGGGAAGTAAGTCACTCGGTTTCCTTGTCGGCACATCGACTTCCACGGCGGCCGGCGACTACACGAAGTTTGAGCCGGGCGCGAGCCTCGGCGACGGCCTGACGCTTCAGGTGCGCCCCGTCCACAACGCCTGCGTGTGGAAGTGGATCAACGCGAAGCCTGTTTCCACCACGTGGAACACGGTTGATAACTGGACGCACATCAAGTGCATCGACTCCGTCGCACAGATGCATCTGAGCGGCACGGGCCCGACCACGGATACCGCCGGACTCTACTCGGGCAAAATCAACGTGTTCGAGGGATGGTTCAAGGTTGAGGACGGCAAGGAGGGGTCCTGGTCGTTCAAGCTGGCGTATGACGACTACCACCTTCTGAAGATCGACGGGGTGCAGCTCCTCGGGCGCAGTTCATCCACTGAAACGAAGACAGGCTCGACGACGCTCACGGCGGGCTGGCACCGCTGGGAAGTGCGCGTCTCGGATGGAGGCGGTGGCGGATGGGGTCCGAACAACATCAACGGCGGCATGACGCTCAGCTACCAGGCGCCGGGTGAATCGGCATATAGCCGCTTTGATGAGACGAACCTCAAGCTCGCGGCGACGCTGGGCGACATCGCCGTGCTGGAGCCGACGGGCATCTACAAGGACCTGGAACTCGGCGCGGGATCGACGCTCACGTCGAGCGGCACGATGGCAATGCCGATCTGCGGCACGCTGAAGGGCACGGGTACGCTCGCGGGCGCGTGGGAGTTCGCCGGCACGACCAACTGCTGGGCAGTCGCCGATGCGGACGCGAGAAACGCCACCCTCCCCGCCGCCACGTTTGCCGCCGCCACGCCTGCCACGTTTGCGGGCCTGAAGAGCGTCAAGGTCACGTTCGACGCGATACCTTCGCGTCACACGTACTTCCTCACCGGCGCAATCAATGGCTTGACCGATGCCGACATCCCCGCCGCTGCGATCACGGTGAAGGATGCCGATGACGGCGACTATTCGACGAACTTCACGCTCACGGTGAAGAACGGCCGGCTTGCGCTCTCCAACTCCAAGGCCGCCGGCACGTTCATCTACGTGCGGTAGGGCGCGGCGCGGTAGGGCGCGGATTCCAGCCGCGCCGGGATTGGGCCGCGACAAGCGCGGCCCCTCCCGCGTGAGGCCACCCACGGGAGGGCTCGCGCTTGTCGCGAGCCGGGATTTTTGGATTGCGGGTGGCGGTGTGATTATGGTATCATTATGCCAATTTGACTGACCAATAGGAGCCTTTGAAGAAGTTTGACAATCTGATAGAAAGGAAATATTGAATGGACAAGAGAAGTTTCTTGGGCGAGTTTTTAGGCACGTTTATTTTGACGCTCTTTGGTTGTTCGTCTGTGGCGTGCGCCGTGCTGTTCGGCGAATACGGGAGCATTTTCCAAGTCGGATTGGTCTGGGGATTGGCCGTGACGTTGGCGGTTTACATGACGCGTTATCTCTCTTGTGCGCATCTCAATCCGGCGGTTTCGGTGGCGATGGTGCTGGCGGGCCGGATGAAGGCGAAAAAGCTGCCTTGCTATTTGGTGGCCCAGGTTTTGGGTGCGTTGGTGGCGGGCTTGGTGTTGTACGGACTTTTCTCGGCTTCGATCGCGCATTACGAAGAGCTGCACAATATCGTGCGCGGAACGGCGGCCAGCGTGGATACGGCACGAATGTTCGGCGAGTTCTATCCCAATCCCGGCGATCCGGTGGCGGTCGTGTCGATGCCGTTGGCGATCGCCGCCGAGGCGTTCGGAACCTTCCTGCTGGTGCTGATCATCTTTTGCCTGACGGAAGGGTGCAACGTGGGGCGTCCGAGCGAACCGCTGCAGCCGTTGTTCGTCGGACTGGCGGTCTCCTCGATCATCTTCTTCATCGCGCCGTTGACGCAAGCCGGCCTGAATCCCGCCCGCGATTTCGGTCCGCGCGTGGTGGCGTATTTCTGTGGGTGGGGCAAGGCGGCTCTGCCGGATGCCGTCGGCGGCTGGTTCTGGGTTTACGTGCTGGGGCCGATCGTCGGAGGCGCGCTGGCCGCCGGATTCTTCCGTTTTGTCTTGGATCCCATGTTGGTGGCCAAGAACAAAGAGGACGGATGCTGTTGCAAATAGCCGGCGCCCCCGGCGGATTTTTTCAGCAAAACATCACATGTCAAATCAAGTAAAGGACAAATAGATGAACCAGACACAACTTATTCTCGTCGGCGGATTTCTGGGCGCGGGCAAGACCACGCTGATCGGGCGTGTGGCGCAACGGCTCGCGGAGAAGGGGAAGCGCGTCGGGTTGATAACCAATGACCAGGCAACCGGTCTTGTGGACAGCCAGTTGCTTCGCCTAGGGGAATGGTCGGTGGCCGAGGTCGCCGGGAGCTGTTTCTGCTGCAATTTCAACGGGTTCATCGACGCGGTGAAAAAGGTGGGGGTTGAGGAGCGTGCGGACGCTGTCTTTGCGGAACCGGTGGGCAGTTGCGCCGATCTTTCCGCAACGATTCTTCAGCCGCTGAAGAAGTATTGGAGGAGTGAGGTGCGGGTGTCGCCTCTGACGGTGTTGGCCGATCCCGCCCGGCTTGCCGCGATTCTGAAGGGGGAAGACGGTGGGTTGCATGAGGACGCCGCCTACATCTACAGAAAACAGCTGGAGGAGAGCGACGTTATCCTCATCACGAAGATCGACACCCTGACGCCTGAAGCGTTGGAGTCCCTGAAGGCGGAGACCCGCGCGGCCTTCCCGGCGAGTCGGGTGATGGCCGTCAGCGCGCTGAAGGACCAGGGGATTGACGCATGGTTGGACGATCTTGCGGAGCATACTGAGGCGGGAACGCGGCTGTTGAAGATTGATTACGATCGCTATGCGCACGGCGAGGCGGTGTTGGGCTGGCTGAACGGCGCCATCCGCGTCCAGGGCACGGGGTGCGATGGAAACGCGTTGCTGGTAGACTTGATGAACGGACTTCAGTCCCGCATCGCGGCGGGCAATCTCCGAGTCGGCCATGTGAAGGCGATTGTCGAAAACGGCTTCCGGTACGCCGTTGGAAACATCACGGGAACCGTCTCGACGCTGACTTTCCGCGGGGACGCCGGGACGGGGGATGACCTGCGCCTGACAATCAACGCGCGCGTGGAGTGCTCGCCCGAACAGCTCGACGAGCTGGTCCGCAGTGCATTGGACGCGGCTGTCGCGGGCAAGTACGCTTTCGACATCCTCGAGTGGCGCTATCTGCAGCCCGGCCGCCCCAATCCCACATACCGTTTCGATCAGGCTGTGGTCTGACCCTCGCCCGCATGCGCCCCTTTATCATCCCGAACAGAAAGTCTCGTTGCCACGGGGGGGCTGCGTTTGTTAGAATATCCGCCCTAAGAATTGGGAAAGGATAGCAAAGATGAAAAACATGTTTGTCGAAGCGGCGGCGGTCGCGTGCTACGTCGCGCTGGCGTTTGCACCGGTTCAGGCGGAGCCGTCGAGGCTGGAGCCGAAGAGGTCGTCGGGGCTTTCCGGAAAGAACCTGATCGTCAACGGCACGTTTGAATCGGGCGAGTTTTCGCCATGGACGCGAAACGACACGAAGGGGAAGGCGAACAAGCAGGGGAGGGTATCCGTCTGCGCGGCGGGCGGCAATTCGTGGGTGGACGGCGCGCTGGGCGGAAAGGCGCTTGTTGTCCAGAGTTTCAACAATCGCGACAAGGTCTGGCTCGACTCCACCGATTCGTATGCCTTACAGTCCTTCAAGGTGGATGAGCCGGGGACGTACCGTCTGTCGTTCGACTATGCGGGAAGGGGTCATCGAGAGGACAAGTACTGGGTGCGCGCGTCCTGTCGCGTGCGCATTCTCCACGGTGCCGGCGCCACGGGAAAAGCCCTCTACGAGAGTGCGTTCTCGCCAGTCACGAAGGCAACCTACACGCGATACAGCGAGGTGGTGGACATCGTTGAAGCGGGTGTCTATTCGTTTCAGTTTCTCGTGCCGCAGCCGGTTGGCATGGAGCCGGAGTCGTGCGACAAGTGCGTGGTGATCGACAACGTGTGTTTCGTGCGTGATGGCGGTCGTAGGGCGACCGACCTGGCGTTTGAGCCCCGTGGCGACGAAGACCGCACGGCGGAGGTACTGGCGGCGGTGAAGAGCGGCGCGACGCTGCGCTTTGCGAAAGGCGAATACCATTTCCGCTCGCCCACGAAGCTGTACTACTACATCTCGAACCACGACAACCCGCAGCCGCACAGCGTGTTCCTGCCGATTCTGAACGTTTCGGACATGACGATGCGCGGCGACGGCGCGGTGTTTGTGTTCCACGGGAACGGAATCGGCATGACGCTCATGGACACGCGGCGCGTGACGCTGAAGGGAATCGCGTTCGAGTGGGCGCGTCCTCCGTTCTCGGAGGCGAAGGTGGTGTCGTTCGACGGGAAGGGCGCTGTCCTGAAGCAGGATCCGGTACGTTTCCCATTGGCCGTCGAAAAGGGGCGGTTGATCGCCGTCGGCGAGGGATGGAGGAACCATGTTCCGCTCATCGAGGCGTTTGACGGAGAGACGCTTGATCCCGTCATGGGGATCAACGGCATGGGGAGTGCGGCGGATCTCGGCGACGGAACGATCCGCGTCGAGATGGGCAGGAGGAAGTGGCAAGTGGCGCGTCCGCTGTGCCCGGGCGACATTGCGCTCATCCGCAGCCCCTACCGGCCGAGTCCGGGCATTTCGCTCTGTCGCGCGCACGACACGCTCATGGAGGATTGTTCCTGGCATGGTGGCGACGGCATGGGGCTCGTCGCGCAGCGATGCGAGAACGTGACGATCCGCGGGAGCGGCAAGGCGTCCGACCGCACGTCCGGCGCGTTTGCCCGCAAGGGGGCTGGCTATGCGACTGCGCTCCAGGCGGACGCCACGCACTTCTCGAACTGCAAAGGAAGCGTTCTCGTGGAGAACTGCTTCTTCGAGGCGACGGTTGACGACGCCATCAATATCCATTCCACGTGCCTCCGGATTGAGAGCGTCCCGAACCCCGATACGCTCGTCTGCCGCTACATGCACCAGCAATCGACGGGCTTTGATGTGTTCCTGCCGGGCGAGCGTCTTCGCTTCATCAAGGCGGCGACGCTGGAGCCTGGATTCGAGACTGTCGTGAAGGACGCGCGGATTCTCGATCATCGTACGGCCGTCATCACCCTCGCCGAACCCGTTCCGCAGGGGTACGCGTCCGGTGATGCGGTGGAAAACGCCGACTGGCAGCCCGCCGTCGTCTTTCGCAACAATATTGCGCGCAAGATCTGCGCGCGGGCCGTGCTGCTTACGACGCCGGGCAAGACGGTGATCGAAGGGAACCTTTTCGACAGTGGCTCGTCGCAGGTGATCCAGCTCGAGGGCGACGCGAGCGGATGGTACGAGAGCGGCGCGTGCCGCGACGTGACGATCCGGAACAACGTGTTCCGCAACTGCGCGTTTTTGCACGGCGAGGGAATCATCCAGATCAGGCCGAACCTCAAGGACATCAAGTCGCAGAAGGAGCGCTACCACCGCAACATCGTCATCGAGCGCAACCGCTTCGAGACGCCGCGGATCCCGCTCCTGCGTGCATGCTCCGTGTCGAACCTCGTCTGGCGCAGCAACGAGGTGATCTACAATGACGCCTTCCCCGCGCGCGGCAAGGAGCCGTTCGTGATCGACTACAGCGAGAATGTCGTCATCAAATAGCGTCGTTAAATTCCGCGATGCGCTGGACAGCCGCGCAGTTGGCGTTAATGGACATAGGTGCTAAAAGTTGTTGGCGCAGGAGATAAAGAATGCTACAATATACCTGTTTTACGCCAAATAATGGAGGTGTCGCGATGAGTCGAATCGCTTGTTCTGCTGTAGTCTCAGTACTGTTCGGCGTCGCCTTGGGCGCGACCGAAGTGCGCCCGGCGGCGACGGCGCCGCAGGTGCGCGTGATGACGTACAACGTCCGCTATTCGGCGGGCGACAAGAAGTCCCCGGACAACAACTGGAAGGCGCGGCGCGACGACTTTGCTCGCACGGTCGAGCGCGAGAACCCCGACGTGGTCGGATTCCAGGAGGTGCTGCCGGACCAGCGCAAATGGCTGGAGCGGCGGTTCCCGGACTATGCGTTCACCGGCGAGGGACGGAACGCGGACCGCGTGAACGGCGAGGCGTCGCCCGTGGCGTTTCGCCGCGACCGTTTCGAGGCCGTGACGAACGGCACGTTCTGGCTCTCCGAGACGCCGGACGTGCCGGGCTCGAAGTCGTGGAACGCGGCGTTCCCGCGGATTTGCACGTATGCCGTCCTGAAGGACAAGGCCACAGGCAAGACGTTTTCCTTCGCCAACACCCACACGGACCACAAGAGCGAGGAGGCGCGCGAAAAGGGGATGCTGCTCATCATCGAGCGCATGAAGGACTTCGGCAGGGGCGCGCCCATCGTGTTCGTCGGCGACCACAACTGCCTGGAGTACGAGAAGCCGGCGAAGTCCGTGTCGAAGCTGCTCACCGACGCCATCTACCTTTCCAAGACGCCGCCGCAGGGTTCGTGGCGGACGTTCAACTTCTGGCACTGGTACGAGAAGGAGCTCTCGATCGTGGAGGCGCTCAAGAAGCCGATCGACCAGAGAAGCATTCCGGGCGACAAGTCCGACATGAAACGCATCGACTACATCTACGTCTCGCCCGGCACGACGGTGCTGGACTACCGCACGGTTTCCGACACGCGCCCCGGTACGAAGCTCTATCCGAGCGACCACTTCCCGTCCGTCGCAACGCTCGTGCTGGCGCCTTAGCCGGCGAGTGCGGACACGCTCGCGCTTGATGTGCTGCCTGCTTCTTGAAGATCAACAAGTAAGAAACAAGAAGGCATGAAATGAACAGTGTGAAAGCAACACGACGAACTTCTGTCACATATTTTCGGCGAGGTCCGTCCGCCACCCCATTGCACGGAAGAAGAAAAATATTTGCCTCTGTCGCATTGGCGATTGGCGTGTGTACGGCGAGCGCCGTAGAGAAGATGGCCATCTCTTCGCCGGACGCGATGAACAATCACGGCATCGGCTCGGGTTACCGCGCAAGGGACAAACGCAACCAGCCCGGCACGCTCGGCACGCGCTGTCGCCAGATGGCGCAGGTCGTTCTTTACGAAGCGCCCTTGCAGATGCTCTGCGACTCGCCCACGAACTACGAGAAGAACAGGGAATGTTTTGCGTTCATGGCGAAGGTTCCGACCGTGTGGAAGAACACCGTCGGCCTTGCCGGCACGCCGGACACGATGTTCGTCGCGGCGCGCGAGACGCGGGACGGCGCGTGGTACGCGGGCGGTATCACCACCGCCGAGGCGCGCGACTGTACGCTCGATACGTCGTTCCTCGGCGCAGGCGAGTGGACGATTGAAATCTTCCGCGACGCGGGCGACGCAAAGGAGGACGCGCAGAGGTACGTCCACGAAACGCGGAAGGTCAGGGCCGGGGAAAAGATTCCGCTTCACATGGCCCCCGGCGGCGGATTCGTCGCCCGGTGTTGCCGAATAACTCCTAAATCCGAAGTTGCCGAAAAGCCGCGCAAGTATCTGGTGGGGCACGGATGGGATCTTCTCGCCGTCTCTCCGGCGGAAGTGGCCCGTCACGCCGATGAGCTGTCCAGAACGGGCCTCGACGGCGTATCGCTTTCGCTTCGCGCGCGACTGCCTGACGGACGCAAGCTCTCCTTTTCGTCGATCCTCACCGATCCGCCGTGGACGAGGGAGGCCTTCGCCGACCAGATTCCCGCTCTCAAGGAACTTCACGGCAAGCCGGGGCTTTCCCATTGCTACCTCAGCGCGTTCTGGACGCCCGCCAGGCGCCTTCGGTGGGACGACGACAAGGCATGGGCGCTCGCCATCGGGAACATGAAGACTCTTGCGCAGATCGCGCATGAGGCGCAAATAGAAGGTCTCTTGATCGATCCCGAAGACTATTCAGCGACGAAACAGTTCGTCTTCCAGAACGAAGACGGCGATTTCGATTCGACGAGCAGGCTCGCGCGGCGGCGCGGCGGGGAGTTCATTGACGCCGTGGCCGCGGCGCATCCGCGCGCGAAGCTCCTCTTCTTCTGGTTGCTCTCGCTCTCGTACCACGACTTCTCGGGCGTGGCGGATCCGCAGCAGTTCCTGAAGTCCCGGCGCGACCTCTGGCCGGCGTTCGTCAACGGCATGCTGGACAGACTGCCCGAGACCATGAAGCTGATCGACGGCGACGAGCGCGCCTACAGGCAGGAGGCGTCGCGCCGCGACTTCTACGTGGCGGCATGGCAGCAGAAGCAGGGCATGCTTCCCGTCGTTGACGTGAAGAACAGAGATCGCTTTCTCCTCAACGTCTGCACGGGATCCGGACACTACCTCGACAGCTACATCAATCCCACGAACAGCCCGTGGCATTTTGGCGCTGTGCATGGATCACGCCTCAAACACTTCGAGGAGAACATCCGCCAGGCTGTCGCGTGTGCGGAAGACACCGTGTGGGTGTACGGCGAGAAGTGTGCATGGATCAGATGGCGCGGCGTGGCGAATGCGAAGTGGAACGGCGATCGCAGCTCCTACAAGACGTGGGAGGAGGCTCTTCCCGGCATCTCCAGCCTGCTTGGATACGTACGTGACCCGCGGGGATGGATGGAGCTGAAGCTGAAGGAAAAGACGCGCGCCGGCGCGCTGACTGATTTGGTGGGGAACGGCGAGTGCGCCTACCACGAGCCTCTTGCGCCCGGGAAGTTCCATGCGGGGAAGGTGCCTCGGCCGTTTGGCTGCTGGCAGGATGACAAGAAGATCAAGGGCGTGTTCGGCGTCGACACCGGAACCGGCGTGGGCGATTCGACCTCGATCAGCATCAAGGGGAGCGGTAATGGATGCTTCACGTTCGAGTCGCCGAAGACAAAGCCCGGAGCCGTCTATCTGGTGCGGTTCTACACGAAGGGCTCGCAGCCTTCGGTGTCCATCTACTGGAAGCGGAATGGATCGTGGAACTGGTCTCTCCCTGGCTGTTTCCCGACAATCGGCGAAGCGGGGTCCGACGGATGGCGGCAAGGCGAGATGTTCGTGCGCGTGCCGGAGAACGCAGACTCGTTCTGTCTTCTTCTAGGCGCGAAGCAGCGCGCTGACGAGCAGATCTGGTTCGACCGCGTGAACGTACATCCGCTGGATTGATTACGTATCTTGACAACTCCAACTCGAAAGGAAAACAGCATGACGACGACAAGACGCTCATTCATTGCCTCCACTGCGCTGGCAACGGCCGGTGGCGTGGCCGCGCGCACGCCGCTCCCTCGCTTCACGGCGCCTGGCGAGATCAAGGCGTTCCTGTTGCACCTTGGCCACAACATGTGGTGCGACTGGTTCCCGCCGGACGTTGACCTCAAGGTCGTGAAGGCTGCGATCCCCCCCAACGGCAGCTCGCCGTTCCCTGATACCGAACTGCGCAACAAGGACGACCTGTGGCGCAAGGCCACCGACTACATCGCCGCAAAGGGGATGAACATGATCGTGGTCGACCTCGGCGAGGGGCTGGTCTATCCCAGCCACCCCGAACTGTCTATCAAGGGCAGCTGGACGCCCGAGAAGATGCACGCGGAAATCGTCCGCCTCAACAAGCTCGGCATCGAGGTGATCCCCAAGCTCAACTTCTCGACAACGCACAACGGATGGCTCAAGCACTATCGCCGCATGATCTCCACACCCACCTACTACAAAGTGTGCGAGGATCTGATCGCGGACGTGGCGGAAATCTTCGACCACCCGCGCTTCCTCCACATCGGCTACGACGAGGAAACAGCGAGGCACCAAGACCACTCCGGACGCTGCCTCTACGTGATCGTACGCAAGGGCGAGTTCTGGATGCACGACTTTCTGCACATCGTCAGGACAGTGGAGAAGAACGACATGCGCGCATGGGCATGGAGCGACTACGGGTGGGACCATCCAGAGTTCTATGAGCGGTGCCCGAAGTCCGTGCTCATGAGCAATTGGTACTACGACGAGAGCTATGGTGGCTTTGAACTGTCCGAGAACAAGACATCCGACCACAAGCGCCTGAAGGGGTTCTACGACCTTGACAAGGCCGGATTCGAACAGGTGCCGTGCGGGACGAACTGGACCGGATGGCAGCGTAAAAAGCTCAAGATTGGCGCGGACGACGTCATCGGAAAACTCGTGAAGATGTGTCGGCGCGACATCTCGGCGAAGAGCCTCAAGGGCTTCATGATGGCCCCTTGGGTCTCGTGCAACAACGAGGCGAACCTGAAGATCAACCTCAAGGGCGCCGATCTCTTCGCAGAGGCTTTGAAGTCCTGACGTTTGGCGCGGTCACTGTCACTACACGAGCCGCATCTTTTACAAGGTGTTCAAATAGAAGGAAAGAACGATGAAGAATGAAAAACGTTTCCCTTTGGCTACGGCCGCGGTTTTCTTTTTTGCGCTTGCCGGCGCCGCGCGGGCATTTGCGGCGCACGCGGACGACTATTCCTGCGCATATCCCGACAACGTGCATTTCCCGTTGACGCTTTCGTATCCTGCAGGCGGCAAACCGCAGGTGCTGCGTCTCGACTTCGGCGAAGCCAGCACGGGTGGCTATGCCGTGTTCGACGTCGCGTCCGCAAAGGGCAGCCCCATGATGCGCGTTGCATACGCGAACCATCCCGACGGTCTCGGCGAGAAGGGCTGTTTCTCGCGCGAGACCAGCGCGCGCTATCTCGGCCCCACGTTCGACATCCCCACGCTTCCCGGCAACATCAACCGCCACGAGATCTACCGCATCTGCCGCACGGGCCGCTTCGTCGCCCCGCTCATCCAGGGCCAGCAGCGCTACGCGCGGATACAGCTCGACACTCCCGGCGAGGTTACGATCTCGTCGTTCAAGATCGAGAACGCCGAGGTTTTCCGCGATGGTGAATTCCAGGGCTCTTTCAGCTGCTCCGATCCGCGTCTCGACAGGCTATGGCAGATAAGCGCCTGGACGTGCCAGATCGCGGCGTTCCCCAACCACGACGCATGGAAGCGCGCGGGCGGGCGCCTTCTGCCGCGCAAGCTCGAGGCGGCTTCCGGCGAAGGCTTCTGCGCCCTGCCTGCGCCGTTCGACGGCACGCTGACGGTCGAATACGAATTCGACGCGAATCCGCATTTCCCGCAGGGACGCTTCGAGGTGATAGCCGGCGGCAGGCGCACCGAGGTGGTGCAGACGTCCACGAACGAGATGAATACGGTTTCCGTTCCGGTGG
>Ga0310695_10006823_pt1 | contig 18607 bp, 9 predicted proteins | sample RumenRJG_04DNA_FD_203882 | JGI IMG/M metagenome (GOLD analysis project Ga0310695, IMG submission 203882) | Bovine rumen microbial communities from Lethbridge, Alberta, Canada - RJG_04 (v2) (version 2) | ecosystem: Host-associated > Mammals > Digestive system > Stomach > Rumen | place: Canada...
TGATGCTTAGTGTAAGTTTGAAACAAAGTGTCACTGTGTATAAACCGTTGAAATTCAGATTGTTATGTCAAAAAGTGATACTTTGATTATTTTGTTAGAAAAAAATCTTGTGTAGTTTACGATAGTCAGATGTAGGAGCGCCTGCCCAATTAATGTTTTTGGGTGATGCATCGCCGAAGTCAGGAAACGAATAGAGCCAAAGTAGTAAGTGCGGTAACTATTATCACAGAACACGTAAAAATGCCCAGGCGTCAGCACGCAGGCAGACGAGCCGCCATTGTTCTTGGTATAAACGGTGCAGCCGTCGAAGGTGATGTTGTTGCTGTAGCGTACAGCCACGTGGCCTACGCCGTTGCACACATACGCATTATCCACATAGAAGGTCACGCCCGTGAAGGTCACGTTGCTCGTGTTGTAGATCCACATGCCGGTGTTCTCTAAGCGGATGTCCTGCACCGTGGTGCCGGCACCGTCGGCGTTGATCACGAAGGTTTTGCCGGGATTGTTGCCCGACCGGTCTCCCGCCGGTGTATAAATTATTTGTTGTTTTCCTTAGTAGGGCATAAACACGGTGATGCCCTTCCGCACAGGTCAGGGACCTGTTGCAGCAGGGCATACATTAGGGGGAGATAGACAAAGCGGCTCTACGCCACTCTCGCTTAACGCCACAGATGCTCTCCTTCCTGAATTAATAGCTTACCACGTAATCCCCGACGTAGTCCTTGTACCAGTCGGTATTCTGAGTGCGGTTGGCAGCCCAGTTGACGAACAACGGATAGGCCGTCTTGATACTGGTTCGCTCCTTTACCCAGAACCACTTGCCGGTATTAGTGCCCTCGGAGATGCCGGCCACCTTGATCATCAGCGGTGCCTCGCCCAGGCCTGATGCCTCGACGGTGGTAGAGCCCTGAGTGCCATCGGCGCGCGCCACTTCGATGGCAAAGGGCAGGTTGCTGGCGTCGGTCACGCCATTCAGCTCGTAGATGTCGACAAACTTGCTGGTATCGACGTTGCCCGTATTCTTCATCGTACCGCCAATCTTCTCGTGGGCATCCTCACAGATGACCGTACCGTTATACAGGATCTTGGTCTTCAGTTCACCGCCGGCAGCCACCAACTGCACGTCGCACTTGCCATCGACAGGAGCTGAAACACGCAGCACGATATCGTTGAAGTCGATATCGGTGTTGTTCACGCCGCTCACGCCGCCCAGATCCTCGAATGCATAGTAGTAGTACATGATGGGTTCGTTGTTGATGCGGCTTCCGCCATCAGTGGAGCCGTTGTAACCGCCGTTGCAGTTGCCCTCGGAAGGAATGGTATAGGGAGCGTTAGTCTGCCCCTCAACCATCTTGGCATTGCCCACGAAGTCGATGACGGGGCGAGAATCGTTCTCACCGCCAGGATAACTGTTGGGGAAGTGGCTGTCGCAAGCCACATAGACGTTGCCGCCGTAAGTGATGTCATACATCTGCTGTTCGTTGCTGGTCACGATGTTCTTGGCCTTCAGCACAGCCCATCCGTCGCCGGAAAGGGGGCCCCAGAAGCCGTAATCGACCTTGGTGGCATCCATCTTGGCTTCGTTGGTCACGGTGAACAGCGAGTTGGCAGCCATCTTGATGTAGCCGGGACCGGCGAAATGCAGGTCCTTCGTGGTCACGCCGCCACCGGCATTGATGGCGAAGCAGTTCTTGTCGGTGTCACCCAGGTTGATGGTGAAGAGGTCGTTGACAATCAGACGGCAGTTGTTGATGACGTCGGTCGAACCGGCATGGTAGGTGTAATTGTCGGTAGTCCAAGTACCGTCGTTCACCCATGTGCAGGAGTTGCTGTTGACCAGTGTCAGACCAGTGACAGTCATGTTGCCCAAATTCAGAATGTGGCCCGAACCCTCGACAGTGACACCCTCGGCCACCGTCCAAGTGCCGGCGTTGATCACCTGCGATCCAGCGTTGAATACGGCCATGTTCTTCTTACTGGTGATGATATGCTCGTTATACATCAGACCGTCTGCGTAGGGGCCTGTCACGCCGTTGACGGTCACCTCACCACGGTTATACATGTAAATGTTGGAAGTCATGTCGCCCTCGAAGGTGACTTTTGCGCCTCCGCTGATATACATGGCGATGCCCGTGGGCTTCTGGTAGTTGAAGCTGCTGACGAACGTCAGGTCGGCACCGGGAAGTACATAGAATGTAACAGTGGCGCTTCCGTCTCCGGGGTTGATGAAGTTCACCACCTTCTTGCCAGTGACATAGATGTCGGCATTACCTTTCCAGAAGTTGATGTCTTGCACGGTTTCCTGCTCGTCGAGCACATAACTCTTACGAATAGATTCAGGCCAGGCATCACCATACATGTAGTAGTCGCCCTTGGGATAAACTTCGCCGGGCAGAGCGGTTTTATAGTCATTGTCGGCAGCCGGGTCAGAGAAATCCCATCCCGCCTCAGTAGGATTCTGTGGGGCACGGTTTACCCTTGCACGCGATGAAGCACTGACAGAGCGGGGTGCGGTGAAAGTGGCTTTGTTGCCCGACACCTCCATGGTACGTACTGAACCGTCCTTGTCATAGAGGGCGGCATAGAGTTGCTTGGCATCGTTGGGTTTGGCCACGGTAATCTGGGTCGTCCCAACACTGATGGTCTGAGAAATAAGAGCAGCAGTATTCTTGCCTACGGGGTTAGCTGTATAAATCTTAAGTTGGCCAGCCATTTCGGTAGTAATGGTCAGCGTCACAGCTTCCGAGGTGTTCCAGTTCTGCTTGGCATCGATAGGCGTTCCACCCATGATGTTCTCCTCAAAACTCGTCTTGTAAAGTTCGCCGTTGTCTTTCTTTGTGTATAGGTCGTCATCGTGCGAACATCCTACTGCAGCCACGGCTATAGCCATGACTGCCAGTCCATTCATCAAACACTTGATTTTCATGATTGTATTAAGTTGATTATTGTAATATTAAATTTGTTTACAAAAGTAGTGATTATTTAAGTACTATAGAGCGTTTGGATAGTTAAAAGTTATTAAATCAGAGTTTTTGATATTCATTTTTACCTATATATGTTATATAAAGTATTGAAAATGTTGATGTTGATATTTTTTTTTACTAATTTTGCACCGTCATTCAAATATTGAATATAATTCTATTTGCAAATATGAGATATCAAGTAAGCCTTTTAGCCATTTCTTTCCTGCTGATGTTAGGCGCTACATCGTGCCGGGAAGACTATTTCGACCCCGAAGCATATAACGAGCGAGTGCAGGCTGCTTTCCCTGTGAAGAACGTCGATCCTGCCCACACGTGGTCTACTGTTGGTCAGGCCTACGTGCGCATATCGGTGAACAAGAAAGCCGGCGAGACCTTCAAGATACGCCTTTACGACCAGGACCCGCTCGAGAAGCCTGAGGGACTCGTCATTCTCTGTTCCGGTCAGGTGAAAGATGGTGAGACTTTCACCTCGACATTCAATTACGGTCAGGCCACCGACGTGGTCTACGTGGCGCTGTTCGACAGTCGCGGATACATGAGCGTTTATCCGCAGGGCATCATCGACAGCAAGGTGGAGTTGCAGATTGGCGGAGGCGAGTCGGCTTCTCGCAGTGAGCGCTATAAGGTGCAGAAAAAGTATGGCTATGATTTCCCCGATACACCGGCTGCAAGCGATTACAAGGATGACAAACCCGAGGGTACCTCTCACCTGAATGGCTATCAAGCCAGTGCCGACGAATGGTATATCGACGAAAGCAACACGGGTCAGTCGGTTCAATTGAACGGCGTGTGGAATGTTGACCACTATGGCTCTATCTACGTTGTCAGCAATGGCGGAGGCGGCATCGTTGCTCCCAGCTATTTCTATTTTCAGTCCGGCTATCAAGACTGGTCGAACGGAGGAGCCATTATGGATGCCTCACGACGTCCGAAGCTCTACGTCTGCCCGGGAGCCACGCTCAGGCTGTCGGCCAATGACAGTGGTAACCTGCAGGCCGGACTCATCGTCTACGTGGCCGCAGGCGCACGTCTCGAGGCCGAAGGCGAACTGAAACTGAATACTGTGTTTATCTATAACAAGGGTACGATTGCTGCTCCTTCGCTGTCGGCCAATGGCGACGGCATGCTCTACAACCAAGGCACGGTGAACATCGAGGGCGACATGAAGGTGACCAATGCCAATTCGACCATCGTCAACGAGGGTACGCTCTCTGCCGTCAACTACGGCAGTGAGGGTAGCGGAAACTTCTGGAACACCGGTAGCGTGACCTTCACGGGCACGTCGACCATCAACAGCAACGGCAATGTTTGGGTGAACGAGGGCGAATATACCACCTATAACTACACTTACACAGCTGGTAGCGTCTATGTCGTCAACAAGTGTCACCTCACCGTTCAGAATTTGTTCTACCTTGGATTGGGCGAAACGGCCAAGAACTCCTTCCAGCTCGATGCCGGTGCTTCGGTCGAGACCGTCGACTTCCAGTTCTCAGGACCGGGCTACATCTATATGGGTGAGGGCTCGCTTTTCAAGGTGACTGGCAATGCCTATATGGGCATCACCAAAGACACCTACGGCATCTACGGTCCCTCGACTGGCGGTTATGCCGTGTTCCAGGCTAATAACATCCAACGTGGAAGCAGCACCATGTATGTTGACCCGAACCAATGCTTCGTGGCCAACTACTTCGGCCATCTCTATGTGGCGTGCAACAGCCACTTCAACTTCGGCTATAGCGACAAGAGTGCCGAACAGCAGGCTGCCGGCGAGGTGGGTGCTCAGCCTTACTACCGGCTCGACGCTACCTCGGGTGCACAGAAGGTGGGCTACAACGAAGCCGACGTACATATTACCGACAACGGCTGCGGAGCTGCGTACAACGGCGAGCCGCAGGAGGAAGAGCCCGTTGCCGAGTCGTTGTCCTATCGCTACTGCTACGAGGACAACTTCCCCGAGCCGGGCGACTACGACTTCAACGACGTTGTGATGACGGTGACCCCGACCCTCAACGGCACGTCGACCGTCGTTCTGCAAGTGAGCCTCGACGCTGTGGGTGCCAGCGAACAGATTGCAGCCGCCCTGCGCATCAAGGGTCTTACTCCGTCCGACGTGATTAGCTGCACGCGCGATGTCAACCTCGACGAGGGACTTCCCTATAGCAGCACCAGCCGTATCATAAAGACCGACGAGGTCATGCTGCCCAGCGAGATGAAAACCACACAGGCACGGAACGACGTCGTGTTGCCCCTCTTCAACAATGCCCACTGGACGCTCGGGCACCAGTTTGCTTCCGATGGCAGTGTGAACAACAGTTTCATCAACACCGTTCCTACGTCAAACGGCTATGAGCCGAAACGTAACGGCGTAGCACCAGCAGTGGTGACTTTCACCTTCGAACTGAGCAGCGCAGAGAAAGCATCCTATTTCGTACAGTCGTTCATTGACCCCTTCATCGTACAGGGCTATAATGGCGGATATTGGGAGGTTCATCCCGTCCCGTATAAGTATGACGAGGTAATTGCTGAATATTACAAGGACTTGCGTGCCGACTACGACGACAGCGACAAGAAGCCTTGGGCCATCTGTGTGGCAGGCAGTGATTTCAAGTATCCCATAGAGTGGAAACCCATCAACGAGGCCTACAATACGCCTGGCCACTCGTTCAGCGAGTGGGCCACCGACCGCACCCAGGCCACTGACTGGTATCTCTATCCCACCGCAGAGATGGTCTACGAGTAATGATTCGCTATACACATAAAGAAGAATTGTGGAACTCATGGTCGCATGCCGGCGGCATCCTGCTTGGGGTGCTGGTCGGCATTGTCTTTTTGGCCTTTGCCTTCCGGGGCGACGACCCTTGGACGCGACTGGGTGTCATCCTCTATCTCTTCGGCATGCTGGGCAGCTACATCTCTTCTACCGTCTACCATGCACTGCCTTTGCGCAGCAAGTGGAAGGAGCGGCTTCGCCGTTGGGATCATGCTGCTATCTACTGGCATATAGCCGGCAGCTACTCGCCCCTGACGCTCACCGCCCTGCGCCAGCAAGGCTACTGGGGATGGTCGCTGTTCACGTTTGTATGGCTCTGCGCCATTGCGGGAACCATCATCAGCTTGTGGCGTCTCAAGGAACACAGCAACGTCGAGACGCTCTGCTTCATTGGCATGGGACTCTCGATACTCGTAGCCTTCAAACCGCTCATCGACACGGTGTCAACGGCTGCCGTGATATGGATAGTGGCCGAAGGCTTCTGCTACATAACCGGTGCCCTGTTCTATTCGCTCAACAAGCGCCGCTACATGCATAGCGTGTTCCATTTCTTTGTACTTGCAGGCAGTGTCTGCCACATCATTGCCGTGTGGGACGTGTTGGTCAGCACCCTTGCATGAGAAACCAAGCCCCAATCAACTTGTCATCCTTGATACTTTGACAGGCCATAGAGCATGCAATGCGGGTGTAACAGCCCCCTGTTTGGACCTCTGGCAGGGGCTGTTTGAGGGGCTGACAGGGGCTGTTTGGACCTCTGACAGGGGCTGTTAGCACACCTAACAGCCCCTGTTTCATACTCGAAGACAAAGAAAAGAAGTAATGAAAGTACATTTTTTAGAAAAAAAGGATGGCGTTTTCAGGATTATTCGTATTTTTGTAACCAATTTTAGGACGTTGTCCTTTTTAAGCAAACAAAAAAGCAGGAAGAATAGAACCTATGAAACGACCAAGATACTTGACGTTGGCTGTCGTAGTCGTGATGGCAATGCTTTTGGCCACATCGTGCGACAAAAAACAATCCATCCAACAGGAGGTGGTACATGCCGACAGCTTGATAAATGCGGCCTACTACGTACATGACTACGACCAACTGCTATACCTTGCCGATAAGCTTCAGGCTTCTGGCAACCTAAGCGACATAAAAGCTGACTACTGGCGTGGCTACGCTTACTCGCGACTGCGCAAGATGCGCTCGGCTGAGATGTTCTGGTCAAAAGCAATAGGCTACGAGGTAAAGGATGACGAGGACCTTGAGTACTATTTCAAGTCGGCCAACCGCCTTTCTGGCATACTGCTGCTCCGTGCGGAGTTTGAAGCCACGATGAAAACGGCATTGCCTGCATTGAAGAAAATGCAGGATACTGGCCACGACTCGGGCGGTGACTATGCCTACCTGCTGACGACGGTGGGCTGCTGCCAGCTGAACGTGGGCAGTGCCGACGATGCTGCTAAAACCTTCGCTCAGGCCTATCAGAAGTATCTGGAAACCATCGGCCAAGATCCGTCGAAAAGCAACTTCACCACCGCCATCGTAGGTGTCATCACCATCACCGATAACTACCTGTACCTGAAACGGTATGAGGAAGCCAAAATGTGGACCGGCCATTTCGACGAGCTGTTGCAGCAATATGTGCAGCTGCCCGTCACTGACCCGCAGTTCATCGACAAACAGCAGGCACGACTATGCTTCTATAGAGCCTGGGCATTGGAAGGCTTGGGCAATAAACAAGAGGCGGCTAAGTCGTACAACGATGCTATAAAGCAGAACTATGCCCAAACGAACGACGGACGCTTAGAGGCCATCAACTATCTGATGTTGGCAGGGCGAACGCAAGAGGCTGCCCGCAATTTTGAGGTTCTGGACTATACGATGAATGAATATAACTTCGAGTATACGTTTGACAATATCCAGCGTTATATGCTGCCCAAATATAGGGTCTATGTGGAGGCGCAACGACGTGACTCGGCACTGGCCTTGGGCTTGGTCATTTGCAATGGCATCGACTCGGCTATCGTCAAGAGACAACAGGACGATACTATGGAACTGGCCACGCTCTACAACACCCAGCAGAAGGAGGCCGAGATAGCGAAGCAGAAAGCAGACATGGCGCGCCAGAAGCTGATGGCGATTATCACAGCCTTGGCACTGATTATCGTGTTCTTTGCCGTGTTCTATTATTTCCGCAGGCAGGCAGCACTCCGTTTGGAGCAAGCGTATCATCAGTTAGAGATAGCCAACGCCCGCGCAGAGGAATCATCACGCATGAAGACGGTGTTCATTCAGCAGATCTCACACGAGATACGCACGCCGCTGAACATCCTGTCGGGCTTCACACAGATTATCACCACGCCGGGCATGGAGCTCGACGACGCTACGAAGCAGGACGTCAATCAGAAGATATCTGAAAACACCAACCGCATCACGGGGCTCGTGAACAAGATGCTGGAACTCTCAGACGTGAGCAGCAGCACCGTAATTGAGCGTACCGACACTGTGCCTGCCCTGCAGATTGCGGCGCAGGCCGTGAGCGACAGTAATATCACTGGTTTGCCTGGAGTGAAGTTCGACCTGCAGGTAGACCCGTCAGTAGAGACTACGATGCTTACGACGAACCTGGTGCAGGCCACGCGTGCCCTTGTGTTGCTACTCGACAACGCCCAGAAATTCCTAACCAAACCTGGAGAGCAGGAGGTGACTGCCGACAGGGGAAGCGTTGTACTGCGCACAGCGATGAATGCAGAGTCGACGTCAACCGAGTTTATTGTCGAGGACACCGGTATCGGTGTGCCTGTAGACGAGGCCGAGCACATCTTCGACGAGTTTGTACAACTCGACGACTATTACGAGGGTACAGGCATCGGTCTCACCGTGGCCCGCTCCATCGCCCGCCGACTGGGTGGCGACATCATTCTCGACACCAGCTACACGGGCGGTGCCCGCTTCGTGATGTCGCTTCCGTGCTGATTATCGGTATAGCTTGATAATCTGTTCTACTACCGGCTTTGCCTTGTACTGGCGGTCGAAGAGCAAGGGATAGTTGGTGCGTCCCTTGATAGGCCAGCCGTTCAGCCATGAACCGCCGTCGCTGACACCCCATAGGTTGATGCGCGAGATTTGGGTGCGGTGGCGGTAGTAGATGTCGAAGAGGGCGAGCCAGCGCTTATCCAGCTCTTTCTGCTTGGCAGCGGGCAGGCCGTCAGCGTAGGGATTGAACCTCTGCTGCAGCTCGAAGTTCTGGCTGATGTCGGCACCACCAAAGCCTTCGGGGTTGGGCAGTACGTTGACGTCTAACTCAGTAATCATCACCTTTACGCCACATGCGGCAAAGGCATCTATCGACTTCTCATACTCCTCGAGGTTGGGATAGTCCAACCCGTTGTGGCTCTGCATGCCCACGCCGTCGATGCGCAGACCCTTGGCCTTCAGGCTCTTCACTAACCGGCAGACGGCCTCGCGTTTGGCAGGCTGTGCCATCGAGTAGTCGTTGTAGTAGAGCTCGGCATCGGGGTCAGCCTCATGGGCGATACGGAAAGCCAACTCGATGAACTCTTCGCCAAGAAGCTTGTAGTAGGGCGACTGACGGAACGAGCCGTCGTCGTTGATGGCTTCGTTTACCACGTCCCAGCCGTGTACCTGGCCTTTATAGTGGCCTACCACTGTCTTGATGTGCTTAATGAGCCTTTCGCGTAGCACCTCCTTTGAGGCAGGACTGGCCGTATAGCCGTTGGTGAACCACCAGTCAGGTGCCTGCGAATGCCAAACGAGGCAATGGCCTATGACCTTCAGCTGGTGCTGCTGGCAGTAGCCTACGAACTTGTCAGCCACGCGGAAATCAAAGATACCCTCGGCGGGAGCCAGCGTCTCCGGCTTCATGCAGTTCTCGGCCACGGCGCAGTTGAAGTGGCGGTCGAGCACCGCATCGGCCTCTGGTACCTGCCCGTCGCTCTGCCACTGGTTGATTGCCGCACCGATAAGACAGTACTTGCCCATAGCGTCCTTCAAACCTTGCTGAGCCATGGTCGTGGTGTTTAGAAACAGCGCACCCATGAGTGCCACTGCGAATGTTTTTTTCCTAATCTTCATCATGTTTATAGTTCAAATTTAATTATCTGGATTATCGATGGCAAAACCATCGACCACTGTATTCTCGTCTGGAATAAGTCTGTTTTCCGTCATACGTTCCATATACTGCTGTATGATGGCTTTGAGTTCACGCTCCATCTGTGGCTGTTCGGCTACGTGACCGTTCAGGTTATGCTTCATGAGCCGGTCGTCGAGGGAGTAGACGGCAGTGGTCTTCTGGCCGTCGAACTGGAGGACATGTCCGAATTTCACGTACTGATAGATGCCATTTAGATAGTTCACGGCCCAGGTGCTGTCGGGTGGTGTGGAAAGCAGGTCGAGCCCGAAGCTGAGATAGGGGCGGTCGTAGCCCAGATGTTCGAGGATGGTGGGCATGATGTCGGTCTGCTGGGCAATGCCCTCCTTCATGCCGCTGCCCATCTCGCCCGAGGGGTCGTAGAAGATGACAGGGGAGCAGAAGCCTCCAAGGTCGGTACGGTACTCGGGGAGCGCAGGCATGTTGGTATGGTCGCTGGTAATGGCGAAGATGGTGTTCTGGAACCAAGGCTGACGGCACGCAGAGGCAAAGAAGTGCTGGAGGGCCATGTCGGTATAGCGTATGACCTTATAGACAGGCATGTCTGGATACTCCTCTGGGAACATGTCCTTATAGGGTTCGGGCACTCGGAACGGATGATGACTGGACAGGGTGAAAAGGGCCGTCATGAAAGGTTGCTTCATCTCGGTCATCTTCGTGCAGAAGTATTGCATGAAAGGCTCGTCGCTGATGCCCCACCATCCGTCGAAATCCTTATCACCGCGTGTTCGGGGGTCGGCTACGAAGTCCTCTCGTCCATAGTACTGCTGGAACTTCGTGGCACGTGCAAAGGCCAGGAAGCCCATCGAACCGCGCTCGGCTCCATGGAAGAAAGCGGTAGTATAGCCTTTCTGACCAAGGCAGTCGGCAAGGCCTGAAACGTAGTTCACGGAGTAGGGCGAAAGGAAGAACGGCTCGACGAACATGGGAATGGACGAGAGAATCGAGGGCATGCCATCAATGCTCTTGCGTCCGTTGCAATAGGAATACTTATAGGTGAGCGCGCCATTGGCTATGAGCGAGTCGGTAAAAGGAGTGAAACCCTTGTAACCCTGTGCGGCAAGATGCTGGTTATAGGCCCCGATATACTCGCGTCCGAAACTCTCGATGATAATCACCACAACATTTTTCTTGCGGAAGGGATGTGACGGATGAGGCGTACGAATAGGGTTGAACACGGCTTCGAGCTCCTCTCGGCTCTGATAGTAGGCTATCACCTCGAAGTTGTTCTTGCCAATAGTGCGGATAAGCGAGAACGGCGTGTTAAGCACCAAGCCGGCCTCGGTGGGGTGATCGCAGTAGTTGTTGGCGTTGGAGATGGTGATGGGACGTATGTCTCGGGTCCATCCGCCTCGCATGCCGGCCACACAGAAAGGTATGAAAACCAACAGCGACAGGGTATAGGTTATATAATAGGTGGTGAGGGAATTGGGCCTATTAGGCTTATTGGCCCTATTGGCCGCATGAGCATACCCCTTCCACAATGCCCATCCAACAAATGCTGCTATCAGGAAGAAATACCAGTGGGAAAGGGCTTCGGTCAGGAAGATGTCGCCCAGGTTTCCTTCATTCTCGAACTCCTGAAACACTGTGGTCGTGGTGCGGCGCAGGGTGTAGCGGAAATACACGGAGTCGCCCAGGTTCATGGCAAGCGTCAGCACGTTGACAACCACGAAGACCCAGCGGCAGACGCGATGATAGCCGGGCACCTCCTTCAAGTGCAGCGGAAATAGCACCATGACTACCCAAAGGGCGTTGGTATAGAGTATGGCCGAGGTGTCGAAGGTCACGCCACCACGTAACAGCTCAATGAAATGAGAGGTTGTAACATCGTGGTAGAGGTTGTAGTTCTCTGCAAAAAACAGCAGCCGTGCCACAAGATAGACCACATAGACCATGCCGAGATTCCAGAGCACGGAGGCTAAGGGTCGCAATAATTTTACATATTTCACTTTCTGAAGAATTGAAAAATTGAAGAATTGTAGAGGGTCAACGCCTTGTCAGTGGTTTATCTGAGGCAGAACGCAACAGGTAGCCCTCGCCGGGCTGGATCGTAGTGAGTGAACCCGACCACTGTCCGCTGCTGTAGACAGCCTCTCCATTGCACCCCACAAGCTGTTCGCCCTCCTCAGCCTGGTAACTGGCCAGTGCCTGGTTGATGGGCATTTCTTCCATGACGATGCTGCCCACCCAGTTCCATCCCTTCCGTAAGGCGATGGGGTCGGCAGTCGTATCCAAGGGCTGTCCGCTGATGGTCACCACATGTGCGTACCGGGCCAGTACTTTATAGCAGCGTCCGGGCTGCAGCGTTGTCATGTTACCCGTCATATTCAGTATCGGGTCCTGGATCAGTTCGTCGGTCTGCCCCTGTATGCGACTGCACCCTTCGGTAAGCAGTGTCACAGGCTGTGGATCTTGGGCACACGTCGACACCCAGTTCCATCCTTCGCGTAAGGTGAGCGTCTGCTGCCACGGCAGGACGGTCACGCTGAACGGTACGTCGCCCAGGGCTATGGTTGTCACTTTGCTGTCGTCATCGAGCAGACATAGCGTCAACGCATTCAGGCTTCCTGAGTAAGTGCCTGGTTGCAAGCCGGCAGAGGCTCTTACCTTCAACAGCAGCGTCGAGCACTCGGTGGTCAAGCCTTGCTGACCATCGGCCATGGCTATGAGTGTGCCGTTGGCAGCGGCCTGCCCTTCGTCATCGAGGGTGATGCCGTCGGGCAGCATCAGCCTGAACATGAAGGCCACGCACGTACCCGTAGCACTCCCGCTATCATAGTTTACCACGAGGTTCTGTCGGCTACCCACTTGCATCTCGTTGTTATTGACAGTTATCGTGGGAGCTTCGGACGTTGAGGCGATGCCAACAGTAGGTGTCAGCCCTTGGCAGGCAAGTGCTATGGCTACGGCATCGCCTAAATCAACCTGTCCGTTGCTGTCGTAGTCGGCCGCGACACAGTTGAATCCCATCGGTTCGTTGCCCATCAGGTATTGCACCATCATCTCACGGTCGGTATCGGTCAGTTGGTCGTCGCCGTTCACGTCGCCGGGCATGATGTCGTTGTCAACGCCATCCTGTGACCCTGACGGTTCACCAGGGTTACCTGGCGAGTAGACCATACGGGCCGTCAGTGTCGTAGCCTCGCCGGGCATGGTATAAGAGAACGAGGCTGTCGAGCTGAGCAGTGTGTTCAGTTCGTCATACCATCCTTGGAACACGTAGCCCGTAGCTGGCGTGGCCTTCACCGTCAGCTTGGTGCCCTCCTTTTCCTTGGTACCGCTGGTGCGGTTGAAAGTGCAGCTGCCGGCAGGGTCGGCCTTCAAGTAGAGGGCATACTTCTCCTCTGTTACCTGCGGCTCAGCAGGGTTCGTCGGGTTGTATTCCTGGTCTTGTGGCTCCACATACTCATAGACGGCCACATAGCTCACGTCGTTGGCAGGCATCGTGACGGTAAAAGATGTCTTCGTCTGACTAATCTGCACGCCGTCTACCTTCCAGTGCTTGAACTTATAGTTGGTCTTGGCCGTCGCCTTTACGGTGACCTTCGTGCCTTCTTCATATTGGCCGCTGCCGCTCGTAGTGGCAGAACCAACTGGCTCTGCCGATACCGTGAGCCGGTACTTCACTGCCGGCTCGGGCGGGTTGGTGGGATCCAGCGTGCCGTTCTGTGCGCTGACGGCTATCGTCGCCAGCAACGCCAAGGCTATGGAAAGAATTCTTTTCATACTCACTCGGTTGTAAAGGTTACGCGTTATCGCACCACTGTCTTCACGGCCTTCTGGCCCTGTTTCACGATGACGACGCCCTTGGCATCCTGCTCACCGTCGATCTGCTGGCCATTCAGGTTGATGTATTGACGGGCAACAGCGTCGTCGGTCTCGTCAGTAGTCTTCTCAATGGCTGTCGTGGTGCCGTTGGGCATCAGCAGGAAGCGGCCCTCGAAGGTGCCTGCATCGGTGCCAAAGGTGTAGTCGCCCTGCGACAGGTCGTGCACAATGCCTAACTCATTGTCGCGCAGGAAGACGCTGCAGTCTGATCGCTCGGTGCCGATGGTCAGCACTCCACCAGTGGCAGCGGTGTAAGCCAGCCGCACCTCACCCATGGGTCGCTCGTTGATGGCATACTGCGTACCGTCGCTGTCGAGCGTGTAGAGCTGTGTCGATGCGTCGGCAAAGAACTTCGCAGCGTCGCAGTCGGTTTCGTAGGCAGTGCTCTTCGCTGCGTTGTAGACCACACGTGTGCGGTCGCTGATGATGCTGTCGCTACCTATAGTCAGGTTCACCAACAGGCGGGCCGTCGAAGCCTTTTCCTGACTGCGAGCCGTGGCCGTCTGCTGAAGCGTCTGCTTGTAGGTATAGCGTCCGTCGGCAGGGAAGCTCACGTTGGCCATTCCCTCGGGCTTCTGTACGAAGAAGGGCTGGAAGGGACTGAGGAAGTACTGGTCGTCGCCAGGGCGTACGGCCTGGTAAGCCGAGCCAGTCCACACAGTCATCGGGGCGGTGTAGCCCGTCTGGCTGATGTCGGAGTAGGCAGTATGGGGGTTACCCAGGAAGTTCCACGAAGCATTCGAGGCCGATGCTGCCTCATAGACCACCATCGGCACCTCGCGGTCGTTAGCATTGAATTCCATATCGGCCTTCTCTACGGTGAGCGTCAGCGTGCCGTCGGCATTGGTCTGGAAGATGTATCCCTGTCCGGGTTCCAGGTAGTCACCCGTGACGTTCTTCCAGCCACCCTTACCGTTGGCGGCACGTGTCTGTCCGTCGTAGTAGCGGAAGACGAAATTGCCGGGCGACGACACGTTACTCAGCTTCACACGGAAGGGGAAGGTGAGGAACTGCCACTTGTTGGCCGTCACATCGATGTCGAAGAACAGTTTTTCTACTGACAAGTTGTTGTTGGCCATGATCGAGGCGGCCGTGGTGCCGTTGCTATGCATGTGCAGTTCGTCGAGCTCGAGCGTGGCATTCGTCGTCGACACGATGAGGCCAGACCCTGCATTCAGGTCGGCATCGGGCACACCCTGCATCACACCCAGGTCATCGTTGAAGTCGTAGTCGTTGTTGATGTAGAAATATTCGAACTGATAGTCGTCGTCAAACTCCTGCACAGCAGCAAACTGGCTCCACTGCGTGTCGTACCAATAGTTGTAGTAGCCGAAGTGCTGCACCCACAGTGTGGCCGTGCGCCACGAACTGAAGGTCTGCTGGTTGATGTCGGTGGGCTCCACCGTATAGGTGTAGACACCATTGAGCGACGTACAGCCCGTAAAGGCATAGTTGCCAATGTTAACAATGGAACTCGGCAGGTCGATGCGGGGAAGGGCAGAGCAGTTCTGGAAAGCGTATTCGTTAATATACTGCAGACCGGTAGGCATAGAAATGCTCGTTAGGCTGCTGCATTCGGAGAAGGCATAAGTGGCTATTGTTCTTAGTTTCTTCGACAGGTTGACGGTCTCAAGGCTTGCACAATAGCCGAAAATATGTGGACCAAGAAAGGTGATGCCATCAGGAATAGTGATGCCTTTCAATGATGAGCAACTATAGAAAGTACCGTTAGAGGATGATGATCCACTTGTATGGTACATCCATTTGTAAACAGTTTTGTTGTTCACCTTGGTTGAACCCCAATACGCCCCCAACATCTCCAAACCGTCTGGCAGGTTGATGTCACTTAGTTTGTAGCACTCATAAAAAGCCTCTCTGCCAATTATTTTCAGGTTGTCGGGTAACACAACTTTTTCGAGATTATAATTATCATAAAAGACAGTTTCTCCCAGAATGCGACCTGAGTGCCAGTTGACAGTCTTTGTTCCACTATAATAAAACGCAGCTCTTCCTATGGAGTCACATTCGACAATGCTTACCGTATCAAGACTGTTACATCCACGGAATGCCGAATAATGAATGCTTTGCAGTCCTTGCTTCAGCGCTACTGACCGGAGTTTTGTACAGCCCCAGAAGGCACTGTCGAGCACCTGTTCTAACCCTTCTTGGAACTCCACATTCTTCAGACCATTGCAGTTCATAAATGCTCGTTGACTCACCTTCTTCAGCGTTTTAGGCAGCTTTATGCTAACCAAACGGTTGATGCCGGCAAAGGCATATTTTCCTGTTGTGTTGTTTTCTGTCACCTTGTAATCCTCATAGTATTTGTAGTCGACGGCCAGTATGCTGGCGTTGGTCAGGTCAAGATGGTGCAGGTTGAGCATCTTGTTGCGAATCACCATCAGGTCGTAGCCGTTGATGCTGCCCGTTACCTTCAGCGTCATCACGTTCTCCAAGTTCTCCTCACCTATGGTGTAGTGCAGCGTGGAGTAGCCACCCTGTGCCGACACCGTGACTTCATAGTCGGTCTTCGCGCTTTGGCTGATGATGGTGTGCTGGCTCTTCTCCCAACCCTCGGCACTGCGATAAGTGTCAAGCAGTTGTTCTGGCACCCGCACCGTGCAGTTATAGAAACTGGTGGGCGTGCCGTCAGCAGTGCCCAGCACAGGTGGTGTCTCGCTATTTACGTTGACGACGGCACCGTAGGCCGTCAACGAATTATAGCCAATATACTTGATGGTAGAAGGGAGGTTGATGGTGTAGACATAACTCGTGGCATAACTACCAAAAACTTGATAATCTGTAGAATTTCGGGCAATCGCTTCAATGGTCACTTCTTCTCCCACTTCCAAATATCGCTGCAAATCATAGACCCATGTCCGAGAGGTAATAGGTATCTTTTCGGGGATGGTGACCTCCTCGCCAAAATTTACTACGTCGGTGATTGACCACAGCTTCTGGTTTTCACCATTGATGGGGAAGGACAGATAACTGAACGTCCACGTCACTCCGTTCTCGTCAGTCCACGTAAGCGCCAGGGCCTTATGGGCCATAAACAGGCATAGCACCATCAAAAACAGGATTCTCTTTTTCATAAGCATATAAAGTTTTAATTGATATTTCGTTCGTGCAAAAATAAGCATAATAATTGAAATAACCAATAAATATCGGAGTTTTATCTCATTTTTTCCGGCGACAGGCTGATAATTCGATATTTTTTGCTAACTTTGCAAACTAAAACAATGAATAACAGGATGGAAGAAGACTATAACATCGCGAACGGACAGGTTCCAGAGGCGGTAGACTATAACGACGACAACATACGCACCCTTACCGGTACGGAGCATATACGCCTGCGCCCCGGCATGTACATCGGACGACTGGGCGACGGCTCGCTGCCCGAAGACGGTATCTACGTGCTGCTGAAGGAGGTCATCGACAACTCTATCGACGAGTTTAAGATGAAGGCCGGCGACCGCATTGAAATCAATGTCGACGACAACCTTCGCGTCTCGGTGCGCGACTACGGACGCGGCATCCCACAGGGAAAGATGATCGAGGCTGTCTCGGTGCTGAACACCGGCGGTAAGTACGACTCGAAGGCTTTCAAGAAGTCCATCGGTCTGAACGGTGTAGGTGTAAAAGCCGTCAACGCCCTGAGCCGACATTTCGAGGTGGCCAGCTACCGCGACGGCAAGGTGCGCCGCGCCACCTTTGCCTGCGGCAAGCTCGTCAGCGACACCACCGAGGACACCCAGGACGAGAACGGCACCTACATCTTCTTCGAGCCCGACGACGACCTGTTCCAGCACTATAAGTTCCAGGATGACATCGTCGAGACCATGCTGCGCAACTATACCTATCTTAATATAGGGCTGGCCATCATGTATAACGGACGCCGCATCCTCTCCCGTCGGGGACTCGAGGATTTGCTGAAGGACCGCATGAGTGCCGATGCCCTCTACCCTATCGTCCACCTGCAAGGCGAAGACATTGAGATTGCCTTCACCCACGCCAACCAGTATGGCGAGGAGTACTACTCGTTTGTCAACGGACAGCACACCACGCAGGGAGGCACCCACCAGAGCGCCTTCAAAGAGCACATTGCCAAGACCATCAAGGAGTTCTATCAGAAGAACTTTGAGTACGGCGACATACGCACCGGCCTCGTAGCCGCCATCGCCCTGAACGTAGAGGAGCCTATGTTCGAGAGCCAGACCAAGATCAAGCTCGGCTCGCTCACGATGGCTCCCATGCCGACACAGGTCGATGCCGAACATCCGGCACCACCCAGCATCAACAAGTACGTGGGCGACTTCATCAAGCAGGAGGTGGACAACTACCTGCACAAGAACCCCGACACCGCCGAGGTGATGCTACAGAAAATCCAGGAGAGCGAGAAGGAGCGCAAGGCCATGGCCGGCGTGACGAAGCTGGCTCGCGAACGGGCAAAGAAAGCCAACCTGAACAATCGCAAGCTGCGTGACTGCCGCATACACTATAGCGACGTAAAGAGCGACCGCAAGGAGGAGTCGTGCATCTTCATCACCGAGGGCGACTCGGCCAGCGGCTCCATCACCAAGAGCCGCGACGTGAACACACAGGCCGTTTTCTCTTTGAGGGGAAAACCCCTCAACACTTTCGGCCTGACAAAGAAGGTGGTCTACGAGAACGAGGAGTTCAACCTGCTGCAGGCCGCCCTCGACATTGAGGAAGGACTTGACACCCTGCGCTACAACAAAGTCATCGTAGCCACCGATGCCGATGTCGACGGCATGCACATACGCCTCTTGATCATCACCTTCTTCCTGCAGTTCTTCCCCGAACTCATACGCAAGGGCCACGTCTACGTCCTGCAGACT
>Ga0310695_10006824_pt1 | contig 18601 bp, 17 predicted proteins | sample RumenRJG_04DNA_FD_203882 | JGI IMG/M metagenome (GOLD analysis project Ga0310695, IMG submission 203882) | Bovine rumen microbial communities from Lethbridge, Alberta, Canada - RJG_04 (v2) (version 2) | ecosystem: Host-associated > Mammals > Digestive system > Stomach > Rumen | place: Canada...
TCCCACCAATCAGCAGTTTGTGGCGCTGACCGACGAACAGATGGAGCGGCTGGGGAAGGATGTGGCCTTCAGCTTCTGGGAAAAGCTCCCGGACGGGCGCACGGTCGTGCGCTTTGCCACCAGCTGGGCCACCCGCCCGGAGGATATCGAAGCGCTGAAAGCCCTGTTGTAAGAAAGAAGGGTCCCCGGATGCGATGCATCCGGGGACCCTTTGGCTTTTGGGAGGGATCAGATCTCGATCTTGGCGCCCATGAGCTTGGCAAACTCCTTGACGATGGCCGTGTCGCCGGGCCAGGCGGGAGCGGTGACCAGGTTCCGGTCCACCACCGCGTCGGTGACGGGGACTTCCACATAGGTGCCGCCGGCCAGGGTCACGTCGGGACCCACGGCGGGGTAGGCGGTGGCCTTGTAGCCGGCCAGGACGCCGGCGGCCGCCAGGACCTGCGGGCCGTGGCAGATGGCCGCAACGGGCTTGCCTGCCGCGAAGAACTCTCTCACGATCTCCAGCACCCGGGCGTTGAGCCGGATGTACTCGGGGGCGCGGCCGCCGGTGATGAAGAGGCCCTCGTAGTCCTCTGTCTTCACGGCGTCAAAATCCGCCGTCAGAGCGAAGTTGTGCCCGCGGAGCTCCGTGTAGGTCTGCTCACCCAGGAAGTCATGGACTGCGGTGGCCACCGTCTCGCCCGCTTTCTTGTCGGGGCAGACCGCGTCCACCTGATAGCCCAGCACGCCCAGCGCCTGGAACGGTACCATGGTCTCGTAATCCTCGGTGAAGTCGCCGCAGAGCAGCAGTACTTTCTTTGCCATTGGGTATTCCTCCTTGAAAAATTTTTCGTATCGGGATGCTTTTATTATAGCATCGCCGTCCGGGAATAACAATTGTTTCTTCTGTTTGAACACGAAAAACCGGCCATGCTTACGGGCACAGCCGGTTTATTCGACTTCGATGACCGTCAGGATCTCCCCGTCCACGGTGAATTTGACGTTTTTCCCCGCGAAATCCAAACCATAAACCCGTTTCGCGTCCTCCTGATAACGGGGCCGCGGATCATTGGACAACACGCCTGTCAGCGCCGGACGCTTCTCCGGCGGGATCCGCTCCTGCGTGCCGGGGGCATAGACCACCGACAGCGTGGCCCCCGGGTCCGGCGCAAAGCCGGAGGCGGCCTCCGGACGGCAGTCGGCATAGGGCACATAGGGCTTGATATCAAAGATGGGGGTCCCGTCCACCAGGTCGGCGCCCGCCACGCGCAGCACCGCGCCCAGCTCCGGGTCCGTCTCCACTCCCAGCAGGCGCACGCAGCTGAGCCCCAGGGCGTTGGGCCGGAAGGGCGAGCGGGTGGCAAAGACGCCCATGCGGACGTTGCCGCCCAACCGGGGCGGCCGCACCGTAGGAGACCATTCCTCCCGCAGGGCTTTGGAGAATTGCCAGATCAGCCAGATGTGGGAAAAGCCCTCGATGCCCCGCAGGGCTTCCTCCCGGCGGTACTCCGGTTCAAAGACGATCCGCCCCTCCAAGGCCTCTACGATCCCCGCCTGACGGGGCACGCCGAACTTCTCTTTCAGGTCGGTCCGGATATGGGCGATGGGCCGGATCACATAGCTCTCCATAGGCATTACAGCAGCTCCTGCAGCATCGTCAGCGCCCGCAGGGAAATAAAGTTGATGAGCATATGCAGCATGATGCTGCCCCAGATGCTGTTGGACCGCTCATAGCAGCGGCACAGCAAATAGGTCACCGGGATGTACTGCAGCAGGTACAGCCAGCTGATGGGATCGTTGAGGGCGTAGCCCCAGACGTGATAGAAGGCAAAGGCCAGGATGCCGATGATATAGGCCCAGGTCCGGTTGTAGCGGCGCAGCAGGCCGAACAGGCCCGCCCGGAACATCAGCTCCTCCACAATGGGCGCCAGGAAGACCGCCATGGCCTCCACCATGCCGAAGCCCTGGGTGGTCATGTCGATGACCGCGTTGTTGTTGGGGTTGGCTGAGGTAAATTCCGCCGCAGAAAAGTTGGAGATCAGCCCCTCTGCCAGGCTGAGCAGGCCGCTGAGGATCAGGTTGAAACACAGCATCAGCCCATAGCAAATGATGACCTCCAGCAGGATGTACAGCAGATTGTCGCACAGGGGATCGAAATCCCGCCGCAGAAAACGCCCGGCGCAGACCAACATATACAGCACGCCCACAGCGTAACAGATAAAGTTGATCTCCGCGCTGCTGTAGCTGTCGCCCAGCAGCCGGGTCATCAGCCAGGGCAGCAGCAGGACATGGATGGGCAGATACACCAGCGCGGCGATGGTCTCCGCCCGGCTCATCTGGCTGGTAAAGGGGTTATCGACTCGCCGTTTGATCATCAGCCCCTCGCTTTCTTCTGCAGGTCAAAGAGCAGGTTCATAGCCTCGATGGGCGTGAGGGTGTTCAGGTCCGTATCCCGCAGGATGCGGCGCACCTCGTCTGCGCCGATGTCGGCAAAGCTGATCTGATCCTCCTCAGCCCGCGCCGCCGGGGCGGAGACGCCGTCCCGTTCCAGCTCCTTCAGATAGCTTTTGGCCTTGTTGATCACATTCTCCGGCAGGCCCGCCAGCTTGGCCACCTCAATGCCGTAGCTGTCGTCCGCCGCGCCCCGTACAATCTTGCGCAGGAAGACCAGGGTCCCTCCCTGCTTCTTGGCGGTGATGTTATAGTTGCGCACGCCCGCGATCTCCCCCTCCAGAGCGCTCAGCTCATGGTAGTGGGTGGCAAACATGGTCTTGGCCCCCAGCTTTCGCTTGTCGGCGCAGTATTCCAGCACCGCCCGGGCGATGGCCATGCCGTCAAAGGTGGAGGTGCCGCGGCCGATCTCGTCCAGGATCAGCAGGGAGGCGGCGGTGGCGTGCCGCAGGATATTGGCCATCTCATTCATCTCCACCATGAAGGTGGACTGGCCGGAGGCCAGATCGTCCGAGGCGCCGATGCGGGTGAACACCCGGTCCACCACGCCGATGGTGGCGCTTTTTGCAGGGACGAAGGAGCCCATCTGGGCCATGAGCGCAATCAGCGCAGTCTGGCGCATGTAGGTGGATTTGCCCGCCATGTTGGGTCCGGTGACAATGGCCACCCGGTCCTCGGCGTCGTTGAGATAGGTGTCGTTGGGGACAAAGAGCACGTCCTTCAGGGTCTGCTCCACCACGGGATGGCGGCCCTCGATGATGTGCAGCTGCCGGGAGGCGTCCACCTCCGGGCAGGTGTAGTTGTTGCGCACGGCCACCTCGGCCAGGGAGCAGAGCACGTCCAGCCGGGCCACCGCCTCCGCCGTGGCCTGGATCCGGTCCACCTTGGCGGCCACACTGTCCCGCACCTGGCAGAAGTACTCATATTCCAGATCGTTGATCCGATCCCGGGCGGTGAGCAGGGTGTTCTCCAGTTCCTTCAGCTCCTGGGTAAAGTAGCGCTCGTTGGAAACCAGGGTCTGCTTGCGGATATAGTCCTCCGGCACGTTCTCCAACCCCGCCGAGCGCGGCACGTCGATGTAATAGCCGAAGACCTTGTTGTAGCCCACCTTGAGCTTTTTGATCCCGGTGCGCTGGCGCTCCCTGGCCTCCAGCTCGGTGACCATCTGGGCGCCGTTGTCCCGCACGCTGCGGAGCCGGTCCACTTCCTCGGAATAGCCCCGGCGCAGGATGCCGCCTTCCCGCACGGAGAAGGGCGGATCGTCGCAGATGGCTCGGTCGATCTCAAAGCGCATATCCTCCAGGGCGTCCATGGCGCAGATCTCCCGCAGCTCGGCGCACTGGAAGGGCGCCAGCAGCTCCTTCAGCCGGGGCAGCGCCGCGGCGCAGTTGGCCAGTGCCCGCAGATCCCGGCCCCCGGCGGTGCCGTAGACCGCCCGGCCCACCAGGCGCTGCATGTCGTTGATGTCCCGCAGGGCCAGCATCAGCTCGCCCCGGGCCACATTGTCCTTATACAGCTCACTGACCGCCGCCAGACGGCGCTTGATGGCCACCACCGACAGCAGCGGCCGCTCCACCCAGGAACGGAGCAGCCGTCCGCCCATGGGGGTCTTGGTCTTGTCCAGCACCCAGAGCAGAGAACCGCGCTTTTCCCCGCTGCGCAGGGATTCCGTCAGCTCCAGGCTGCGGCGGGTGGTCCAGTCCAGCTCCATATACCGGCCGCCGTAAAACACATCCAGCCGGTTGATGTGGCTCAGATCGAATTTCTGGGTGTCAGCAATATACTGCAGCAGGGCGCCAGCGGCGCAGATGGCGGCCTGGTCGTCTCCCAGCCCGCTCTGGTCGATATCCGTAAAGCCGAATTGCTCGCAGACCCGGGCGGCGGCGGGCAGATATTCGAACAGCTCTCCGCCCTTTTCCAGCATGGCGTCCAGCCGCTGGCGGAGGAAATCCACGACAGCGCCGCTGTCCTGCGCGCCGGGGGACAGCAGGGCCTCCCGGGGGGAGAAGCGGCCCAGCTCATTGAGGATGTGATTTTCCGCGTCCACGCCGAAGGCCGCGCAGCAGAATTCGCCGGTGGAGATATCGCAGAAGGCGGCACCGCCCTTGCCCGCGGCCAGGTACACCGCGCAGATGTAGTTGCTGCGCCCCTCCTCCAGCATGGAGCTCTCCGTCACCGTGCCGGGGGTGATGATGCGGATGACCTCCCGCTGCACCAGGCCCTTGGCCAGGGCCGGGTCCTCGGTCTGCTCGCAGATGGCCACCTTGTAGCCCTTGGCGATCAGCCGGGCGATATAGGCCTCGGCGCTGTGATAAGGCACGCCGCACATGGGGGTGCGCTCCTCCGGATTTTCGATGGCCCGGTCCCTGGTGGTCAGCGCCAGGTCCAGCTCCCGGGATGCGATCTTGGCGTCCTCATCGAACATCTCATAGAAGTCCCCCAGGCGGAAGAACAGCAGGCAATCCTGATGCTGCTGCTTGATCTCCCGGTATTGCTTTTTCATGGGCGTAAGCTCAGCCATGCTCTCTCGCTCCCGTTTCTCTCTCTTGTCTCAAACTTATTGTTTCTCTGCCAGCTCGCCGTACAGGGCCCAGGTGTTGCTTGCGGTGACGGTCACGTCCACGAATTGCCCCACCAGAGCCGGATCGCCCTTCAGATGCACCAGCCGCCCGCCGTTGGTGCGGCTGGACAGGTTGTAGGCCGGTTTCCCGGTCTCTCCGTCTACCAGAACCCGCAGGGTCCTGCCCTCATATTCCCGGTGCTTTTCGCCGGAGATGCGGTTGGCCACCTCCATCAGCTGGTCAAAATGCCGCTGCTTGTCGGCCCGGGTGTAGGGGTCCGGCATGGAGGCCGCGGGGGTTCCCACCCGCTTGGAATAGATGAAGGTGAACATGGCGTCGAAACGCACTTCCTCGCACAGGGACAGGGTTTCGGCAAAGTCCTCCTCGGTCTCGCCGGGGAAGCCCACGATGATGTCCGTGGTCAGCACCAGATCCGGCATGTACTGCCGGGCCAGGGCCACCTCTTCCAGGTATTTGGCCCTGTTGTAGCTGCGGTTCATGGCCTTGAGCACCCGGTCGCTGCCCGCCTGCACCGGCAGGTGGATATGGTGGGCGCATTTCTCGCATTCGGCCATGGTTTTGAACAGCTTCTCCGTGGCGTCCTTGGGGTGACTGGTCATGAAGCGGATCAGAAAATCCCCGGGGATGTCGTTGACCATGCGGATCAGGTCGGCGAAGTCCACGCCGCTGTCCAGGTCCTTGCCGTAGGAATTGACGTTCTGGCCCAGCAGGGTGATATCCTTGTAGCCCGCGGCAACCAGCTCCCGCGCCTCGGCCACCACGTCCTCGGGTCGGCGGGAGCGCTCGCGCCCCCTCACATAGGGCACTACGCAGTAGGTGCAGAAATTGTTGCAGCCGTACATGATGGACAGCCAGGCCTTCACGCTGCCGTCCCGCCGCTGGGGGATGCCCTCCGCCACCGCGCCGTTGTCCTTTTCGGTGGCGAAGACCCGCTTGCCCCTGGTCATCACCCGCTGCAGCAGTTCGGGGAAGCGCCACAGCTCATGGGGGCCGAAGACCAGATCCACCACCGGGTAGGACATCTTGATCTTCTGCGCCATATGCTCCTGCTGCACCATGCAGCCGCAGACGGCGATGATCTGGTCGGGCTTGTTTTTTTTGGTGTGGTTCAAAGCGCCCACGTTGCCCAGCACCCGCATCTCCGCATGCTCACGCACCGCGCAGGTATTGACCACGATCACGTCCGCCTGGAATTCGTCCTGGGTGAAGCTGTAACCCATCTCCGCCAGATAGCCCCGGAGCTTCTCGCTGTCGGCCTCGTTCTGCTGGCAGCCGTAGGTATCCACCATGGCCAGGGGCCGCCGTCCGTCGGCGGTGACCCGGTCAAAGATCTCCGCGCAGATGGCCTGCTGGCGCCGGATCTCCTGTATATCGATTACTTTTCTTTCGTAAGGCATAGTCTCTGTCCTTTTTTCAAAACTCTCAGCATTCGATTTTAACATAAAATCTATGGAACTTTCAACTGAAATCCTGTATAATAATGAAGTTAACGAGATCGGAGGATTTCATATGCCTGTTATCAATATACTCTCCCTCCACGTGGCGGACATGATCGCCGCCGGCGAGGTGGTGGAACGCCCCGCCTCCGTGGTCAAGGAGCTGATCGAGAATTCCTTTGACGCCGGGGCGAAAAACGTGACCGTGGAGATCCGCGGCGGCGGCGCGCCCTACATCCGGGTGACGGACGACGGCTGCGGCATGGCCCCGGAGGACGCCGGGATCGCTTTCCTGCGCCACGCCACCTCCAAGCTCCGCGACGAGAGCGGGCTGGAGGCCATCGCGACCATGGGCTTCCGCGGTGAGGCGCTGGCCGCCATCTCCGCCGTGTCCCATGTGGAGCTGCGCACCCGCCGCGCCGGGGATCCCGCCGGGACCTTCGTGGAGCTGAGCGCCGGGGACATCCAGGAGATGGGCCCCGTGGGCTGCCCGGAGGGCACTACCATGATCGTGCGGGATCTGTTCTTCAACACCCCCGCCCGGCTCAAGTTCCTGAAATCCGACCGGGCTGAGGCCTCCGCCTGCATCCAGGCGGCGCTGCGCTGCGCTCTGGGGCGGCCGGAAGTCTCCGTGCGTTTTCTGCGGGACGGGAAGGAAGAGTTCTTCTCCCCCGGCGACGGACGGGAGGATTCCTGCGTCTATACCCTGCTGGGCCGGGATCTGGCCGCCTCCATGCTCCCCTGCAAGAGCGAGGACGAGGGGCTGCGCCTGTCCGGCTACGTGTCCTCGCCCGCCGCTGGTCGCGGGAACCGCAGCGCCCAGTACTTTTTCTGCAACGGGCGCTTCATCAAATCCACCCTGCTGCAGGCGGCCCTGGAGCAGGCCTATAAGAACACCCTGCTCACCGGACGTTACCCGGCCTGCGCGCTGTATCTGAACATCGGCTACGGCAGTGTGGATGTGAACGTGCATCCGGCCAAGCTGGAGATCAAATTCTCCTTTGAGAAAAAGGTCTTCGACCTGGTCTACAACGCGGTGCGCCTGGCCCTGGAAAACGAAAACCGCAGCGCCCAGGTGGAGCTGTCTCCCTCTACCCGCAAGGTGACGGAGCCCCGGCCGGACTTTTACCGCAGCATGAGCGCCGAGAGCTTCCGCGCCAACGGCTATTCTGTAGGCCAAGGCGGCCCTTCGCCCTCCGGCGCGCCCCGCAGGGAAGCGGCCCCGCCGCGCCCTGCGAATCCCGATACCCTGCGCTTTCGCAGCGACAGCATCCCTTACCAGACCCGCATGGATCTGCCCCGCCCGAAACCGGCGGTTTTCGAGCCCAAAGCAGCTGATATGACAAGCCCCGCGTCCATATCTTCCGGATATGGTGTTGAAAAAGATGTTCAAAATGTTGAAAGCCTGACCGTCCCCGACCACAAAATACTGGGGGAGGCCATGAAGACTTACATTCTGGTGGAGCAGGGCGAGTCGCTGATCCTGATCGACAAGCATGCCGCCCACGAACGGATGAACTTCGACCGGCTCAAGCAGCTGGAGCATCCGATCCTGTCCCAGGCGCTGCTGGCGCCCGTGCCGCTGCGGCTGAGCCCGGAGGACGCGGAGCTGATTGAGCAGAACGGGGCTCTGCTGGCAGAGCTGGGCTTCGAGATCGACGCCCTGGGCGATACCGACTACGTGGTCCGTTCCGTGCCCGCGGACATCGACCCGGCGGACGCCGCCGGCGCTGTGGAGGAGATCTGCGAGCGCCTGCGCCGGGGCAAGGCGCCGGACGCCGCCGGCGCCCGGGATGAGATCCTGCAGACCATCGCCTGCAAGGCCGCCATCAAGGCCGGCTGGGACACCCGGCAGGAGGAGCTGCAGCAGCTTGTGGACGCGGTGCTCTCCGCCCAGGTCAAATACTGCCCCCACGGCAGACCCGTTTCCGCCGTGCTGACACGGCGGGACCTGGACAAGATGTTCAAACGGATCGTATGAATACCTTCGAAAAGCCCCAGGTGCTGGTGGTCGCGGGCCCGACCGCCACGGGCAAGACCTGCCTGGGTATCGAGCTTGCCCGCCGCTATGACGGAGAGATCGTCTCCGCCGATTCCATGCAGGTCTACCGAAGGATGGACATCGGCACCGCCAAGGCGGACGCGGAAGAGCGCGCCGCGGCGCCCCACCACATGCTGGACGTGGCGGAGCCCTGGGAGGACTATTCCGTCTCCCGCTACGTGGAGGAAGCCGGGCGCTGCTGCGACGGGATCCTCAGCCGCGGCAGACTGCCTCTGATCGTAGGCGGCACAGGCCTTTATATCGACTCCCTGCTGGCCCGGCGGGATTTTGCCCAAAGGGACACGGGCAGCGACAGTCTGCGCGAAGCCCTGAGCGCCGAATACGACCGTGTCGGGGGCGAAGCCATGCTTTCGCAGCTTGCCGCCTTCGACCCGGAACGGGCCGCCAGGCTCCACCCGGCGGACAGGCGGCGCATCGTCCGGGCCATCGAGATCTACCGGCTCACCGGCGTCACCATCACCGAACACGACAGGCAGACCCGTGCCAAACCGCCCCGCTATCGGGCCGGGTGGATCGTGCTGAGCTATCGGGACCGGGCGGCGCTATATGCGCGCATCGACCGGCGGGTGGACGCCATGATCCGGGCGGGACTTTTTGACGAGGTGGAGGCGCTGCTGACCCAGGGCCTTTCCGCCGACTGTACGGCCATGCAGGCCATCGGCTACAAGGAGGCCGTGCTGGCGCTGCGGGGGGAGATCTCCCGGGAGGCGGCGGCTGATCTGATCAAACAAAACAGCCGCCGCTATGCCAAGCGGCAGCTGACCTGGTTCAAGCGCGCCTCCGACGCGCTTTGGATCCTCTGGGACGGCGAGCCGGATTTTGACGAGGCGCTGCGCCGGGTGGAGCAGTATTTCCACCTGGACTGAACTTCTCGCCTCCCGCCGCTTTTCGACCGAAAGCGCAGCTTGCTCCGCGCTATCATAGTGTATCTGCAAGCGCAGACACACTACAAGATAGAAGGAGTAAACAAACATGCAGAAATCGCAGAATCTTCAGGATCTTTTCCTCAACCAGGCCCGCCGGGACCGGCTCCAGGTCACCATGTTCTTGATGAACGGCTTTCAGATGCGCGGCATCGTCCGCGGCTTTGACGGCTTCACCGTGGTGCTGGAATCGGAGGGCAAGCAGCAGCTGATCTACAAGCACGCCATCTCCACCATCGTTTCCCCGAAGCCGCTGAGTCTGGATGCAGATACATAAGCGTCCGGACAGCTTCCTTCTGCGCGCCGTGGCGACACTGCTGTTTCTGGCTCTCTGCGCCTGGCTGGGCGCCGGTCTCTACCGGGTGCTGACGCCCGCTCCGGGCATGGGCGCCGATGCGGCCGCGGCGGAAAACGCCGCGGCGGTCACGCTGCGCGGCGTCGCCGTCCGGCGGGAGCGGCTGCTCTGCTGCCGCCGCCGGGTACGCGTCGCGGCGGCAGACGGCAAACGGCTGGCCGTCGGCGGCGAATTGGCCGTAACGGCCGGGGGCAAGGCCCTGTATGCGGACAGCTCTGCGGTCTTTTTCACCGATTGGGACGGACTGGAATGGCTGGCCCCGGAGTCCCTCGCCGGTCTGGACGTGGCGGCGGCGGAAGCGCTGCTGGCAGCCGAGCCCCGGGACAGTGTCGGGGTTTACGGCCGTCTGGTCACGGGCGCGGACTGGTACTTCGCCGCACTGACCGGGGACGTCCTGCCCCTCGCCCCCGGCGGCCGCTGTCTGCTCCGCTTTCAGGGGCTTGACCGGGCGCTGCCCGCCCGCCTGCTTTCCGTCAGCGAAGCATCCGGCGGCCAGCGGGCGGTTCTGCTGCGCCTGACCGAGGGTGGAGAAGGCTGTCTCTCCCTGCGCAAATGTGACGCGCAGCTGCTTCTTTTTCGGGAAGCGCTGCTTAATCAAGAGAAAGAAGGATAAACTATGAGTATCGCCGAAAACGTAGCCGCGGTAAAAGCCAATATCCGCGCTGCTGCCGTCGCCGCGGGCCGGGACCCGGCCTCCGTGCAGCTGGTGGCCGCCACCAAGATGAACGACGCGGACCGGGTGCGCCAGGCCATCGCCGCTGGTGTGGATATCTGCGGGGAAAACCGGGTGCAGGAGATGCTGGAGAAAAACAGGCAGGGCGCTTACGAGGGCGCGCCGCTGCATTTTATCGGCCACCTGCAGAAGAACAAGGTCAAGCAGGTGGTGGGGCTGGCTTCCCTGATCCACGGGGCGGACAGCAGGGAGCTGCTGGAGGTCATTTCCCGCACGGCGCTCAACCGGGGCCTGGTGCAGGACGTGCTGCTGGAGGTAAACATCGGCGAGGAAGCCTCCAAATCCGGTTTTCGGCCGGAGGAGATCCCCGGGGTGTTGGAATATGTTTCCACTTTGCCCGGACTGCGGGTCCGCGGACTGATGGCAATTCCTCCCATCTGTGCTTTCCCCGAAGAAAACCGGCCATTTTTTTGTCGAATGGAAAAGCTTTTTGTTGACAATGGCGAAAAAAAATACGATAATGTATCTATGGATTTTTTGTCCATGGGCATGTCCGGCGATTATACCGAGGCGGTTGCCTGCGGCGCCAATCTGGTCCGGGTCGGGACCGCGATTTTCGGCGCGCGAGATTATTCGAAATAACGCGTATTGGATATAGATTTATTCCGCTGCACATTATAGCTTGGAGGCCAGAACATGGGGTTCCTGGATGAACTGAGAAAACTTACACAGCCAATAGACGAGGAAGACGATTTTTACGATGACGCCGACGACAGTCTCAGTCAATCCACACAACCCAGCGAGGCCCAGATGGTCCTTGAGAACACCTTCGGCGCGGAAACCGGCGGCAAGCCGGAGCCGGCCGGCGCCCCCAAAAAGCCCGCCAAGACCCAGGGCGAGGGGGGCGGCATCTTCAGCGGCCGCGGCTCCAAGAAGGCCGGCAAGGCCAAGCCGCACCGGGAACGCACGGTGGATTGGGGCGGCACCGAGACGCAGGTGATTCTCTTCAACCCCAAGACCTTTGACGAAGCAGGGGACTTGGTCAACCAGCTCAACCAGGGCCGCAGCGTTGTCATGACGCTGGAGGGCGTCCCCACGGAGAACGCCCGACGCCTGCTGGACTTCCTGTCCGGCATCGCCTACGCCCTGCAGGGCAAGATCACGCCCATCTCCGCGAAGACCTATTTCGTCACCCCGCAAAACGTGGACATCGTGGGCGCGCAGAGCGAGCAGCCCGACAGCGACGGCCAGTACTTATGATTTTGCAGATACAGAAATCTTTGAAAGGTGGATTTATGATATGATTACCGCACAGGACATTCGCGAAAAAGCATTTGAAAAGTCCCGCCTGGGCAACGCCTACGAAGCTTCTTCTGTAGACGATTTTCTGGAAGAGCTGGCGGACGACGTCGCCGCTTCTCAGAAGGAGAACGCCGTTCTCAAGAGCAAGATGAAGGTCCTCGTAGACAAGATCGAGGAGTACCGCGCCAATGAGGAAGCGCTGAACATGGCGATTTTGTCTGCTCAGAAGCTGGCGGTCCAGATCGAGAATGAAGCCCGTCAGCGTGCCAGCGCCATGCTCGCCGAGGCTGACGAGCAGGTCAAGGCCAAAGTCGGCTCCATTCAGGAAGCGACCGCTATTGAAGAGCGCCGTCTGGCTGACGCCAAGGCCGCTACCGCCAAGTTCTTTGATGGGATCCGTGCCCTGTGCAATCAGCAGCTGCAGAACCTGGATACGATCAGCGGGGAGCTCCTTCCCGATGCGCAAGCCTATGCAGCTCCCGCCGCCGATACTGTCGATGAGGCGATCCGCAGCATTGAGAGCAATGTGGCCAATTACCAGCCCGATCCCGCTTTCAATATCGATGTGACCCCCGCAGAGGAGACAGTGGACGACGTGCTCAAGAGCTTTGAGAGCACGCAGCCTTTCACGGTCTGAGGCCTGACCGTTCATAACACCACGGGGCGAGCGCAGCTGCGCGCGCCCCGCTGTTTGGTATTTTGAGGGATTTTTTAAGGCCGGGATCCCGGCCTTTTCCTGCCCTCAGGAACCGCAGATATTCCACAAAACAGTAGGAGACTGAATCATGTCAAAGGATTTTAACGCCACCTTAAACTTACCGAAAACCGACTTTCCCATGCGGGCCGGTCTCCCGAAACGGGAGCCGGACATGCTCAAGCATTGGGAAGAGCTGGACGTTTACAACGAGCACCTGAAAAAGAGCGAGGGTCTGCCTCTTTTTAACCTCCATGACGGCCCTCCCTTCTCCAACGGCGATATCCACATGGGTCACGCCCTGAACAAATCCCTGAAGGATTTCATCAACCGCTCTTACATGATGCGGGGCTACCATGTGCCTTACATCCCCGGCTGGGACAACCACGGCATGCCCATCGAAAGCGCCATCATCAAGGAGCAGGGCCGTATCCACAAGACCCTGAGCGTGGCCGACTTCCGCTCTGCCTGCAAGGCCTACGCGGAGAAGTATATCCAGCGCCAGATGGACGGCTTCAAGCGTCTGGGCGTGGTGGGCGACTGGGAGCATCCCTACCTGACCATGAACCAGGGCTTCGAGGCCGACGAGGTTCGCATCTTCGGCATGATGTACCGGAACGGTCACATCTACAAGGGCCTGAAGCCGGTCTACTGGTGCGCCCATGACGAGACCGCCCTGGCCGAGGCCGAGATCGAGTATCACGACGATCCGGTCACCACGGTCTATGTGAAGTTCCCCATGAACGACGACAAGGGCAGGCTTTCCCATCTGGACAAGAGCAAGCTCTTCTTCCTGATCTGGACTACCACCACCTGGACCCTGCCCGGCAACCTGGGCATCACTCTGAGCCCCAAGGACAGCTACGCCATCGTCAAGGTCCCCAACGGTGAGATGTACATCGTGGCCGAGGTCCTGGTGGAGCAGGTCATGGCCGTGGGCGGCATCCGTGAGTATGAGATCGTGGAGACCCACGAGGGCTCCTTCTTCGAGTACATGCTGGCCGATCATCCCTTCCTGCCCAAGACCAGTCTGCTGATGCTGGCGGACTATGTCACCATGGATTCCGGTACCGGCTGCGTCCATACCGCCCCCGGCTTCGGCGCGGACGACTATGTGACCTGCTTGCGCTACGGCACCGAGATGGTCGTGCCTGTGGACGACCAGGGCCGTCACACCGAATACGCCGGCAAGTATGCGGGTCTGGGCACCGAGGAGTCCAACCCCGTTATCATGGCCGACATGAAGGAGAGCGGCATGCTCTTCGCCAGCGAGGACATGGTCCACAGCTATCCCCACTGCTGGCGCTGCAAAAAGCCCATCATCTTCCGGGCCACCCCGCAGTGGTTCTGCTCGGTGGATTCCTTTAAAGACGAGGCCATCCAGGCCTGTGAGAACGTGCGCTGGCTGCCCGCCTGGGGCAAGGAGCGCATGGGCGCCATGATCCGTGAGCGCAGCGACTGGTGCATTTCCCGCCAGCGCCGCTGGGGTCTGCCCATCCCCGTGTTCTACTGCGATGACTGCGGCAAGCCCGTCTGCACCGATGAGAGCATCGAGGCCGTGGCCCAGCTCTTTGAAAAGGAAGGCAGCAACGCCTGGTTTGACCGCACCGCCGCCGACATCCTGCCGGAAGGCTTCACCTGCCCCCACTGCGGCGGCAAGCACTTCACCCAGGAGACCGATACCCTGGACGGCTGGTTCGATTCCGGCTCCACCCATTTCGCCGCTATGCAGCGGGATCAGGGCTTCTGGCCCTCCACCATGTATATCGAGGGCGGCGACCAGTATCGCGGCTGGTTCCAGTCCTCTCTGCTGGTGGCTGTGGGCGCCCTGGGTAAGGGCGCGCCCTACCGGGAATGCCTGACCCACGGCTGGACCGTGGACGGCGAGGGCAAAGCCATGCACAAGTCTCTGGGCAACGGTATGGATCCTTCGGAGATCATCCAGGAGTTCGGTGCGGATCTGCTCCGTCTGTGGGCGGGCTCCGCCGACTATCATGTGGATGTACGCTGCTCCAAGGAGATCTTCAAGCAGCTGAGTCAAAACTATCTGAAGTTCCGCAACACCGCGCGCTACTGCCTGGGCAACCTGGACGGCTTCGACGCCAACGACCTGGTCAAGCCCGAGGATATGGAGGAGCTGGACCGTTGGGCCATCACCAAGCTCAATACCCTGATCCGCAAGGCGGAGGACGCCTACAAGGATTATGAGTTCCACGTGGTCTCCCATCTGATCAACGACTTCTGCGTGGTGGAGCTGAGCAGCTTCTACCTGGACATCATCAAGGATCGCCTCTACTGCGAGGAGAAGAACGGTCTCAAGCGCCGCAGCGCCCAGACTGCCCTGTACCTGATCCTGGATACCATGACCAAGCTGTTCGCACCGATCCTGGCTTTCACCTGCGATGAGATCTGGCTGGCCATGCCTCACCGTGAGGGAGACGATGTGCGCAACGTGGTGCTCAACTGCATGAATCAGCCCTTCGACGCCTACGAGCTGAGCCCTGAGGCGCTGGCTCGCTGGGACGATCTCATCAAGCTGCGCAACGACGTCAACGGCGTGCTGGAGACGGCCCGCGCTTCCAAGCGCATCGGCAAGCCTCTGGAGGCCGCCGTCACCCTCTATCCCACCGACGACGCTTCCCGTGCCTTGGTCAAGAGCGTTTCCGACATGAACCTGGCGGAGCTGTTCATCGTGTCCAAGTGCCTCATCACCGAGGATGAGCCCCAGGGCGAGGCCGCCGCTGTGGGCCAGGGCTCCAACTGCGCGGGTCTGACCGTCTCCGTGGTGGAGGCCCCCGGTGTGAAGTGCCCCCGCTGCTGGATGCATTCCGAGCAGGCCGATCCCGAGACCGGACTTTGCCCCCGCTGCGCGGCGGTGGTCGCCAGGCTGTAAGTTTCCGGCCCTGTAGTACGCACACAACGCCGGGTCCCCGGTGTTGAAAAATCCCGCGCTGCGGCTGTGCCCGCAGCAGAGAGGAGATTTCTATGTTATATGCAATCGTTGGCCTGTTGGTCGTCATCGTTGACCAGTGGGTGAAGTACTGGGTCTCCGGCGCCATCAACCCGGAGTCCACCGGTGAGGCCTTTATTCCCGGGATCCTCAGTCTTGTGAACGTTCACAACGACGGCGCGGCCTTCAGCTTCCTGGCCGGCAGCAATGCCCGCATCCCCTTCATCATCATCACCGGCGTCTTCATCGTCGCGGTCATCATCGCGCTGGCCACCAAGTTCATTTCCGGGAAGTTCGCCCGCTGGTGCCTGGTCCTGGTCACTGCCGGCGGTCTGGGCAACTGCATCGACCGTGTGATCTACGGCTACGTGCAGGACATGTTCAAGTGCGAGCTGTTCAACTTCCCCATCTTCAACGTGGCGGACATCTTTATCACGGTCTTTGCCATTCTGTTCGTCCTGGCCGTCCTGTTTGAACGCAGGACCGTCTACGACGATTATGAAGATGAGTTCTCCCTGGAGGACGACGAGGAAGACGATTACGAGGACGAAGAAGATCTCCGCGCCGCCCGCAGGGCCAAAAAGGTTCAGAAGCGGGAAGCCCGCAAGGCCAAAAAGGCCGCGCGCTACGACGAAGACGAGGAGGACGAGGAGGAAGAGCCTGTCCGTCCGGCCCGCAAGTCCCGCAAGGAACGCGCGGAGGCGGAAGAGGAGGCTGCGCCCGCCCGTCCGGCCCGCAAGTCCCGCAAGGAGCGTGCGGAGGAGGCTTATCTCCAGGCCCAGGCCGAAGCGGAAGCCGCCCGCAAGAGAGCGGAGGAGGCCGCTGCCGCTGCCGACAGGCGTAAGCCTGCCCAGTCCGGAGCCGCCCAGGCGAAAGCCCCGGCCACCGTGGAGGATCCCTTTGCCGAATGGGATCGTGCCAATTCCCGCGCCGGCGTCCAGTCTCCGCGCCGCACAGGCCGGACCCAGACGCCTGTCACGCCCGCAGCCAGCATTCCGACTGCACAGTCTGCGGTCAGGCCCGCGGCTCCCGCCGCCAAGCCTGCCGCACCCAAGCCGCAGGCCCCTGCCAAGAAGCCTGCGCCTGTCGCTGTGGAGGAGGATTTCTCCCTGGACGACATCCTGGCGGAATTCAAATAATAAAATGGAAGAAGATCAACTTCTGATCACAGCAGAGGAGAGCGGCGACAGGATCGACGCTCTCCTTGCGCGCAATATAGAGGGTTTGTCCCGCAGCCAGGCCCAGCGCCTGCTGGAAAGCGGCCTTGTGCGTATGGACGGGGCCGCCGTGCGGAAGAATTACCGCTGCATCGCGGGGGACCGCTTTGATGTGACGCTGCCCGCAGCGGAAGAGTTCCCGCTGCTTGCGCAGGATCTGCCCCTGGATGTGGTCTTTGAAGACAGCGATGTGATCGTCGTCAACAAGCCCCGGGGCATGGTGGTCCATCCGGCCCCCGGCCACCCGGACGGGACCCTGGTCAACGCCCTGCTCTTTCACTGCGGGGACACTCTCTCCGGTATCGGCGGGGAGAGGCGGCCCGGCATCGTACATCGGATCGACAAGGATACCTCCGGGCTGCTGATCGCGGCCAAGAACGATTTTGCCCACCAGGCCCTGTCCGCCCAACTGGCGGACCGCAGCCTCTCCCGGATTTACGAGGCCGTGGTCCGGGGCGGCTTCCGGGAAGACTGCGGCACGATAGACCGGCCCATCGGCCGTCATCCCACGGACCGCAAGCGCATGGCCGTCACCGAAAAAAACGCCCGCCCGGCGGTCACTCACTGGGAAGTGCTGGCGCGCTACCAGGGTTATACCCATGTGCGCTGTCGGCTTGAGACCGGGCGTACCCATCAGATCCGGGTGCATATGGCCAGCATCAGCCATCCTCTGCTGGGAGATTTCACCTATGGGGCGCCCTCGCCGGAAAAGGGGCTGGAGGGGCAGTGCCTGCACGCCCGGGAATTGAAATTCATCCATCCCCGCAGCGGCCAGTCTGTCCGGCTGGTCACGCCGCTGCCGCCCTATTTCACGGAAGTACTGTCCCGCCTGGGACCGGTTATCGGATAAGGAGGTTTTTTCATGACAACCAAAGATGTTTCCCGTTTGGTCGTACTGGCCGCCGTGGTCATTATCTGCGTTTCCGTTTTGTTCAAGCTGATCACCGGCGCCATCAGTATGGTCAGCGCCCTGGGCAATGTGATCCTGGGCGTGGTGGTAGTCGTCGCCCTGGTGGTGATCGTGGTCTGGATGTTCGCGTACGCCAGGAAAATGGGGAAGAAAAAAGACGAATGATGCAGAAAGCGCCCGGAGTTGCCTCCGGGCGCTCGCTTTTCCGTTTATCAATAATTCTCTTCTCTGAGCTCGAAATAGGCCTGGGGGTGATTGCAGACGGGACATACCTCCGGGGCCTTAGTGCCAACGACCAGGTGACCGCAGTTGCGGCATTCCCAAACCTTTACGCCGCTCTTTTCGAAAACTTCCTTTGTCTCCACATTGGCCAGCAGCTTGCGATAGCGCTCCTCGTGATGCTTCTCGATAGCGCCCACGCCGCGGAACTTCTCCGCCAGCTCGGGGAAGCCCTCTTCCTCAGCCTCCCTGGCCATGCGCTCATACATATCGGTCCACTCGAAGTTCTCGCCCTCGGCCGCGTGCAGCAGGTTTTCCTCGGTGCTGCCCAGTTCGCCCAGCTCCTTGAACCACAGCTTGGCATGTTCCTTCTCGTTCTCTGCGGTCTTCAGGAAGATCGCGGAGATCTGCTCGTAACCCGCCTTTTTGGCTACGGAAGCAAAGTAGGTATATTTGTTGCGGGCCTGGGACTCCCCGGCAAAGGCCTCCCACAGGTTTTTCTCAGTCTTGGTGCCGGCATATTTATTCGCCATGATCGTATTCTCCTTTCAACTGGTGTAATATTTCCGTACGGCGGAAGCTCTTTCGGTATGAGATCGCATCATCCGCCGTATTATGCGGCTCTGCGCCTGCCGATAGTGTACCATATTATCCCGCAAAAGAGAAGTCCTATTCAAAGGACTTCTCTTTTAAAACTGATTTGAAAAAAGCAGCGCCGCTCAAAAGAGCGGCGCTGTGTTGGCATTGACCTATCTTCCCGGTCCGTCTCCAGACAAGTATTGTCGGCACTGGTGAGCTTAACTTCTGTGTTCGGAATGGGAACAGGTGGACCCTCACCGTTAAAA
>Ga0310695_10006825_pt1 | contig 18596 bp, 13 predicted proteins | sample RumenRJG_04DNA_FD_203882 | JGI IMG/M metagenome (GOLD analysis project Ga0310695, IMG submission 203882) | Bovine rumen microbial communities from Lethbridge, Alberta, Canada - RJG_04 (v2) (version 2) | ecosystem: Host-associated > Mammals > Digestive system > Stomach > Rumen | place: Canada...
ATCGAATGTAATCGATGGGGTAGCCTTTGTGATCGCAACCTTAGCACTATCGGCGATAGTGGCGTAATTAGTCCGCTCCACCTGGTAGTGTATCCAGTATGTGCCTGCATCGGTGTAGGTCGGCGATATGTCGAGCTCGTATTTACCCTTCTCAGTACCATATTTAATAGTAGAACCATCGGGAGCAGAAACAGTTATTCCGTGCACCTTGCCGTCGTATACACCTGTGTATCCGGTAGCAATAACATCGGTGCTAGTACCTGCTGCAACATTAAGAATGTATGTAGCCGTAGCTGCCTCGTAGTTAGTGTTGCCAGCAAAACTTACCGTAATGGTAGTCTCACCAACGCCAGTGATGGTGATAACTCCGTCAGTGACGGTTGCAACTTGTGTGTTCGATGAACTTGTTGCCGTAACAGTCAAACCCTCAGGATTTGTTGTAGCTGTAGGTGCTGTAAACGTCTCACCATAGGTTGCAGAATAGCTCTCCTTGTCGAATGTAATCGATGGAGTAGCTTTAGTAATTTCAACCTTAGCGCTATCGGCGATAGTTGTGTAATTAGTGCGCTCTACCTGGTAATGTACCATATATGAACCAGCATCGGTATAAGTTGGTGATGCATCAAGGTCGTATGTTCCTTTCTTAGTACCATATTTAATTGTGGCACCATCGGGAATAGTAACAGTGATACCGTGTGCCTTGCCGTCGTATGCGCCGGTATATCCGTTAGCTGTAACGGTCATCGTGGCGTTGGTGATTGAGTATGTTGCTGTAGTTGTGCCTGTGTAGGTGCGAGCACCTGCAATCGTTACTGTGACGGTACCTACATTAGTGCAGTCGTCGGCATAACTAACGGTGTAGTCGTTAGTACCTAATGTTGTTTCACCCAGTTTTACACTGCTCACTGCAGGCTTGTGCTCCTGTCCGTCGTAGGTGTAGCTGGTCGCTGCTAGTGTAACCGTTGCACTGCTGATACTCGTGCGGCTTTGGAAATCCGCCGTCACCTCATAGTCGTAGTTTACATCCTCTACGGCGAATGTATAGGTGGTAGTCTCACTTGGGTCTGCATTGGCATTGCTGGCAGTAATACTCACGTTCTCAGCTGTGCCTATACGTGTCTGAGCGTTGCCTCCACTAAGTGTCTTTACTACTGTGATATAGTCAGCGTTGATATAGTTGCCTTGGGCTGGCGTTAGTGTCAGCGTGGCTGTCCCGTTTTCGCTAATTTCGCCGCTGATGGTACCTGCCGCTGCCGCTGTGCTACTGGCTCCATTCAGTTGGTAAATATAGGTAAACTTACCTTGCGCCAAGGTTGTTACGCTAAGCAGCAGTGCTGCCATTGTGATGATATATTTTTTAGTCTGTTTCATATGTTGAATATACATTATTTCACTACTACCTTTTTGCCGTTCATGATGTAAAGTCCATTCTTGGTCGGCTTTTCAATGCGACGTCCGTTCAGGTCGAACCAATTTTCGGTGGTCCATACAGTGTTATCCAATCTGTCGATACCCGTTGTACCGTTGCCGATGGCGAGTGCGCGTGCGCCCGAAGGTTTGTTCAGTTTCAGGTAGCACTTGCCGGCAGGTATGGTGCCCGTGGCTCTTACGTATTCGCCATTGTAGAGAATATAGGTTGTGCCGTCGGCATTCACATCGCTTGTTGCATATTGCAGCATATTGCTGCTCACCTCATTCGGATCAATGGCTTGCGTCGTTCCCGATGCTTTCATCACCAGAACAGGCACACCCTTAGGAATGTAGCTCACGGCCTGAGTGGTCAGCGTGTTGCCGTTGAGGCCGGTAATCATAAATACTGCGATGCCTTCTTCTGGCAGTTCTAAGTCTTCACTGCTGCTATAAAAGGATGCGTACGTCTGTCCTTCGGCAAAAGTAATATCCTTTGCAGGATCTATTGTACGGTTGGTAATGGTGAACGTAGTAGTTGCTTCGCCACCGTTGTAATTGGTTGTCTCGGCTATCGTTACTTTTACGATATGCGTTCCAACTGCTGTTGGCACTTCAGAAGTAAATGCTTCTGATCCCTCAGTTTTATAGGTGAATGTCTCGGCGCCATTGCCTGTATTGCCCGTCACTTCAGGAGTGTTTGCTGTTGCGCCAAATGTCCATCCCTCTAACGTAACAGTCGGTGTGATATTAGCCTTCGAAATAGTGAAGTGTGTACTGTCTACCGCAGCTTCATAGTTTGCTGTTGCAGCTATAGTCGCTTTGATGGTATAGTCGCCAGCTTCTGTAGGCACCTCAGTGCTATACTTACTATCTTCAGCATTCTGGAGCTTGTACTCATATGTTACGCTTCCGTTTCCTGTATTACCAGAAACAGTAGGTGTGTTTGCTGTTGCGCCATATGCCCATCCTGTAATTACTACCTTGGGTGTAATTGTCGCAGGTGTAATGGTGAAGGTGGCTGACTTTGAACCAGTATAGTTGCCCTTGGCGTTAACAGTAACTTTGTACGAACCAACATTTGTTGGAGCACCTTCCTGTTCGGTTTCTGTTTCGCCGCTTACCATATAATAGTTCAAGTCGAAGTCTGTTTCGGCATTCAACGTTGCTGCAACTGCGGTTTCTGATGCAGCTAATGAAACACTTGTTATTGGTTCAATAGCCGTTCCCTTATAAACAAAGGAGGTCTCGCCGTTTGTTCCCATACTGATAGTGGCGTTCGTGATGGCTCTTGGCTCTATCTTCAGATTAAAACTGCTTGTTGTAGGCAATATAGGCTCTTCTTCGGTTGGTGTGTAGCTAGCCTGAATGGTTGTCTGTCCTGCACCAGATACGGTGTATTTCAGTTTGTTTTCCTCATCCAGAGAAATACTACTACTTGCAACAACTGTCTCGTTGCTTGAGGAGAACGTGATAGTTCCATGCAAATCAGAGATAGATGGCATTACAACTTGTGGAATAGTATTACCGTATGTCCCTGTGATTACTTGACCGGCCTCAATAGTAATATATTTGTCATTTTCCTCTTGCATAAAGTCGATAAAAGCCTCTTCTTTGATGATGTATTCTTGAGTAATGGTGTCGCTGGTGATTGTTTCTTGAGTACCACCAGCTGCTGACGTGATAAGGGCTTCTACCCAAGCTGTAATGGTCGTTGTATGACTAATAGAAATGGGCTGCTCACTGTAAGTAACAGGATTGTTAGAATTACTATCAGTGTAGTATTTGATGTTGATAGTCTGGTCGTTCTGATACGGTGATGTTAATTCCAGCGTTTGAGTTTCATCGTAAGTTCCCGCCACAACGCTGAAGGTGGGTGCCGATGGAATTACTTTTGCTTTTAGAGCAATAGCGCCATCTCCGCTGTTTAATACAATGATATTCGCATTATGATTGATGTTGAGGATGAGATTGGCGGTTCCGAATCCCTTTATCATGATATGATCAACTTCATCCACAGTCTTTAGACAAATAGCATTTGGATTGTCAGAATTTGATAACATATAATCAATACCCTCGACACTAGGGATTAATGCGGGGAATTCATCTTTTAGTATTTCCCTCTCAGTTCCATTAAATGTTGTCTTCAGGTCATCTGCAAAACCGAAGTAATAGGCTGTAATTGTACCACTTTTTTTATCTCCTGATTCAATATATGCTGTAATTGTAGCAGGCTTTTCTATGGTAGGAACTTCGGGGCTTTCTGAGTATTCTGCATCAGTAATTCCTTCTGAACCATCACCATAAACTACAGAGTATTTGATAGTACCATTACTTTCCGATGGATCGCTAATGTAGAGTTGTACACCATCTTCTGTTTCTTCGCAATTTATCTCTGGTTTCAGTAGGGATACTTTGTATATGCCGGTATAACCTTCTGCTTCATTTCCTGAAGTGCTATAATCGTAGTACGTATTATCATAAACGATATTCTTGAAACTTCGAATATAGTTCTCTTGGTTAAAAACGCTTGGGTTGCTGTCTCCAGTTTTTTTTATGGTGAGTGAACCTGGCTTCGTAGTCTCCGTAAAGAACCTGATATTTACGTCTGGGTAGCCGCCTCGGTTATAGAATAAGGCATTAGTAATGGTGTTCTCGTCCTCTAGTATTACTGTTAAGTTTTTGTTTCCCATATAGTTCCAGCCAACGACCTCGGATGGACCATTAGGTTTAAGATCAACACCTTTAAGTGTCAATATATGCCCCTCTGGGTCGTAACTGGCCTTTCCGTCGCCGAAGATGTCGTTTTTGTTGAGTTCTGAAACGAGCTCATTGTTGAATGAGATGTCATATGATTCATAATTCTCCATTGCGACAGCTAATGGTACAAACGAGAATGTGGCGTTAGAAGTAAAGTACAACTCTATGTTTGGGGAAGTAATAGTTCCTGTAATGGGAATCTCTACAATACCGTCTTCATATGTAGTATTCAAAGACACATTATCTGAGTATGTTTTACCGTCAAATTCGTAATTGTATGTTTCAGTATTCTGTTTTATTCCTCTAATTTGTAAGCTTACGTTCTTGTTTGCGCAAGTGCCCCAATCGAACTGGAAATATACTTTCTTTATTAGATTTAGATTGGATGTACTAGATGGGTATAGTGTTGCAGTAGTACCATCATTTGGGGAGGATACAATAACCGTCTTATTACTGAATGAAACAACCGATGCATTGTAATCAGGGGAACCACAATATATATAAGATTCGGTAGCATAATCTACATATCCAGTAAAAGGGGTATATGTAGTATTATTCATCTCCACACTTATTTCTCTATTGTCTTGACGTAAGTTATTTTTAAAAACGATTGTTTCTGGAATAGAGCCATAATAATGTAGTGAACCAGGTAAAGTTTCGCTAGTAGTGACGTTTATCGTAGTTGCACTATTACTACTGATAATGTTGCTGACTTGATTGTAGCCTATAAGTTGTATATTTAATGTGTTAATGCCTTCGCCGATTGTAATATCTTCACTTTCAAGATTTGCTCCTTTTAGTGTCAGCGTTGATGAAGAATAATCATATCTTGCGGATTGGTAACCATCGCGGAGAACGTTTGATGCGTTCACACTATTGACTGCTTTCTGGGCAATAGTGAGATTATAGTCCTCGCCAATACAGCTATAATGGTCATAATCAGCTCCAATGATATTATTGGAGTAACTAACTTTGTAGCCGTAAATTGTTTCTCTGTTCAGGGCCGTCATTGTAAGTGTTCCCTTAGGGATGTTTGTCGAACTAATTACAAGATTGATTTCTCCTGCTCCATCCCATGTTTGTATTGCGGAACTATCTGATTGTATTGCGTTAATGACGTTTGTTCCTTTCAGATCAATCTTTAGATCGTTGATTGAGCTGCTTATTGTTCCATCAATGGTTACTCCATCCAATGTCAATGTTTGGTATTGTGAATTATAGGAGACCTTTCCTTTTTTTATTGCGTCACATTGAATGTTATCTTTGTTGTTGAAGTTAACAAAAGTACCATCAATGCATAGTCCGTCAATGGAGGTTATATCCAATGTGTATGAATAACTGGATTGCTCGTAAAAAATATCATTAGTTGCTTCAGGTGTTGCAGTGATTACGGCTTGTCCTTCGCTATTTACTCTAACTACGCCATCCTCGTCAACTTCAGCTACTTCGGAATTGTTGGAACTATAGGTAATACTAACTGACTGGTTGCATACTAACGGGAAATAAAACTCTGTCTTATTTAAACAGCGTCCTTGCAATTGTAACCCATTGTCGCCTAGAACAACTTTCTTAAAACTGCCAATGTCGTTATTTCCTGATTTAGGGGTTGGGGATTCTGGCCATGTAAAAGTTGCAGTGCTGCGTTGCTTGGTGTGAAATATTATGGAAGAGATGTCGCAAGAGGCGCTACTGCTTGTAGCGCTAATAATGATTTCAAGTGATTTGCTGTCTTCCCATTCTAGATACTCTTCAAAAGTATACATATATTCGACTCCGTTATGCGTAATATTCTTCTCTATTACGTTGCCATCGGTTTTTTGAAATTTGAAACTGATAGAACAACCAGTGACGGTTCCTTCTATTCTGATACTACTTAATCTTTCATCAAATTCTGGAGGAAGAGGGTTGGTTGTTGATAGTTTTATGCTGCCGCCGCTAGAAATAGCTGCTTTAAGGCTACTTAGACTACTCTGACCATCAAATGATAATTCTGCATTGCTCGTTGTTATGGTCCATGATCCTCCACCATATACCCAAGTGTATGGTGTGGAATTGCTAATACTATTACCTTGAGTTGAAAACGTGCCCGCCCACGCCGTGTTAGGCAGCGGGAGTTGTAGGGTGGTGAGGATCAGGGTGATCTTCAGGAGGGTATGGGGGTTGAGTAATCGTTTTATCATAATGGCGTTTATATTTTTTGGGGGGTTGATGCTCGAGATCTTAATTTGGCGGCAAATATACGATTTTTATCGATAAGTTCCAAATAAAAACTTGTTTTTATTTTGTTTTAAGATAAATTGTTGTTTTCTTTGGCTTCGCCGAAGGTACTATCGCTCGACAATAAAAGCAAAAAAAAGCGTTTTTGCTTTGTTTTGTTCTCGCTTATTCGTACCTTTGCAGTCGAAAAATATGAAAAGGGAATTTTGGTATCACTTTGTAGCCTTGTTGACTGTGGCTATTTGGGGTAGCACTTTTGTGTTTACAAAAATGCTGCTGCAAAATGGTTTGTCTCCGGCACAAATATTTACACTGCGATTCATTCTGGCCTATGTGCTTTTGGAGGTTGTGACTTTGGTTGCAGGAGATAAGGTGAAATGGCTGTCGAACTCGGTTAAGGATGAGGTGTTGATGATGTTGCTTGGTGTAACAGGCGGATCGCTATATTTTCTTACAGAGAATGCCTCGCTAGTATACACCACTGCCACTAACACCTCGCTGATAGTATGTACTTGTCCGATATTCGCTATGCTTCTGTTAAAACTAGTATATCCAAAATCGGAACGTGTAACAAAGACGATGGTGCTAGGCTCTGTGATAGCATGTTTGGGTATGGCAGTAGTGGTGCTTAACGGGCGGTTTGTGCTACATCTGTCACCACTTGGTGATATGCTGGCGTTTGGCGCTTGTATTTGTTGGGCTTTCTATTCATTGATGATGAAGGATGTGCTACGGCGATATGGTACAATTTTTATTACTCGTAAGGTATTTTTCTATGGTATCGTAACCATATTGCCATACTATCTGATAGTGCCGGGATTTCCACCTGTTGAGGTGTTGCTGCGTCCAGTGGTGTTGATAAATCTGCTATTCCTTAGTGTGGTGGCTTGTATGCTGTGCTATTTGATGTGGAACTGGGTGATAGGTAAGCTTGGTGCTGTGGTAGCAACCAACTGGGTTTATTTCAACCCTATCACCACAATTCTGTTTGCATGGTGGCTGCTTGATGAAAATATTACAATATGGTTTCTGCTGGGCTCCATACTCATAATTGCTGGTATGGTGCTTTGTAATTACAAAAAATAATTTTTCTTGTTTTATCTACCAATCTACCACCAATTTCCCAAAACGCCTGTATTTATACGGGATTGCAGGGTGGTGGTAGATGGGTGGTAGATGGTAGATCCAGCCATTTGAACCAGTAATCGTTTTCTCCGGCAGAAAACACTGTTTTCTTACTGAGAAAAATCTGTTTTCTGGCTGAGAAAATAATATTTTCTGCTGCTGAAAACGATGTTTTCTGCCCAAGAAAACGCTGTTTATAGCGTGTTTTTTGTTTTTCTCTATTTTACGTAGTACGACTCGGTGCCTACACCATAGTGGCGGAGTGCACCATATTTACCACCGCCCTGATGGTCCTGAGCCCACGAACAGCTTACGGCGCGCTTGCCATGTTTGGTCTGGACGATACGGTAACCATAGGCTACACGACAGATTGGCACACCAAGCGGATTCTTCTTTACATCCCATGCACTACGGGTGATGACTACGCTTACAGTGCTGTTATCCTGCTGCTTGGCTATCTTAAGTGCTGCAGCATTGAGCTGGGCATTAAGACTACCAGCCTGTGGCATTGGCTTGAATACCAGGTTGTCGACAGAATTGTTGGCGATAGCTTCGTTCATCAGCAATACGTAGGCCAGTGCACGCTGATAATCCTTCTCATAAGAGTCCTTCATACTTCCATTTTCAGTCTCGCGGCAGTACTCGATGGGATAGCCCTCAAGCAGCCAGGCGGCATTAAGCAGCATGTTGTAGTCGCGCTTAGCTGCCTCTACCACGTCGTCTTCGAGTACCTTGGGTTGACTGCCAGAGTCTACAAATTGTCCCTTGCCGTTGACACGCATAAAGAGCACTGTCATCTTGATGTTCTCCAGTCCCTTATCGGCAGCACCACCGTTTTTCATACAAGCAATCATAAACGAGTTGCCGGTAGAATACCAGCCCTTCTCGTCTTTCTTCATGTCGTTGGAGTTGTGCAGTGTGATCATCTGCATGAGTTCGCCATAGAAGTAATCCCAGTTTTCCAACTGACCTTCCAATTCGTCCATTAGGGAGTAGTCTTTTGGTACGATTTCGCTCTGCATAGCCTTGATTACGCTGCGGTTCCACTTTGCTCGAGCAGATAGCTTGGCTGCGAGAGCCTTCGCTTCTTCGACGGTCTTGAAACGCAATCCGTAGACTAGTTCTTTCATTTCGCTGTTCTTGGTGATGTTCTTGTTCATCAGCTGTGGCAGTTCGGGAGCTGCACCAAACTTTGCTTCGGCCACTTTCTGTGCTGAGGCTGATACCACATCGTTGGTTTTCTCTTTTACCTTGTTGTTGATTTTTTCCTCGGCTTTGTCAGTCACTGCCTTCTTGGCCTTGTTGGCCAGACCTTTCAAACCGCCAAACTGTGCATTGGCATCGATGTTTACTGCAAAGAGCAGAGCCACGGCTACTGCCGTCTTGATTAGATTAATCTTTTTCATACTCATTTATAAGTTAATAATTAAATGTTTAGGCTAATCGGGGGCAAATATACGAAAATTTATGGATAAATGTTTGGAAGTTTGGATTTTTTTACATATCTTTGCCATTGAAAGTACTACTTTCCTAAAACATGTTAGCCTATGAAGAGTTTGTTGTATTTGATGACTGCCGTGATGGCAGGTTTTTTGAATTTAAGTTTGACAGCGTGCAGCGTAGATTATGACGGCAATGATTATGAAACACCAGAGATAATTGGTACATGGGATGCCGTCAGCAACCAATACTATGTAGAGGGCGAAGGTTATAGCCAGCCTGGACCGAGTTACGGATATTGGGTGGTTACCGACCGAACCATAACAGAGTATGATATAACAGACGCTGACGCAGTGACTACCGCAGGCTACACCTTTGACGGGCGAAAGCTGAATATCGCCGGACGTAAGGTTTGCGAGGTAGTGACACTAACCGGGCAGCAGATGCTGCTAAGAGCAGAGGTTGGGGAGGGACTCTATAAGGAAACAACCTTTAAACGGCGCTAGCCGTTATCCCTTCACAGTGAAACAGAGCATCGTGAGGTCGTCGTTAGGTTCGGCACCCTCACGATGTTTTTCTACTTCGGCCTTAAGATACTCTATGGTTTCCTTGGCGTCGGCAAAATGGTGAGTAGCCATGATGTCGAGCAGGTGGTCGTCGCCAAACTGATCTTTCTCGTTGTTCTCGGCCTCGTTAAGACCGTCGGTATAAATAAACAACTGACGGCCGCGGATATCATCGATCTCCTCGCCTTCGTACTCCAGACCGGGGAACAGGCCGATAGGCGCATTAGGAATCATATCGATAAACTCGGTGCCGAGGATTGGTGGATTGTGTCCGGCATTACAGAACTGCAGATGACCAGTGGTAAGGTCGACAACACCAAGGAACATGGTGACAAACATGCCCTGTTCGTTATCCTCGCCCGACAGTGCGTCGTTCATTTGGGTGGCAATCTCTGCTGGCATCTTCTGTTGTGCAGCCAGTGTGCGGAACAATCGTGTGGCCTGAGCCATAAACAATGATGCGGGCACGCCCTTACCTGATACGTCGCCAAGTGCGAAGTAGAGTTTATCAGGTGCATCGTCGCGAATCAGGAAGTTATACAGGTCGCCACCAACCTCCTTGGCGGGGGTCATCGAACCATACAGGTCGAGGTCGGGACGATCGGGGAAGGTGCTGGGCACCATACTCATCTGGATATTACGGGCGATACGCAGGTCGCTCTCAATACGCTCCTTGGCTATGGTAGTCTCCTCGAGTTGGTCGTAGGCAGTGAGCAGCTCCTGGTGGGTGGTCTCCAGTTTCTCGTGAGCAATCTTGAGTCGGCGTGCCGAGCGCAGACGGAAGTAGATGAATATGCTGAGTGCCAATACGATGATAGTGGCGATGATGATGATGCTGAGACGCTGTTGACTGGCGCGTTCCTCGGCCTGCTTCATCTTGAGTTCGTCGACGTGGAACTTGGTGCTCATCTCGGCCAACTTACTCTTGGTGTCGCTGGTGTTTACTGAGTCGCTTATGTTGTATATATCGAGGTACATCTGGGCGGCCTCGCGATAGCGACCTAAACTCTCAAAGATTTCGCCACGCTGCTTGCGAACACGGATAACCTCTGATGGGTCGCTCTCTTCATCGAACTGCTGTAGGCGGAGTTCGTTAAGTGATAGTGCTTTGTCGTAGAGTTTCTGCTGCTTATAGAGTTCGGCTTGGAAGAACATCCACAGGTTGCTGAGATTGCTGCCCTCGTAAGTGATATTATTCTTTACCTCGTTGAGCATTTTGGTTGCTTCAATGTAATGACCTAGTCCCAGTTCGGCCTGTGCGCGTGAGAGATAGTAGTACCCCCATTGATTTTTAGTTTGTCCTGCATTGTCTTTCTCCCCATAATTATAGTATTCCATCAAGAACTGACGCCACTGCTTGTTTAATGCATTCATCGTGTCGTAGCGCTTGAGTATGTCGAGTACTTCGCTATAGTATGAGAAGACGGTTGCTAACTGCAGAGGCTTGGGCTTCATTTGCGACAATATCTCGATACTCTTCTGATATGCCTTTGCAGCTTCTTCATGATTATGCATCATGGCGTAAACAATTCCGAGTGAGTAGTGGCCAAGTCCAATTCCGTAGTTGTTCTTCTTTTGCTCTGCGTCGGCAAGCATTTTCTTTGCCTCGTCCATGCCCAGGATGGTCTTGCCGTCAAAGTTATATGTGTCAATAAGTAATGACCATGTTTCATAATAGTTTTTCCAGTTGCTAATATTTTCGAGGAACTTTAGCGTCTGTGGTACTTGTGTGTATAGAGAGTCGTTCATTCCAGCATTATAGAAGAACGTCATTTTCTCTACCCTCGCATCTCCTTCCTCTTGTCTATTCCCTTGTCGGTGTGTTTCGGCTATATAGTCGTTGACGCACTTCAGCTGATAGTCGATATCATCCGTCTCAAGACTGAGCATGTATAGCTTGCCGTAAGTGTCGATCAGTTTCTGCCCCTTCAGCGTGGGCAGTGATTTACGCAAATCGGCAGTCTCGTCGGCCTGTGCCGCGGGTGCGACTAGGAGAAATAATAAGGGGAGGGCAAAGTAGCGGAGATTCATAGGGTTTTAGTTGGGGGAATTTAGTTGATACCTTATTATATATATACAATAAGCCCCTCCGCACAGTTGTGGAGGGGCTTAAGATTCTATTAGATAGGCAGTGAGAATACGAAACGTGCACCGCCACGATACTCTGTGTCAAGACGAATGTCGCCACCCAAGCGGCGTGCAATGCTGCGTGCCACTGTAAGTCCGATACCGTCGCCTTCGAAGAAATCGTTGAGCTTAACGTATGGCTCGAATATCTTCTCGGCAAACTCTGAGAGTACGCCTGTACCGCTATCCTCAACGCAGAATTCCAAAGTAGAACCCTCGATGTTGATGAGCAGGATAATCTCGCCCTGGGCAGTGAACTTCATTGCATTGTCGAGCAGTGCAACAAGAGCGCGAACGGCCTGCTTGGTATTGGTGAATACCATTGTGGCCTGAGCCTCTTCTACCATCTGGCACTTAAAGTCGGCCTTCTGGAAGTTGCTGATGCCTGACTCCTGGATGGCCAGTGCAGCGATGTCCTGTGCCATAACGTTATCATCGCACTGGATGGGCTGCTCCATCTCAATTTCGGCAACGTTGAGAATGCCATTTGCCAACAGGGCAATGTTACCGGAATTGGGGTGAGTATAGTCGAGTTTCTGCTTGATACCCTCGGCATATTTCTCGATGATGCCCTTCTTCTTGAGCATGGTCTGCTCGAGCTGCTGCTTGGCGGCCATAATCTCAGACGACTGCTTCTCGAGAGTCTCTTTTACCTTGAGCACCTTCTGCTTCTCCTCTTCCATCTTGTCGAAAGCCATCAGTGCCTCTTCATAACCCTGACCGACGTTGTCGAAGTTCTGTTCGAGTGAACGATAGTCGCTCAGAAGCTTCTCCATCTCGTTGACGCGCTTCTGATAGTCGTCGAGCAACTGCTTGCTTTCTGTTTCCTGTTCGCGGATGTGCTTAACCTTCATCTGAAGAACTACACATACGGCCAGGAGTGCTATGATAAGTATGACAACAACCCAAATCATGATATGTTAGTCTTTTTTCTGTTCAACCTTCATGAACTTTGTGAATCCGGTCATTGCCAGAATCTTATAAATCTCGGGCGATACGTTTGTAATCTTAAACTGGCCCTTAAGCTGTGTCACGGTACGCATGGTCTTCTGGATGATGCGCAGACCAGAGCTGGCCATATATGTAAGCTCTGAGCAGTCCATCTCCAGATCAACACCGCCGTCGCGAAGAGCGGGCTGGATGTCCTGCTCGAACTGGTTGGCGTTCATAGTGTCGATTCTAGAACCTGTCTTAATAATGGTCTTTCCACCTTCTTTGATAATCTGTGTCATAATATTGCGAATTCTAAATTTTTTAATGTTAGTCGTCCAAATCCTTTTTCATAGTGAGCAGGTTTTTGCCTTCCAGACGCTGGTAGGTAACTTCGTTCATGATGTTCTTCACGATGTATATTCCCAGACCGCCAATTTCACGATCCATAGGATCAACGTCGGTGTCAGCATCTTCCTTCAGTGTTGGGTCGAACTCGCGTCCCTTGTCGCTAAGTACGAAAGTAAGTTCTCGGCCGTTACACTCAGCCGAAAGCTCGATGTCAGCAGTTTTTCCTTCTGGGTAAGCATAGAAGATGACGTTGGAAACCATCTCCTCCATAACCAGATTCAAATTCATCAAGAGTTCCATGTCGAGCTGCAACTCTTCACCAATCTCTTCGATGAAGGCGTTAACTTTCTCAAGTTCACCAACCTGGTTCTTGATCTTAATTTCTTTTTTCATGCTCATATTGAATATTCAATCTTGGTTTAATTGTTTAAACTATGGTGCAAAAGTATATAAAAAAACTGAATCAAACAAGAATTTAAGGAATTTTTATTTAATAATAATGTAAAATTCTTGATTTGACTATAAAGTGAGTCCGTTGTCCATTACTATCTTACGCATGTTCTTAAGCAGATCGCTGGCAAAGATAAAGTCGGTGAGTCGCTCGTTGCTGGAACCCATCACCTGACTGCTGTTACCTTGCCATTCCTTGCAGCCTTCGTAAATAAAAATGATATTCTCGCCGATGCCCATTACCGAGTTCATGTCGTGGGTGTTGATGATGGTTGTCATGTTGTACTCCTGGGTGATGGAGTGCAACAGATCGTCAATGACAAGCGATGTCTTTGGGTCGAGACCAGAGTTGGGCTCGTCGCAAAACAGGTACTTGGGGTTGAGCGCGATAGCACGGGCGATGGCCACACGCTTCTGCATGCCACCGGAAATCTCACCGGGGAACTTGTCGTCGGCACCGCCGAGATTTACGCGGTCCAGGCACTCCTTTGCCCGGTGGATTCGCTCTCGCAGATTCATCGATGAGAACATATCGAGCGGGAACATTACATTCTCTAATACTGTCATTGAGTCGAAGAGAGCTGCACTCTGGAATATCATTCCCATCTCGCGGCGCATCATAACTTTCTCGTGTTTGGAAAGACTTACAAAGTTGCGGCCGTCGTACAGAATCTCGCCCGAGGTGGGTTCGAATAATCCGACAAGATTTTTCATTAGTACAGTTTTACCCGAACCGCTTCGTCCGATAATGAGGTTGGTCTTGCCGTCCTCGAATACCGTATTGATATCTTTCAGAACTTCTTTATCGTCAAAACTCTTATGTAGGTGCTTAACTTCGATCATGATAGTAGTTGGGTTAAGAAAACATCTGAAAACAGGATAAGTACGCTCGAGGTTACAACGGCATCGGTAGATGCCTTGCCCACGTTGACGCTACCGCCCTCGACGGTGTAGCCGCAGAAGGCCGGTACGCTCGAGATGATGAATGCAAAGAACTGGCTCTTTATGATACTCATCCATACAAACCAGGGAATGAAAGCGTGCTGCAGACCCTGAGTAAGGTCGTCGGGTGCGATGATGTGACCCAGGTAGGCTGTGCCGTAGGCGCCGATGATACCTGTGGCTGATGAGAATATAACCAGGAATGGCATGATGGTGAGCATGCCGATGATCTTGGGCAGGATAAGATAACACGCAGAGTTGATACCCATGATCTCAAGAGCGTCAATCTGTTGGGTTACACGCATAGTGCCGAGCTCTGATGCGATGTTTGATCCGACCTTTCCGGCCAGGATAAGACACATGATAGAACTGGAGAACTCGAGCAACAGGATCTCGCGGGTGGTGTATCCAGCCACCCATCGCGGCATCCACGGACTCTGAATGTTAAGTTTCATCTGGATACAGATAACAGCTCCGATGAAAAACGAGATGATAAGTACGATGCCGATGGAGTTGATGCCAAGCTGCGTCATCTCGGTGACGTACTGCTTAAGGAACATCCTCATGCGTTCGGGGCGCGAAAACACGCGGCCCATAAGCATCAGATAACGACCAAAGGTGGTCAGCCATTTATTTATTAACATTGCTAATAACTAATAATTCGACTGCAAAAGTACGAAAAATAAGGCACGGATTGCGCAGATTAACACAGATTAATAATAAAATTCGTGAAAAATCCGTATAATCCGTGTAATCGGTGGCAAAAAATAACTACCTTTGCACCCGATTATGGAAGAAGAGCGTATAGTACTACGAACAGAGGGCCTCGTGAAGCGCTATGGTAAGCGTACGGTGGTCAACGATGTAAGCTTCGACGTGAAGCAGGGTGAGATTGTGGGATTGCTGGGTCCAAACGGCGCCGGTAAGACTACGTCGTTCTATATGACTACTGGACTGATTGTGCCCAATGGCGGACATATCTATCTGGGCGAAGAGGATGTTACCAAATTCCCGGTGTACAAACGTGCCCGTGCCGGAATCGGATATCTGGCTCAGGAGGCTAGCGTGTTCCGCAAAATGAGTGTAGAGGATAATATCCTCTCGGTGCTGGAGATGACCGGTAAACCCCGCGACTATCAGTTGAATAAGCTTGAGGAGCTGATACGTGAGTTCCGATTGGAGAAGGTGCGCAAGAACCTTGGTGACCGACTGTCGGGTGGTGAGCGTCGTAGAACGGAGATTGCCCGTTGTCTGGCCATCGAACCTAAGTTCATTATGCTCGACGAGCCGTTCGCAGGAGTCGACCCTATCGCTGTGGAGGATATTCAGCAGATAGTGTATAAGTTGAAGTACTTGAACATCGGAATTCTGATAACCGACCACAACGTAGATGAGACGCTGGCCATCACCGATCGTGCCTATCTGTTGTTCGAGGGTAGGATATTGTTCCAAGGCACGCCTGAGGAACTGGCGGCCAACAAAGTGGTGCGCGAAAAATACCTTACCGAATCGTTCGAGTTGAGGAAGAAGAATTTCCAACTGATAGAGATGGAGAGAAATGCTAAAGAGCAAGCACAAAATAGTTAAAAATTGAAAAAACGGCGTTGGTTACGCCGTTTTTTTGTACTTTTGCACCCCAATATTTGAATATATATTATAAATAAGTACATAAGAAGATGAAAATTTCGTTTGAATGCGCCGACAAGATCAATGGTCTGCTTACTATGACCGTTGAGAAGGCAGATTATCAGGATGCAGTAGAGAAGCAGCTGAAGAATTATCGTAAAAAGGCACAGGTTCCCGGATTCCGTCCAGGTATGGTTCCAATGGGAATGATCAAGAAGCAGTATGGCACAGCAGTAAAGGTTGACGAGGTTAACAAGCTGTTGGGCGAGAAGTTGTATGAGTATGTTCGCGAGAACAAGATTCAGATGCTGGGTGAGCCCCTCCCAAATCAGGAGAAGCAGGTTCCTCAGGACTTTGAGAAGGACGACGATCTGACTTTCGTATTCGACATCGCAGTAGCTCCTGAGTTCAAGGCTGAGCTCACTGGCCGCGATAAGATCGACTACTACACAATCAAGGTTGACGATAAGATGCTTGACGACCAGGTACAGATGTACCAGTCGCAGGCAGGTGAGTTCGTTAAGGCTGAGGTATTCAGCGGTAACGACACTATCACTGGTGACCTCCGCGAGCTCGACGAGAACGGAAATACTAAGGAAGGCGGTATCGTAACCGAGGGCGGTATTGTAATGCCTGCATATATCAAGGCTGACGACCAGAAGAAGCTCTTCGACGGTGCTAAGGTTGGTGATATCATCACATTCAACCCAAAGAAGGCTTATCCCGACAACGATGCTGAGGTAGCTGCCCTGCTGAAGGTTAAGAAGGAGGATGTTGCTAAACTGACTTCAGACTTCAGCTACCAGATCACTGAGATCCGCCACTTCCAGCCTGCTGAGGTTAACCAGGCTCTCTTCGACCGTGTATTCGGTGAGGGTACTGTTAAGGACGAGAAGGCATTCCGCGAGAAGATCGCTGAGAGCATCGCTCCACAGCTGCAGCAGAACAGTGACTACAAGTTCATGCTCGATGTTCGTGCTCACATGGAGAAGAAGGTTGGTAAGCTCGAGTTCCCAGAGGCTCTGCTGAAGCGCGTTATGCTGCAGAACAACCAGGATAAGGGTGCAGACTACGTAGAGAAGAACTTTGAGGGTAGCATCAAGGAGCTGGCATGGCACCTGATCAAGGAGCAGATCGTAGCTGCTAATAATATTAAGGTAGAGGAGGCTGACCTGAAGGCTGTTGCCAAGGAGGCTATCCGTGCTCAGTTTGCACAGTACGGCATGAGCAATGTTCCCGATGATGTACTGGAGAACTATGCTAACGAGCAGCTTAAGAAGCGCGAAAATGTTGACAACTTCGTTGACCGCGCTGTTGACATGAAGCTTACCGAAGTCCTTAAAAATGTGGTTAAATTGAATCAAAAAGAGGTCACATTTGAGGAGTTTAATAAGCTTATGCAGCAAAAATAAGCTTTTTTAGGAAAAAATAACCCCTAAAATACGAGGGTTATCGACTTTTTGTATTATCTTTGTGTCCCAAACGCAAGATGAGGAAGGTCGATAACCTTTTCTCTATATAAAAAGAAAGGAAAGAAAATGAATAATGACTTCAGGAAATTTGCTACACAGCATTTAGGAATGAACGGTCTGGTGCTCGACGACGTGATGAAGGCCCAGAATCAGTATTTGAACCCGTATATACTTGAGGAGCGTCAGTTGAACGTTACTCAGATGGATGTTTTCTCACGTTTGATGATGGACCGTATCATTTTCCTTGGTACGCAGATCGACGACTATACCGCCAATACACTGCAGGCTCAGTTGCTGTTCCTCGATTCAACCGATCCTGGTAAGGATATCTCGATATACATCAACTCGCCTGGTGGAAGTGTTACTGCTGGACTTGGTATCTATGACACCATGCAGTTTATCACCAGCGACGTGGCTACTATCTGTACAGGTATGGCTGCATCGATGGGAGCAGTACTGCTCGTAGCCGGTGCCGAAGGAAAGCGTTCGGCTCTCCCACACAGCCGCGTGATGATTCACCAGCCTCTGGGTGGTGTACAGGGTCAGGCTTCGGATATCGAGATTGAGGCCAAGGAGATTCTGAAGTTCAAGAAGGAGTTGTATACTATCATATCAGAGCATTCGCACACACCTTATGATAAGGTATATGCAGATTCTGACCGTAACTACTGGATGACAGCAGAAGAGGCTAAGGCCTACGGTATGATTGATGAGGTGCTCACTAGAAAGAAGTAAAAGAGTGAGAATCTGAAAAAGCGAAAAGGATTTAGATGAAGAACGTTTGTAGTTTTTGTGGTAGAAGTGAAAATGAGGTAAGGCTGATGATTAATGGTCTGAACGGTATGATCTGTGATGACTGTGCACGTCAGGCTTACCAGATTGTACAGGATAATTTAAAGGATAAAACAAAGAAAACCGCTAAGAATACTAAGAAACCTGCTGCTCTGAAGGTGCCAAAGCCAAAGGAGATTAAGGAATATCTGGATCAGTATGTGATTGGACAGGATGATGCTAAGCGTTATCTGTCGGTGGCTGTGTATAACCACTATAAGCGACTGAACCAGCCCGTAGACGATGATGGCGTAGAGATTGAGAAGAGTAATATCATAATGGTGGGTAGTACCGGAACAGGTAAGACGCTGTTGGCACGCACCATAGCTAAGTTACTCGACGTGCCCTTCAC
>Ga0310695_10006826_pt1 | contig 18594 bp, 10 predicted proteins | sample RumenRJG_04DNA_FD_203882 | JGI IMG/M metagenome (GOLD analysis project Ga0310695, IMG submission 203882) | Bovine rumen microbial communities from Lethbridge, Alberta, Canada - RJG_04 (v2) (version 2) | ecosystem: Host-associated > Mammals > Digestive system > Stomach > Rumen | place: Canada...
GCGATTTCGAATGTAAGTGCCCGAAGTGTGGTGGACCTGTTGAACTCGTTGCAACAACCGAAGATAGTGCCATTCATCCATCTTCTGTATACGGTATCGCAAAACAAGTGCAAGGACAACTAGTACATTTGGTGTGCAAGAGCATAGGGGTTGAGTCTGTATCATTCCGTTATCAGAATGTATATGGACCTGGTCAGTCGTTGAGCAATCCTTATACAGGAATCCTTAGCATTTTCTCAACTCGCATAAAGAATGGAAATGGCCTTAACATTTTTGAGGATGGCAAGGAAACTCGTGATTTCGTATATATTGACGATGTGGTAGATGCTACTATTCTTGGAATGGAAGTACCTGAGGCAAATGGACATGTATTTAACATCGGTACCGGAGTTGCAACAGATGTTTTAACTGTTGCTAATACTCTTTGTGATAAATATGGAATTAAGGTTCCTATTGTCGTTTCTGGCAATTATCGTTTGGGAGACATTCGTCATAATTATGCAGATATAGCATTGGCTCGTAATATATTAGGTTTCGCCCCAAAATGGGATTTTTCGGCAGGTATTGGCGAGTTCTGTAAGTGGGTTGACGGTCAGGCTGTTCAGGAAGACAATTATGATGCCAGTATTGCCGAAATGAAGTCTAAGGGATTGTATAAATAATTGTATAAATAAAAGTGACAATATAAAAAATGAAGAATATACTGTTTATTGGCACAACCCACATGAATATATATATGGATGTTATTGCAGAAATGCAACGACAGGGGTATTCTGTGGATTTTATACCTGAAAAAACTCAACTGGACGATCCTGATAATGTTAGAGGATATGCAGGAATAAGCAGGATATTGAGGGTGCATCCAAAGACTTTTCGGAAGAAAAATGAACAGTATTGGAGAGATATTCTTGCAGCTGATAAGTACAATAGAATATATGATATCTTATTCGTATTGGATGGACAGTCTGTGTCACCTTGTGTGTTTGATATTCTCAGAGAGAGAAATCCGAAACTGTATGCGGTAAATTACTTATTCGATACGGTTAAGTGCGTATATCACTTTGAACGTAACTTTAATAAATTCGATAAGGTTGCAACATTCGATATCGCTGAGAGTAAACAATATGGGATAGGACATCTTCCTATATTTTGGGTGGAGTCAGATTGTAATGTCAATTTGCAGTATAAGACTTTCGGGTTGGGCAGAATAGACATGAAACGCTATAAGATATTTAAGTTCTTCGACCAGCTTGCTTCGCAGTTTGATATTCCATCGTACATAAAGTTGCAAGTTGACAGATACTCGTTTTTTATGTTGAAATATTTTATTCGTAAGTTGTTTGGCTGTGTTGTGCTAACTCCCGAAGTCTATTATTCCGATTTGTGCTGTCAGATGTCATTGTCTCCTTCCGATTTCAGAAAGAAGATAATGGAGTCGGAGATTGTCATTGATACAGCTCCAAATAATCAGGATGGACTAACAGCGAGATTTATGTGGGCATTGGGAGCAAAGCGTAAGATTATCACAACAAATGAGCATGTGCTGAAATATCCTTTTTACTCTCCACAGCAGATTCTTGTTGTAAATGCTGATGATATAGAGAAGAACAAACCATATGTTATTAGTTTTATGGAGAAGGCGCTGCAAATACCTTCAGACAAACTTGAAGAAATAGATAAGTGCAGAATAGACCATTGGTTGGAGGCTCTTCTGCCAGCATCTGAGTAGTTTGATAATAAAAGAATAAATGATTTTTCGCAAATATCACATATATAAAATCGCCGATCATTATTTTTTTGTAAATTTGCCACCAAAATATAATCAAAATGAAACTGATAGATTTCTGCAAACGGTTTGACAGCGAGGATGCCTGTGAAAAACACCTCAAGGCAATTCGCGAAAAGGAAGGTGTCGTATGTTCCAAGTGCGGCGGCAAGAAACACTATTGGGACAAGGCATCCAAAAGCTGGCGGTGTGCGCATTGCTGCCATGAAACGACCTTGACGGCAGGAACTGTGATGCACGGCAGCAAGCTTCCGTTGATGTATTGGTTCACGGCCATGCATCTTACAGCGACCAAGAAGACCATATCAGCATCAGAGATGCAGCGTCAACTTGGGCACAAAAGATACCAGCCGATATGGGAGATGATGCACAAGTTGAGGAGCGTGATGGGGCAGAGGGACGGCAAGTATAAGCTTTCCGGAACCATAGAACTGGATGAGGGATATTTCACGACTGATTCACCTTTGGAAGAAGACGAGCCCCTCAAGTCAGGAATCGGCAGTCAGCGGAAATCTAAGGTGATGGTGATGGTCGAGAGCGAGAAGACTGAACACCCGAGAAAAGGAGAAAGCAAAAAATTTCAGAAAAGAAATGCCTACACATATATTGTTAGTGCTAGCGTTGAAGATTGGATAGCTCCTGTTGCAAGTTACTTAAAGGTGGATAAAGTTCTTGGGACTAAAGTTGAAGTAAATTCAGAAGGTAAATTAACCGGTTTCTTTTCTACGGAAAATTGTTATGGTCAGGAAAAAGTGAATCGGTTTTTGAAAGAAGAACCTAACAGAGATGAATATTATTTATATGCGTATGGTGATAGTCGTGGGGATAAAGAAATGATAGCTTTTGCAGATGAAGGCTTTTGGGTATAAAAATGTTTGAAAATTTTTTCAATTCCCCCAAATATTGGAATTTTATCGAATTTGTATTGTTGGTATTATAGCGACAATTCTTGATGCGATTGTTTTTTACATAGTTCGGAAGTTTGCTATATATCAAGTTGCTTTGATTCGCGGATTCTTTATATCGTTAGTTGTAAATTACTCCTTACGATATTATGGGAGGGGTAAAAAGAAGCCTTCAAAAAATGCCTTGAGTTATCTTATTGTATATATTTTATTTTTGTGTGAATGAGTTTGATGTATAAGTTCGTAAATAAAATAGGTTTGGGGGATGATGTCGCCTATATTCCTATATTGGTTTTATCGCCTATATATTAATTCTTTGTTGTAAGATTTGAGTATTTATGTTTGGAACGAAAATGAATGTTCTATTTATAACGCATCATTATCTTAATGGATCAAGTGGTGCTGTTTTTGCTTCAAGAGCTTTTATAAATGCTGTTGCAGAAATAGCGGATAAGACCATATTATTATATCCTTACAAAAAAGGAAACGAAAAAGAATTTATTGATTGTAATGTTAATTGTATTCCTGTTGAATATAAGAAATCTAAGGTCTTTAAATTCTTTGATTTATTGTTTGGACGTGTCCATAGGTATTATGATATATTTGAAAATACTTTAAGTCGTAATAATATTGACGTTGTAATTTTTGATACAAGTATTGTTGCTTTCAATTTAATAGAAATAGCTCGTAGGTATAATGCAAAGGTGATAACAATTCATCACAATTATCAGTATGAGTATTTTTGTGATAGTACAAAGTATCCATTAAAGCCAATAGTTCTGTATTGGACAAAGAGATATGAAGAGTATGCTGTAACCAAAAGCGATCTAAATCTGACATTGACGGAGCAGGATAAATTATTGTTGGCTCAAAATTGTAATGGAGGTAATACCTCAACAATTAAGGTTTTGGGATGTTTTGATTTCCATAAAGATTGTGGAATTAATTCGAAACCAGAAAATGAGGAGAAAGGTTTGAATTTTGTAATAACCGCTTCGTTGGATGCATATCAAAACAAAATTTCAATTATACCTTGGATAGAACATTATTATCCTATACTAAAAAAGACATTGCCAAAGGCAACATTAACTATTGCAGGAAGAAATCCAACTCCAGAATATTACACTATTTGTAAAAAATATGGAATTACTTTGATTCCTTCGCCTAATGATATAAATGAGATTATATGTAAGGCTGATTTCTATTTGTGTCCTATGGATAAGGGAGGCGGTTTGAAATTAAGGGTTTTAGATGGCTTGAAGAATGGGTTGTTAGTAGTTACTCATAAAGTTTCAGCCAGAGGATATGATGATTTTGTATCTCAAAAGTGTATGTTCTGTTATGATGATGAGCAATCTTTTATTGAGGCTTTGAGAAATGTGGTAAACTCAAATTATTCAAAACATGATATTCTTAAATTATATGATAACATATTTAGTTTTAAGTCAGGAGTAAATAGATTTAATAAATATGTTATGTCTCTTTTAGAAGAGTAGTTTACTTTATTTGATATGAAAAAAAAATTACTGATATTCCATCCTTATTTAGCAACTTACAGAGTCGATTTATATAATAGGCTTGCTGAGGATTTTGAAGTCAAGGTTTTGCTTACGGGGCATCCGAATGAGATTGCAGGTCTTGGCTTTGATATAAAAAAGGTAAATGAACAAGCGCATTTTGATTATGAATATTATCATAAGGGCAAGTATATTGGACGTCATTTAATTTCGAATATATACATTAAGGTTATACGGGAATTTAATCCAGATATTATATTTGCACATGAATATGGTGTGAATACTATTTGGGCAATTCTGTTAAAACGTTTGTATCATTATAAGTTATATATCACTTGTGATGATAGCTTGCAGATGGCACAGTCGTATAGTTTTAATCGAAAACTTTTAAGAAATTTTGTAGTCAATAGTGTTGATGGGCTGTTTGTTGTAAGTACAAAAACAAGAGACTTCTTAAAATCGTTATATGGAAAAGAAAAGTTTTTGTATTTTCCAATCATTCAGGATGATCGAATATTAGTAAAGAAAATACAAAATTGTAAAGAAGAGGAATCGGTTTATAAAGAAAAATATGACATAAAGGACAAGAAAATAATACTATATGTCGGACGTTTTGTTCAAGTAAAGAATTTACCGCTATTGCTTGATGCCTTTTCTATGATAGGAGAAAAAGATGTGCGTTTGGTAATGGTTGGTGATGGTATAATGAGAGAAGAAATTGAGCACAAAATTTCAGATTTAAACTTGAATGATAAAGTCATATTGACAGGTGCTTTGTATGGAGATGATTTGTATGCATGGTATCGTATTGCAGACTATTTTGTACTTACAAGTTTTCAAGAAGCATTCGGTGCTGTTGTTAATGAAGCTTTGGTAGCAGGATGTTTTTCTATTGTTTCAAATTTTGCCGGTTCTCATACCCTTATAGAAGATGGGGTGAATGGTTATGTGTTTGAAAGTGATAATGTCAATGATTTGAAAGAAAAGATGTCGTTAGCATTGAAACGTCCAAAGAAGGAAAGTGTCAAATGTCTTATGACTAAGACATTTATTGATTTTTATAAGGATTTATATATGTTTTTTAATGATCAGCATCGATTATCATAATATACCTTTGGGGACTAGTAAGAAAAAGTTTGCTTTAACATATATTTATAATATTGTCAGAACTTTTTGGCTGTTTCATGTACGTTATCCATGGATAAGGTACAATGGTTTTGTCCGTGTTATGAAATACACATCTTTTGCTCGTCGAAAAATAGAATTGGGGAAAAATGTGCAATTCGGGAAATTTTGTAGCATAGCATCGAACCTAAAAGTAGGGAGTAACGTTCTAATTGCCGGAAGAGTATGCTTCTTAGCTGGTAATGACCATTCTTTTGATTGTCCGGGACAATTGATTTGGGATTCACCTCGCGGTGAAGAAAAAACGATAGTAGTTGAGGATGATGTTTGGATTGGAAATGGCGTGAATATAATGGGAGGAGTAACCATTGGACGTGGTTCTGTAATTGCAGCTGGTGCCGTGGTTACAAAAAGTGTTCCTCCTTGTGAAGTTTGGGGAGGAGTTCCTGCTAGAAAAATACGTGATAGATTTAAAACGGAAGAAGAAAAGATTTTACATCTTGAGTTTTTAAAGTCGTTGAATTCATGAAAAAAATAGGTGTAATAACGATTGAACAGGTTGGTAATTATGGTGCTGAGTTACAATGCTATGCTACTCAAAAGGTTTTGCAGAACATTGGATATGATGCTGAAGTAATAGATTACTGCTATTACAAGGACTATAGGTATAAGGACTCTAATATGTCCGAACCTTTTGTTCCTATGACATTAAGGGAGAGGCTTTCTTATGTGATAAAGTATCGTATTGTAAATAGACTCATAGACAATGTTTTATTTTTATTCAATTCTAATGTTGCACGAAGGAATAAGAGATTTTCTGCTTTTCATATTGAGAATACGAAAATGTCGAAAAGGTATATGTCAATGCCCGAATTATATGAGGCAAAAATGGACTATGATGTTTTTGTTACAGGTAGCGATCAGGTGTGGAATCCAAGTGCACAGTCAAGCATTGAACCATATTTTTTGACATTTGCTCCAGAAGGTGCAAAGAAAATCTCGTACGCTGCAAGTTTTGGAGTTTCTGAAATAGGTTTGAATTTACAAGAACGCTATAAGAAATATTTGTCAAAATATGATTACATCTCTGTTCGTGAGCGTAATGCGTGTGATATAGTCAAGCAGTTGGTTGACAAAGATGCTGAATGGGTACTTGATCCAACACTTTTATTGAATAAGGATGAATGGCTGAAGGTTGCAAAGCAATATGTCAACATTCCAGAACGTTATGTTTTGGTTTATACACTTTTCGATTCGCCAGCGATATTCAACTTAGCCAAGCGGATAGCACATGAAAAAGGAATATCAGTATTGCGAATAACCAAAAGAGCGTATTTTGTAAATAAAATTGATGGCGTACGCAACATTTTAGATGCTGGACCTGCCGAGTTTGTTTCGATTATTACTGGTGCTGATTATGTCGTTACCGATTCTTTTCATGGAACTGCTTTTTCCGTAAATTTAGGCATTACATTTTCTGTTGTTGTCTCGTCTAAAAAGCAAAACAACTCCAGAATGGAAAGTTTGCTGAATGTTGTAGGGTTAGGTGAGCGAATGATAACAGATGATCGTGATATGGATTCTGTGGAATATGAAGCACCGATAGATTTTAAAGTCGTTGGGCAGAGGGTTGAGGCTGCCCGTAATAAATCGATAGATTTTCTTAAAAAAGCTTTATGCTGAAGATAATAATAAACGCGTATGCAATGTGTCCGGGAATGGGCAGCGAACAAGGTATGGCTTGGAACTGGTGCTCAAACCTCGCAAAGCATTGCGAACTTTATATAATAACAGAAAGTGAGTATAAAGATAAGATCCTTTCTGTTGTTAAAAAGTTTCCTTATGGTGAAAGCATGCATTTCTTCTGGAATGAGGTTTCTCCTGCTGTGAGGAATATGTGTTGGAATCAAGGGGATTGGCGTTTCTATTATTATTATCGTAAATGGCAACTGAAGACTGCGGAAATAGCTCGTGGCATTGTCGAGAATTTACGTTCAGAACAGGGAAGTACAGGTGGTGTTATTTTGCATCAACTTAACATGATTGGTTTTCGTGAACCCGGTTATCTGTGGAAAGTAGCGGAAGAATACGATATCCCGTTTGTATGGGGACCTATTGGTGGCTTAAAACTATTTCCATTACAGTATACAGATGGTGGAGGCTTAAGGATGAAGTTATTTAATTTGATAAAAAATGCTATAACTTTATATCAAATTAAGTACAATTCAAGAATCTCAAAGGCATTGAAGTTCTCAGATGCAATAATTTCGTCTATACCAGAGAGTTATAATGCCATAAAGAAATATCATGGCTTGGAATCATACATAATTCCAGAAACAGGTTGTTTTATAGATAGTGACATAAATTTGGTTGATGCCCGACAAGAACGTTTCCATGGAGATAAATTAAACGTTTTGTGGGTAGGTAAATTTGATTTTCGTAAAAGGCTTGATATTGCAATTAGGGCGATTGCTTTATCTGGAGAAAATATACAACTGAAAATATTCGGAAGTGGAAGCGATTCACAAGTTGTAGCAGCAAAAAAATTGGTAGATAAATTAAACCTTTCAAGGCATGTATCATTTATGGGAAATAGAAGTAATGAAGAGATAAAGGAAATAATGAGTGTCTCTGATTTGTTTCTATTTACTTCTGTAAACGAAGATACTTCAACAGTTGTATTAGAGGCTGTCAGTTGTCATTTGCCTGTTTTGTGTTTTGATACATGCGGTATGGCTTCAGTTATAGATGAAACTGTTGGCCGGAAAGTCCCTCTTACCAATCCAAAGCAATCGGTGATAGATTTTGCAGGACATCTGAAGTATTTTGCAGAGCATCGCGACGAGTTAAGGACAATGTCTGAGGCTTGTATTGAGCGAGCCAAAGAATTGTCTTGGGAAAACAAAATCTCAAAACTTATGTCGATATACGAAAAATTATAGATTTATTTGGTGACAGATAAAAAAAATATACTACCTTTGTTATATGATTAATCTTAGGGATTTAAAAATTCTGGGAAACAAGGCTCTGTTGGCATCTTTGCCTGAAGGCAAGTTGCTGATAAATACAATCAATGCACATTCGTACAATACTGCATTGGAAGATTCTCTATTTGCTGAATCTTTAAAAAATTGTGATGTAGTCTTGCCCGATGGTGCTAGCATTGTACTTGCTTTTAAGTTGAAAGGGTGGCTTCCGCGACCTTACGAGCGTGTGGCTGGATATGACTTGTTTGCCTATGAGATGAACAAGTTAAATTCTCGTGGAGGCACATGTTTCTTTTTGGGTAGTACAGAAAAAGTTTTGTCTCTCATAAAAGAGAGGGCTGCTGTAGACTATCCAAATATAAAAATTGAGACATATTCGCCACCTTACAAGGCCGAGTTTTCCGAAGAAGACAGTAGGGCAATGATAGATGCTGTTAATGCTGCAAAGCCCGATTTGCTCTGGATAGGAATGACAGCTCCCAAGCAAGAAAAATGGACTTATTCCCATTGGGGTGAACTTGATATAAACTGCCATTGCGGAACGATTGGCGCTGTTTTCGATTTCTATGCCGGAACTGCAAAACGAGCGCCTCAATGGTGGCAAGACCATTGTGCCGAGTGGCTTTACCGCCTTATTAGAGAACCTAAGCGAATGTGGCGACGGTATATCATTGGTAATCCTCTGTTCATAAAAAATATTTTTTTCAGAAAATCATAATTTACAAAAAGCCCAACTTTTTTATTGTAAGGTTGGGCTTTTTGCATTAACTTTGCGGTCTCTCAAAACTCCGAATATGATAAAATTAGCTGCTGATAAGGTTTGCACAGGCTGTATGGCTTGTAGCGATGTGTGTAATGTTGATGCTATAAGTCTGACGCTAAAGAATAATCATTATTATCCGTCTGTCGATTCTGCCAAGTGCGTAGAGTGTGGCAGATGTATGAGGGCATGTCCTATTCTTACGCCTGTGCAGAAGAATGAGGTTGTAGGAATGCACGCGTATGGAGGTTGGGCAAAAGATGTGCAGATGCGTCATAATGGTGCTAGTGGAGGAGCTTTTGCTGCGCTTGCTACAAGTTTCTGTCGGATGCACGAAGGCGAAGTGGCAATCTATGGTGCAGCCTTGCGAGACGATAATCGTGTTGAGCATCAGCGAATATCATCTGCCGGAGAAATTCCTTTGCTGATGAATTCAAAATATATACAAAGCATCACTCAGGGAGTATATCGGAAGGTTCTCGAAGACATAAGGCAAGGATTGTGGGTTATGTTTTCCGGGACGCCGTGCCAGATTGCAGGCTTGTATGGCTTTCTTGGCAAGAAGAGAGATTACGAGAAACTTGTAACGATTGAACTTATCTGCCATGGTATTCCGGGTTTCGAGGCCTTGGATATTCATTTGGAATACTCAAAATCACCAAGAATATTATCTTTCAGAAACAAAGAGAAAGGGCAGTATTGGTATGTTTCTCAATGTACAACTGTCGAACGCGATGGCAAGCCGTACACTTTTAAACGTAAGGATGATGTTTTTTATAGCATCTTTTCAGGATGGTTATTAGACAGATTGAGTTGCAGCAACTGTCAATATTCTTCGTTAAATCGTGTTGCCGATATTACCCTTGCCGATTTCTGGGGAGGAGCGCCTTGCGAGGCTGATTATAAAGAAGGAGTCAGCCTGATTATTGCCAATAATTGTAAGGCTGATGGTTGTGTTCGTAGTTCTTCCGATTTGTACGTCTACGAGTCGACATTGAAGAAGGCTGTGAGCAGCAATTCTAATATGTATAACGGATTCAAATACATACAGTATCATCCTTTGGTTATGTTCCCTAACTTTTTCAGAAAGATTCTTCCTCGAAAGTTGTGGATTGCTATTGTCATAAATCACATGCCTTGGCGATTATTCTGGGCTGTGTTCAAAGTACTTACCATACTTCATATAAAGAGAAGGAGAAAGGAAACGTTGAAATATATCGATTCCCTCTAAAAAACAACTGTAACTGTAACGCTTGGTGATAAATGTATTATACAACTTGCTGTAAACCTGCATAATAAAAGCGTTTCGGATTGTGGTTACAGATAGTTTTATTGGCAAATACACAAGCGAAATCCGAACGCATCCCGAACGAATCCCGAAGGCTGATGTTCTGTTACCGAGTTGTAAATGTATAATGCTGGCATGTGTCTTAGCGCATTGCCAGCATTTTTATTTTCTGCCTAATCTTCATCTTAAACAGTTTTAAGAGCGAGGAAAACGTGTTACCGCTTGTTTTTGCTGTTACGCCAAAGGTTCTGAGTAGCATCTCGCTGCCGATAATTCGGGTATGAATGCTCGTGCGAACGTCGTTTATCACGTTTTTGTCGTGAATCACCTCCAGCCACATATCTGTTTTTTCTACAGCTATCTGCCTTATGCCGTTGTGCTTGCCAATGTAGTAGTGACTGCCGTATCCGAATACCGTTTTTATGCTGTTGCTGCCAAGCGGTTCTGCAAGTGTTATGAAATGGTTGCGTTTATAACTTGCTTTGCTTGCTACTTTATGCTCCGTAAAGTACTGACAGCCAAACCTGAAGTTTATTATGGTAGTTTGAGCGATAATCTTGTTGTAATTGGTAGAAATTAGGTTTTGAATCATTTCCATATAATGTACCGAAAGCGCATCGTCGTTGTCAAGATATGTGGTTGATACTATGCCTTCGGCCTTGTCGCCCAAATCATTCTCGATAACTTCCTTGAATATCTGCCCAAAGATTGCCGATTGCCCGGGAGCAACTCCTATCGCTCTGAACTGGGGGCATCTCGACCGGATTTCGTCAATTCTGCTCTTATATTTAATTGGTGTTTCGCTGCTGAACAGAACAATCCACTTAAAATTCTTGTCAGTCTGATTTAGTACCGATGGGAGAGTGAACTGTTCAAACAGACGGAATCGCTGTTCGAGCCACTCGGCGGTCTGTGTGTTGTTGCTGTTTTTATCTGTCTGCCACAATGTCAGATTAAAGCGCGTAAGTATATATTTGTGTATGTTCATGTTGCAAATATATGTAAAAAAACGTAATCAACAATGCGGTTTTTCATTTTGCTTTTGTGGTAGCTTTATTGATTGGTAAACGTAGTTTCTGAACATGAATTCTGAATGCTTTTTAACAGAACAGTCTATTTGTTGTTAATAACTATGGTGGGTTATTAACAACGGTACGTAAGCAATATGCCGTGTTTCAATGTTGTTATTTATGCCGTATTTCGTGCCGTTTTGCTGACTATAGATATCACTAAATAAGTGGAAGACAAGTGTTTTTGTTTCAAAAATATGTTGTACGTCAAGTTTTTGGGTTTGTAAAATTAAAAAGAAAAGAAATGTTGCATCTTTTAACAAAATTTTAATATCTTTGTCCCGAGAATAGAATTTTTAATATCAAAGTTTGAAACATTAAAAATGTAGAACTATGTACTACGTTGATATGATAAAAAAGAGAACTTTATTAGGGAAGCCGAAGGCATTGACTGCTTTCTGCTCCGTTTTTATGCTGTTGTGTCTGGTGACGGAGGCAACGGCACAGAGTGGGTTTAAAACGCCAACTGACAAATTTACGCCAGCAGAGAATGAGACTATGCAAACGCTTTCGTTTACTGGCACTAAAGTTGGTAGTGAGGTTAACAAAACTCAGACTATAGATGTAACACAGGTTACTGGTTATGGTAAGTCGTTTGTCGATGCAACATCTCAGCGCTTTTATGTAAATGCGGGTGAGAAGTTTGGCGCAAACTTTACAATGGGTAAAAATAACCGTGAATACAGACAAGGTTACATCTATATCAATACTAATGGAGATAATGAGTTCTCTGTTAAGATTGACAATCCATACATTTCTTATATTAGAGATGGTGGAATGCGTGAAAAGTTAAGAGCATTGCACAATGCTATGCAAGGTGAGACGAACGAGTTGTATGCTTTCACTTGTATGGGTTGTTATAAATCGCTTGATAAAGACAATGTCTATGTTGATGGTGAAACTGAATTTGGTTCGTGGGGATATTGGGATGGCACGAAGATTGTAACCAATGGAAATGTGGTGACAGTAAATAATGGTGTTGATATCAGCGGAAATGCTAATATTGCCAAGGCTGATATATCTTTATCAAAGTCCGATAGAAATGTAACGGTAAAGCAAAGTTGGAGCAATATTTTTAACAAATATATAAATAATAATATTGCTGCACCGACAAAAGCTGGTATATACAGAATGAGATATAAGGTTGATTGCAATAGTATCAATCCTAATCCTACAGAAGAGTCTAAAGTTTTTGGTAGAGTTGGTAATGAAATTACTGGTGCTATTGAACAGAGGGCTTATAATAATAAGGATAAATCTACGCCTTATGACCAGTATCAGCAGGCTAATGGTAATGCCGTAGATATAATGCTTTATGTTCTTCGCGAGTACACTCTTAATGTTGTACTTCCGAAGAATTCAATAGGTTTTACACCAAACATTACAATTGCCAATTCTCTGGAGACTTCATATTCTACGGGCGGTTCGGTATTTGTTGCAACCGAGGAGTTGAAGTATGACGAAATTACGACAAATAATGTTGGCGGTCGCCGTCCTAACATTACGATAGATAACACAAATCATGTTATCACAATAGTTTACGACTTTAGTTCTTCACCAAATAATGCAAGTTCTGCATCTCCATTCTGGACAGACCATACAGAGCAGCCTGCTCTTGTAAACGGTTACTATCAGATTGAGAAGCCAGAGCATCTTGCATGGTTCGCAAGTTATGTAGGTCATTACAACGATTGGGATGACACTACCAACAAGGCTATTATTAACAGAAACTCAAACAGAGCTTCATATCATCCAAATGCAAATGCAATTTTGCTTGCCGACCTTGATATGAGTGATTATTGGTTTGAGCCGATCGGTTATTTCTCATTTTGGGGAGTTTCTCAGAACATCTGTAGTGAATTGAGTTACAGAGGACATTTTAACGGAAACAACCATAAAATTAAAGGTCTGTTTATATCACGCCTTAGAGAGTTTAATGCTAATGGCACATTCTCAAACCGAACTCCAAACTATGGAAACGGTATGTTCTCATGTTTGGGAGGTGGCGCTGTTATCGAGAATCTGTTTATCGAGTCTGGGTATATTTGTAATCAAACAGAATATTCAGGTGCTATAGCATCTTCTGTTTATGGAACGGGAGAGGTGATAATTAAGAATGTAGGTTCTGCTGCTGATGTTGTAGCAAATGGTGCAAATGCTGTTTCTGGCGGTTTCATCGGACAGACAGGTGCTAACGTGAGTGATGACTATACCAACCTGCACATTACTTTTGAGAACTGCTTTAACATGGGTAGTGTTAATGGTGGTAAGAATTCAAATGGTAGTACAGCATTTTTGGGTAAGGTAACAGGTGGTTCTGTTGTAGAATTTAAGAATTGTTACTCACAGTTGGCTGTCGTTACACCAAATCCTGCGTCAACATTCTTCGTTGATGAAACAGCAAACGCTACATACGAAAACTGTTATATAAACGGTAATATCGAGTCTCTTCCGAACGGAATGACAGTCGTAGATAATGAGCTGTATGCAAACGGAAAACTTGCTTATCTGTTGAATACTAATGGTTTGTGTAATGTTGAGGCTGCAGATGATAACATTAACTATTATCAGAAACTTTCGGGCGACAACATTAACGCTTATCCAATGAGTATCACATCAGATCCTGTTGGTAAAACCGATCAGGTTTACAGATTTGGTGTAATTATGGAAGGTGGTGCTGAATTAGCAAAAGAATTTGCTGCAAGCACAACCGAATACTATAATAAATCGGCAGGAAGTTACTCTTTGAGCGACTTTAAGAAAAACTCTACTGAGTACAAAGAGCAGTCGCTTCGTTATAGCATCAATACCGAAACTGGTGATGGCTTGTACGGATACGGTCCGTTGAAGTTCTCTCGTAATGGTCAGACAACAGATGCTGCAACACTCGACAAAACTGATGATGTAAGTTTGACATATTCTGAGTTTAAGACTCTTCAGCGTGCATCAACAAATACATATTATATTAGTAATCAGCTCGAGATGCGTTGGCTGAGTTGGTATGTAAATCATGTAGACGAATACAAGGCAACAAAGGATGTTGGTGTAAGTGTTCCAAATAAGGTTACTGCCGAATTGACAGCTAACATCGATATGTCTAAGAATGCCGAACTTGGTATCATTGACGACGATGAGGAGTTGTTTATACCAATAGGTTATTCTGTTACCCGTCCGTTCGCTGGTTCGTTCGATGGTAAGAAGCATTATTTGTTTAACTTGAAGATTGATGATACAAAGGCAGATAACTTTGCAGGTGTATTTGGTGCGGTAAATCCTAATACTGCTTACAATACAACAATTAGAATTATCAACTTTGGTGTTGAGAGTGGAACTGTATCTGGTAAGGGCGCTGCTGTCGGCGGTATTGTTGGCGGTATTGCAAGTGGTGCTGGCGCTGGTGAACTTGTATTAGACCATTGCTATAACAAGGCAAGTGTAAATGCTTCTGCAAGTAATTCAAATGCTGGTGGTCTTGTTGGTATGAACGGTTGGGAAAGTGCTGCAACAGTTACTATTTCAAACTGTTATAATCACGGAAATATTGCCTCTCGTTTGGGTGACGCTCATGGTGCTGTTGGATATTCTGCGCCTTCTGCAACTGGTTCAACAATTACACGTTTCTATAATATAGGTAATATTGAGCATGGTTCTTCAAACAGTTCTCTTTACAGAGACTATCCAGTTCTGACTAACTGCTATACTCTCGACGGAGTAGGTGATTACCCATTCGGTAAGGAAGTAAGTTCTGAGTTTAAATCTCTTGACGAATTTAAGAACGGAAACGTTGCTTACTATCTGAATGCAGATCAGCAGGATATTGTTTTCGGTCAGAAACTTGCAAGTAACGGCGAAATTGATGAATATCCAGTATTGTTGAGTCTTGCTGCCGAGACAATGTATAATGAAGAGAGTCCTAAGCGTGTATATCCATTGGAGTATTATTATCCAGAAAATGGTGTATATGCATACGAAAACGTAAATGTTACAACAAAGGGTGACTATCTTCCAAAGGGAACATTTGCTTTCTTCAACTATTATGACAGCGAGCGTGTTGCAGACAATAAGCTTGTAACAAACTTGAAGAATGTTGCTGGTGATTATGTATACCCAAAGAATAACTTCTTTGAGCAGGACAAGATTTTCTACGCTGGCGGTAACGCTATGCTTGAGCTTGAAAAAGAGACAGTTGCAGCTAATGCTGTGATTCCGGGCGGAGAGTATTTCGAGGCTATCCCTTCATCTGTTACGATGGAGAGAAAGGACGGCGATATTCTTGAGGAATTCCGCGACGTGGTTAAGGAGTCTACAGGCGTTGTTCCAGGCAAGGCAACTGCAAACTACTATGAGATTGCAGATGAACTTCAGTTGCGCTGGTTCAGTTACTATGTAAACCATGTGTATAATTATGCTAATGCAATTCTTACAGCAGACATCACGCTTGATTCTGAACATTCGTTCAACCCAATCGGCGATGGCTATACAAGTTGTACTCTGAAGTCAGGAAGTGCATCAACAGCTAAGTTCCGTGGTGCATTCAACGGAAACGGTTATAAAATTTATGGCTTGAATATTGCTTCTAATGAGCAGCAGACAACAGGTGTTGGTCTGTTTGGTCATATTGCTACAGGACAGGATGCTGAAGAGTTGTCAGTATTGTTTAAGGTATGTGTAGAGAGTGGTAATGTAAATGTTGCTACAAACAAGGGTGCTGCTGGTGTTCTTGGTTACATCAATGGCGACACAAATAATGAGACAAAGTCGTATATTGTAAACTGTAGCAACAAGGCTAATGTAACTAATAATGGAGTTGTTAACAAAGACAATTCTTCTGTAATTGATGGTTGCGTTGCTGGTATTGTTGGACAGATTAACTATGCTACTAACTGTAGTATTATTAATTGCTACAATCAGGGTGCATTGTCAGGAGTCGTAAAGGCTGGTGGTATCACTCCATATCTTGAATCTTGTAATGCATCTAAGTCTACAAACGGAGAAACAAATTATACAAATCGTCAGTATGTGCAGCGTATGGACAACTGCTACACAACTTATGGTGATGTTGTATATTGGGATAATGCTGCAAATACAGCTCATGCATTCCAGACAGTAAAGGAAGGAACTGTTGACTCAAAGGGCGTAAAAGTCGATTTCAACAGCGTTGAGTTGGCTGAAATTACAAACTCATACAAGATGGCAAATGTTTCTGCAAGTGAGGGCAGAGAGCCTGTTGCTGCAGGTAAGACTTATTATGCAGCATCTAAGACGTTGTTCAACGGTGGTACAGTAGCTATCTGGTTGAATGGCGGAACTTCAGATGTATTTACTGATGGTAAGTTTGATGAGAGTAAGGCTGCGCTCCGCGATGTTTACGGACAGGCTCTGGAGTATGCTCCAATCGACGAGTATCCTGAGTTTAAGGATGACAAGAACGGTCTTTATGCAATCATATTCACAAGACCATCTGCATCTGCATACGAGGCTTGGAGTTTTGTTCCAGCAACAGATTATATAAAGGAGTATAACAAGACATCTGATGCAAAATATCCAGATGATATTGCTGCATGTAATAACAACCTCGATGCTAATATCAGTGTAAACGAGAATACTGGTTTGCTTGAGATTAAGCTGAAAGGTAAGGTTGTCAAGTATCCTAATATCGCATTCGTTGAGCCAAACTTCAAGAATGAGAATGGCGAGGAGGAAGTAAGAATATATCACGGTGGTACTCCTGTTATCGACAGAAAGACTAACGTAGCATTCGTACATCCAAGTTATACAGTATTTGCAGAGAGTCCTGAAGGTTACGTTCTTTCAGACTCACTCGACTTGCACGTATATGCTAAACTTGTGAACGACAAATTGGCAAATGGAATCAAAGCGCCTTCGGCACACCTTGCTAACGATATCGTTCTTGATAATACAATTCAGGATAATGTCTTGAAGAATATTAAAAATGTAGATGTCAAGTCACACTTGTTCCAGCCTATCGGAACTGCTGCATATCCATTTACCAGCACATTCGATGGTAGAGGATTTAAAATCACAGGCTTGACAGAGATGAAGTCAACAGCCGACAATCATGGTTTGTTTGCAGCTATAGGAAGTGGCGCAACAGTCAAGAATGTTGGTATTGAAGGTTCTTACACTTCTGTAAAGAATAATGCTGCAGGTCTTGTTGGTGAAGCAAATGGAGCAACAATTTCAAAATGTTACTCAAATGTAGAAGTAAATGGTAAGACTGTTGCTGGTGGTTTGGTTGCTACTGCTAAGAATACTAAGATTGAGTACTCTTACAATCATGGAAATCCAACGGCAGCGACAATCGGTGCTATTGTTGCTAAGGGTAGCGGTAATACTATAAAGGGATGCTACGATATCTCTGACGCTCCAATGGTAACGACAGTAGGAACATTCTCTGGATGTTATGCCCTTGATGAAAGTGGAACTGGTGTAACAAGTGCAACTTTAGATCAGTTTAAGAAGGGTGAGATTACATTTAATTTGAATGTATTCAGCCATAATCAGGGCTTGACAGAGCCTGTTTACGGACAGAATGTTACAGTCGAGGAGTTTGACGACTATCCTGTATTCTTTACAGGTAGTATGGCAAATAATGATTATGCAAACTGTGTATATAAGGCTGCTTATTCTGATCCAAGTGGTGCTGTGCCTGTGCCAAACTGGCCGGTAAAGGCTGATAATAATACATCGTATTATGCTAATGCTACAGTTGATGAAGAGGGTAAGTCACACTTCGATTTGTCCGCACTCATCAATAATGAGGGTAATATTCCGGTTGTACCATATTTCAAGGATTATGATATTTATGCCGGTCATGATTTGAAGCCTGCAAATACAAATGCAGAGACATTCAAGGCATATTATAATTCAATTTCTGCGTCTCCAAGTCTTACTAAGACAATGGCTACGGTTCATGATCCTATTGATGATTTGGATTATTATGAGATTGCAGACAGCCTTGAACTACGTTGGGCAAGTTATATTCAGAACAAGAATAGCGCAATAACGTTCAATTTCAAGTTGATGAACGATATTGACCTTAGTGTTACAACTGGTGGCGTAACATATAACGAGGTACAGTGGGTTCCATTTGGTGCATCAATTGTTGATGCAAAAGACTATCCTCCTGTGGGCT
>Ga0310695_10006827_pt1 | contig 18593 bp, 15 predicted proteins | sample RumenRJG_04DNA_FD_203882 | JGI IMG/M metagenome (GOLD analysis project Ga0310695, IMG submission 203882) | Bovine rumen microbial communities from Lethbridge, Alberta, Canada - RJG_04 (v2) (version 2) | ecosystem: Host-associated > Mammals > Digestive system > Stomach > Rumen | place: Canada...
CTTTTGTCTATCCTGTTGCCTAGTCCGTAGCAGAACTTCAGTTCAGGTATCAGCTTGAAGAATGGCAGATACAGGTCGCATCCCAGTCCCACCTCAACCATCAGGTCAGTACGTTTTAGCTGTATTATGTCCTGACTCTTGCTGGTAAGGTTTATCATCGGGCTTAATCCTGCCAGCATATATGGGCGGATGTTGTTCCATCGTTGTGACGAGAACTTCAGGTCTACAGGTACTGACAGATATGTATTCTTCATGTCCTGAGTCTCAGTCATGGGTATCCCCTCAGTATTCAGGAGTCCTGTATTCTTAAACACCAGATGTTTAGAGCCAAAGTGCATGGTGGGCGAGATACGCAGGTTCAGATTGCTAGACAGTCGCATATCAGCCAGTACACCTACTGATAATCCAGAATTCCAGCGGTCGGCATCGCATACAATAGGTGCTTCGCTTTCAAACTCTATATCCTGCATGTTCATACCCACAGATATTCCAAAGTGCATAGGGCGCAAGTCGATGTACGGCTTGTGCTGAATCACGTATCGTCTCTGTGCCAGGCACCCTGTGGCGACACATATAGCTGCTATAATAGTTAGAATTCTAATCTTCATACCTTATTAATAACGCAAAAATAGCCATCTTATTATGTAGAATCTTATTTTGACAATGTATAAATAACTTAAAAAGATACCTAAAGTTTGGTATATTTCAAAAATATATTGTACCTTTGCATCACTCAAAGTGAGTATTTACATTATTAACAATTTAATAGTTTACGAATTATGGCATATGTAATTGGTGACGACTGCATCGCTTGCGGTACATGTCAGGGCGAGTGCCCAGTTGAGGCAATTTCTGAGGGTGAGAAGTATTCTATCAACCCTGATCTCTGCACAGAGTGTGGTACTTGTGCAAGTGTTTGTCCTTCTGAGGCTATCAGCCTTCCCTAATATTTAGGACATAAAAACAATCTAACAGGTGTTTCCTTATCGGGAGCACCTGTTTTCTTTTGGAGAAAACAATGTTTTCTATATTAGAAAATGATTATAGAAAAAGAGATGCTCATAATTGAACATCTCTTTAATTGTATAATAGGGTTGAAATTACTTCAGATCGCGAATCTGCTGAGCAGGAGCATAGTCTGGGTCGATAGCCAGAATCTTGTTAGCAAACTCCTTAGCCAGAGGCTTGTTCTTAGCGAACAGGAATGCGTTTGACATCAGGTAGTGGTAGCTGTACTTAAGCATGGTGTCCTCGCCCTTAGAGCGATCTGCCTTTGCCTCGAGCAGCTCAACAACCTTCTGGTAGTCAGGCTTTGCAAGACCCTTCTCACCGTTCTTATCAAGCTTGTTGTTCATTGTTGCGCACTGATATGCTGCATAAGTGCTCTGGATTGGGAACTTCTCTGCCATAGCGCGATAAGCCTCAATAGCCTTAGCAATGTGCTTAGCCTTATTTGGCTCGTCCTCGTCAGCGTACTTAGAGTAGATCTTTGCAACACCCTCCATATCGTCAGAGTTTACATCAGGCTTACAAGCAAGGTACTGATCATAGTACTTGATAGCATTCTCGAACTCCTTCTCCTTAAGATATGAGTCAGATACACTCTTCAGAATAGCCCAACGCTTAATCATTGACTGATCGTTAACCAGCTCGAGAGCCTTGTCGTAGTGAGCATACATGTTTGCCTTATCCTCCAGAGCCTGATAGATCAGAGCTGTGTAGAAGTGGTCGTACTCAGATACTTTAGCACTGTCAGTCTCGTAGAAGTACTTGTGGATGTAACTCTTAGCTGCATCATAGTTCTTCAACTCGTAGTTTGCGAACATTGCAATACGGTTGAATGTTGGGTTGCGTGGCTCAAGCTTGATACCAGCCTCTGCAGCGCGAACTGCGTCGGCAAAGTGACCAGTGAAGTAGCTGCAACGTACAAACTCGTTAAGACCTAGCTTGTCGAGCTTGTTGATATCAGCCTTTGAGTAGTTCTCATAAGCCTGCTTCTCATCGTTAGCCAGCATGAAGATGTGACCCTTGAATGCGTCGATGTCCTCATCAGGGCACTGAGCCTTCATCTCTTCCAGCTTCTTTGCAGCCTGACTTGGGCTGATCTTACGATATACCATAGCCCACTTCTTGTAACCTGCAGGATTCTTTGGATCGAATGTGATAGCCTGGTTGTAATAGCTTGCGGCCTTACCACCATCGGTACCATATGATGCCTCGATATCACCAAGCAGCAGGTATGCAGGTGCAAACTGATACTTTGGCTTGCCTGCCTCGTTGGCATAGTTGGCGAACTGACGTGCACCAGCTGTATCCTTCTGAGCATAGAAGGCCTGGGCAATCTTCAAGAGTGCCTCTGGGTTCTTCTTGTTCTTCTTGTAGGCTGTGTTTGCTAACTTGGCAACGTTTGGATCCTTTGCCTTAATACCATCAAGAGCTGCGTTAAGCTCTACTTCCTGTGCATTTACGGCGGCGCTGAAACCTGTCAGCAACGCACCCATTACTAGATATTTAATTGCTTTCATAATTCTTTGTTATTAAGTTGCACTTCTGTTTTCTGTTCTCTCTCTTATGACGTTTTAAAACTTTATAGGTTTAAATTATTCTCTGTTTACTATCACATCTCTTACGTTCATATTGGCTGTTCGTGGCAGTAGTCCTGCACGGAGGATGATCTTCTGTCCCTTGGGCAACTGTACAAAGTGTGTAAAGCTGCTGGGTACACCATTACGGGTGTCATTTAGCAGTGCGTAGATGGTGCGGCGTAGGGGATAGTTGCCATTATATAAATAGTATTGATAGGGCTTCCAGCTGTTGTACTTCGTTGCCGAGTCGAGCTTTGATACGCCCATCACGCTTATGTTCTTCTTGAAGGTGACATTGGTGGTGTCACGTTTGTCGTTGAGCCAGTTAGAACCAATGATTCCAAGCGAATTTGGATGCTTCTCTACATAGTCTATTACAGCAGCACTTGTCTTTACGGCTCCGATGTTTGGTGCGCTGAACTGCTGGCCGCCAAGGATTGAGTCGACACACCAGCGAACGGTGCTTGAAAGTGGATTGTCGAATACCACATCGATTACACCAAGTTTGTTTTGTGGATAGATATCACTCCACTTTGTTATCTCTCCCTTCAGTACTCGTGCAAAGTCTTTGATGGTAATGCATGAGTCTGGGTTTGAGTTGTTCACGATGATAGCCAGTCCGTCGTAGGCTACAGGTATAGCTCTTGGCAGGAATTTCTGGCTGATAAGTGTCTGGCGCTCATTAGCAGTGAAGTCGCGTGTGGTGAATGCCAGCCATGTTTCTTGTTTCATCAGCTTCTTTACTGCATCCTGCTCGTTGATGTAAACGGGTGTGATGGAGTCGAGAGTCTGATTGGTGAAATAATATAATTCCTCGTCGATGATTGGGAAGAAACTTTCATCGGCAGTTAGTATGCTGGCAGCCTTCTGATAAGCCCGTTCCTTTTCAGGATTAGGCTTGTTCCCACATCCTGGGAACAAGCCTAATATCAGTGTTAATCCAACTAATTTATGTAATTTGTTGAATGCGTTCATTTCAGATTTTGTTGAGTATTACTGCAGGCGGAATGTTACAGGTACTGTGTACTTTACACGTACTGCGCTACCGTTCTGCTTACCAGGAATCCAGTGTGGCATTGACTTAACAACGCGCTGTGCCTCCTTGTCGAGTGATGGGTCAACGCTCTTTACAACCTTAACGTCGGTGATAGAACCATCACGCTCTACAACGAAGGTTACAACTACACGACCCTGTACACCGTTCTCCTCGGCTACTACTGGATACTTGATATTCTTAGAGAGGTACTCGAACAGAGCTGAGCTACCACCAGGGAACTGAGGCATCTCCTCTACCACGTCGAACACCTTGGTCTCTTCAACCTTTGGTGGCTCGGGCTCGGCGATTGTCTCCTTAACCTTCAGCACCTCACCAGCTGCATCGTCATCACCCTCAACAGTGAAGGCACCGATAGCGGTGTTGGTCTCCTGAAGTTCTTCCTGAGACTTCATTTCCTGGTCCTCTTTTACCTCCTCGTCCTTCTTGATCTCAGGAACGGTGAAGGCTACAGAACTCTTTACTTTCTCAACCTCAATTTTCTCAACTTCTGGCTCATCATGGCGCTCCACCTTAGCCTCCTTTTTCTCGGCCAGGTTGGCCAGCTCAACGTCGGTTTCGATGGCAGCGTTACGGGCTGCGATGTAATTATCGATAGACACCTTTGCAATTACAATGGCTGCGATGATAGCAAAAGCAGCAAACATTGTGAGCAGTGCCTTCAGGTTACGTGTACCCGTCTTCTTGCGCAATTGATAAGCTCCGTATGCATGGTTCTTACCTTCGAATACGAGGTCGACCCAGCTGTTGTCAATAAGATCTATTTTTGCCATAGTCTATTCTACATTTTAGGGGTTACTTGACGCCTGCCTTCTCGATGAGAGCCTTATCGTCGTCACTCATCTTGTCGACATTGTCAATCACATACTTATCAATATTGCTAATGAGCATCTCGTCGAGCGCAGCTACCATATTTTCATATGTTGCTGAGTTCAGAGGACGGATGATGACGGTCATAGTAGGAACTTTCTCGCCTGAGGGCAGTTCACCCTTCTTCAGCTTCTTAAGTGCCTGCTGATACTGCTCGTCAGTCATCTTAGAGTTGTACTCATTCTTCTTTGCATCCAGCTCCTTCTTGGCCAACTTAATCTTGGCTACAGGGTTGATACCCTCTTCGGTAGTGTGCTCGTTCAGCACCTTCTCGATACCGTCCTTGCCATAAGATGTTGGCTTAACGCATGAAGGATCGTCATAGTTGGGAAGTCCAGCTACATACCATACCTTATTATCAGCACCCAGATAGAGTGTGATGGTATGAGATGCTTTGGTTACCTGCTTATCTTTCTCGTTCATCTCTCTGGTGTCATCGTTAGATGGCATAGTCAGCTGCATAGCCTGAGGCTTTGCCAGTGTAGTACACAGCATGAAGAACGTGATAAGAAGCATCATCATGTCTACCATTGGCGTGAAGTTCACGCGGGTATCCATCTTTTTCTGCTTTGATAGATTCTTTTTTGCCATAATACTACTAGTCGTTTAAACGTTTAACATCGAGATTCGTAATCAGCTGGAAACGGTTCTCGTTCATATCCTGGAGCTCTGACATCAACTTCTTAATAGCTGAATAAGGAGTCTTTGAGTCGCACTTGATGGCGAGCTTGATGTCGGGGTTAGCGTCGCGTGCTGCAGCAACCCACTCCTGGAACTCGCTCTTGCCTCCGTTGATACTATCAAGCGGAAGTCCGAGCTTCTGAATTGCCTCACCCATCTTCTCTGTATCGAGGTCAAGATAAGCAGCAAGCTTAGACATTGGAGCACCAACCATAGCATCCTCGCGGAAGTGCTTGATCTGGGTGGCATTCAGCTGGACACCAAACTTGTCTGTCATGGTCTCCATCATGGCCTGCATGTTGTTCTTGTTTTCGGTACCACAGAAGACATGTCCCTCTGGTGTAACCAGAATGTTGAGCACGTCCTGCTCTGGTATCTTTACCTCCGACACAGAATTAGGCGCTGTGACTGAAACTGGTTCTGGTGTCAAGAATGTTGAAGTCAACATAAAGAAACACAGAAGCAGCGTCATCACGTCTGACATAGGCGTCATGTCAATCCAGATGTCTTTTTTCTGTATCTTAATTTTTGCCATTCTCTATATGCTTTTTATTGCGTTAATAAATGAATGGTAAAATATTAAGCCTCGTTGTGGTTAGAATCGTATGTAGCAGCGATTGTGTAACCGATCTCGTCGAGAGCAAATGTCAGCTTATCGATCTTGTTTGAGAAGAAGTTGTAAACTACGGTAGCTACCCATGATGTCAAGATACCAGAAGCTGTGTTAACCAGAGCCTCAGAAATACCTGCAGACAGAGCCATAGAATCAGCACCACCACCAGCAGACAGAGCCTGGAATGATCCAATCATACCAAGTACGGTACCGAACAGAGCGGTCAGAGTACCCAGAGATACGATTGTTGCAACCATTGGGAGGTTCATCTGCAGAGTAGGCATCTCAAGCTGAGTAGCCTCCTCGTGAGCCTGCTGAATCTTAGCGATCTTAGCAGCCTTCTTCAGAGTGTCGTTACCCTCAACGTCCTTATAAGCGGCGATAGAAGCCTTAACTACGTTAGCTACAGAACCCTGCATCTTGTCGCAAAGCTTGTCAGCCTCATCGAACTTCTGAGCCTTGATGAGCTCCTTAATCTGAGCAGTGAACTTGGCGAGGTTAATCTTACCAGCGGCACTCTTGATAGCGAAGAAACGCTCGATACCGAGGCAGATAACGGTGAAGAGAAGAGTCAGGATCAGACCTACTACGAAACCTCCCTTATATACAGTACCCAGCAGGTTAGCGGGGTGTCCGCTGCGATCGCCACCAACGAAGTTGTCGGGGTTACCCATTACAAAGTACCATACACCATAACCAGCAGCTGCACAAATTACCAGGATAATCCATGCTGCCTTAATACCACCAAAGCCCGAATTCTTTTTGGCTGGGGCTGCAGCCTTTGTTGTTGTTGCCATAATTAAAAATGATTTTTTTAGTTATTATAAATAAATTAAAATTTGATTCACCTCGCAAAAGTAGCAAAATAAAGCGGAACTCAAGCTAAATTAATAGATTTTAACTATGAATTTCCGAATTATTTTAGTTTTGCACACACTTCTTTGATTCGCTTCATTGCTTCTACGATGTTTTCATCGCTAGTGGCATAGCTCATTCTGAAGCATTCTGGATCGCCAAAAGCATCTCCTCCAACGGTTGCTACATGGCCCTTCTCGAGCAGATACATAGCAAAGTCGGTAGAGTTGTTGATAGTGGTCTCACCATCGCTCTTGCCAAAGAAACTGCTGCACTTGGGGAATAGATAGAATGCTCCCTCGGGCACGTTAACCTCGAGGCCAGGAATGTCCTTAGCCAACTTGACGATAAGGTCGCGACGACGCTCGAAAGCCTTGCGCATATCCTCTACGCACTGCTGGTCGGCTACGTATGCATACTCGGCAGCCTTCTGGCTTACTGAGCATGGTCCGCTAGTGTACTGACCCTGCAGCTTGTTGCATCCCTTCACAATCCACTCTGGGGCTGCGATGTAGCCAATGCGCCATCCGGTCATAGCGTATGCCTTTGATACACCATTCACGATGATGGCACGCTCCTTCATGCCAGGGAACTGGGCGATACTCTCGTGTTTGCCGATATAATTGATGTGCTCGTAGATTTCATCTGCCAGTACGAATAGGTCTTCGTGCTTCAGGATTACATCTGCCAGCGCCTTCAGTTCTGCCTTGCTGTATACGCTACCTGTAGGGTTGCTGGGCGAGCAGAGGATAATCAGTCGTGTCTTGGGAGTGATAGCTGCCTCAAGCTGCTCTGGAGTCATCTTGAAGTTCTGGTCGAATCCAGCCTCAACAAACTTGGGGACACCACCTGCCAGCAGTGCCATCTGGGGATAGCTTACCCAATATGGGGTGGGGATGATAACCTCCTCGCCATCATTAACCAGCGCCATCACGGTGTTGCACACACTCTGCTTGGCACCGTTGCTCACCAGAATCTCGTTGACGGTATAGTCCAACTGGTTCTCGTTCTTAAGCTTGGCCACGATAGCCTTGCGCAGATCGGGATAACCAGGTACTGGTGAATAGCGTGAATAATTCTCGTCTATCGCCTTCTTGGCTGCCTCCTTTATTGCATCAGGTGTATTGAAGTCGGGCTCGCCGACACTCATGTTGATTACATCGATTCCTTGCGCCTTCATTTCGGAGCTTTTCTGAGACATTGCCAGCGTGGCTGATGGGGCCAATCGCTGCAGACGATTTGATAATTGTGCCATATTTACTCTAAATTTTGTGCAAAATTACGCATTTTATTTTTTAATACGAAATAAAAATGTCACTTTTTAACTATTTGTGCCTAAAATGTGGCAAATTGTGACTATTTCAGATGCAGGGTATGTCCCATACGGGTCTTTTTGGTCTCCAGATAACGTAGATTGTACTGGTTTGGAGTAACCTCTATGGGCACATTCTCGATGATTTCGAGTCCGTATGCCTCAAGGCCTACGCGCTTTACTGGATTATTGGTGAGCAGGCGCATCTTGTGCACGCCTATGTGGCGAAGCATCTGTGCTCCACATCCGTAGTCGCGCTCGTCGGGCTTGAATCCCAGGTGCACGTTGGCATCCACGGTGTCAAGCCCCTGTTCTTGCAGTTTGTAGGCTGCAATCTTGTTCATCAGTCCGATGCCTCGACCTTCCTGCTGCATGTATATTACCACGCCCTTGCCTTCTTTCTCGATGGCCTGCATAGCCTTGTGCAGCTGTTCGCCGCAATCACAACGCTTGCTGCCAAGTATGTCGCCTGTCATGCACGATGAGTGGACGCGTACCAGTATCGGCTCGTCTTCTGCCCATTCGCCCTTGATAAGCGCCATATGCTCCAGACCGTTGCTCTTCTGACGGAATGGGATAAGGCGGAAGTGGCCGTAGTCTGTTGGCATGTCAACCTCTTCGCCTACCTCGATAAGTGATTCCTTCTTCAGGCGATAGGCTATCATGTCCTTTATGCTGATAATCTTCAGATTCCACTCTTTTGCAAACTTCATCAGCTCAGGCATACGTGCCATCGAACCGTCTTCGTTCATAATCTCCATCAGTGCTCCTGCTGGATACAGACCTGCCATGCGGCAAAGGTCGATAGCGGCCTCAGTGTGTCCGCTACGGCGCAGCACACCGTTGTCCTGAGCGTAGAGTGGGTTTACGTGTCCTGGTCGGCCGAATGTCTCAGGTGTAGCTGTTGGGTCGGCCAGAGCCTTGATGGTTTCAGCGCGATCGTGAGCACTCACACCTGTGGTGCATCCCTCCAGCTTATCCACAGTCACTGTGAATGGGGTTCCCAGTACCGATGTGTTGTCCTGTACCTGATGAGGCAGGTCCAGTTCTTTGCATCGCTCGATGGTGATAGGGGCGCAAAGCACACCACGGGCATACTTCAGCATGAAGTTTACCTTCTCTGCTGTTATCTTTTCGGCAGCGATGATAAGGTCGCCTTCGTTCTCGCGGTCTTCATCGTCCACTACTATTACGAACTCTCCCTGCTCGAAGTCCTTTACGGCTTCTTCTATGCTGTTCAACTTCATCTCTTCCATCATATTACACCTTATTATATATATAGTAGTTAATCATTATGTTTTTTTGCCTCATACTCGCGTACCAGTTCGTGTACGAATGGCATGTTGTCCAGGTCGTCGAACGATCTTGGTGCTGGTGGCGCAAAGTCGGCCACACGCTCCAGTACCCACTGGTTGGTCTCCAGAATGTTGTTCAGATCCTTGTGCAGTCTCAGGCGGAAACGGCACATTCTCAGGTAGAAGAACACGCCCAAAGGCAGCACCAGTCCTGTGATGATGTTAAGCCACTTCTGGCGGAACGGACGTGTGTGGGCGTGGGTGGCCACTACGGGATAGTGGTTCAGGTAGCCCAGTATCTGTGTGTCCTTGGTGTTGGCCAAGTCCTCTATCACATCCTCCAGTGCCTGTATTATGTGCTCTACCTTCTGGTCGTCGCCAGGACGGAAGAACACGTGTATTGGGTTAGGCAGGCGTAGCAACTTGTGCTCCTCGCCATATTCCCTGATTTCCTTGCTTATATTCAGCAGATAGTACGAGTCGAGTGCGTAGATTGGGTCTTCGATTATCACCTCCTTGCGATAGATGTGGCGATGAGTTCTCAGTCCGAGTACTCGCATGAACACCTGCTTGTACATGTCGACGTTGAATACCACAGAGTCGTTGTTGGCCTTGTAGGTAAAGAAGCAGGCGATAGGTGCCAGCACTACTGTCGATATCGTAAGTCCGTACCACACGGTCCACTGGTCGTCGCGAGCCATCTTCTGTCCTGTGCTGTCCAATATGTAGTACACTATGAATACCAGTACCGATATGATTACAGGCACACCCAGTCCGCCCTTGCGGATGATAGCGCCAAGCGGGGCTCCGATAAAGAAGAATATGATACACGTGAGTGCCAATGTGAACTTAAGTATGGCCTGAATCTGGTGCGTGCGATAGTAGCGGTGCAGACTCTTGGTATATGCCCCCTTCATCTCCAGATCGGTGGCTATCGATTGCGCATTGTTGATGGCTGTTCGCATGGCCGATTGCTTCTGTATGTCGTTCAACTTAGTGAACATAGAGTCGAGTGTGGTGTTGCCCTCGGCCAATAGCTTGGTTATCTTTATCGAGTCAGGCTGCGATACCTCGATGTGCTTGAAGAAGAATCGCGATCCCTCCTCGTAGTATGCGCGACCCACGCTGTCGTTGAACTCCTGCAGCGAGTCTTTGTCGTGCAGTATCTTGCCCAGACTTTTGGCTCGTGCGTCGCCCGATATGTCTTCCTCGTCGGCTAGACTGAAGCCACCGTCAAAGTCGAGTACTATGCGTTTGGTCACGAATGTCTCGCGGCGATAAGGCACATCGGCTGTACCAGCCAGGTCCTGCGAACGCATATTCTCGTTCCATACACCATTATACAGTGTTAGCAACAGGTGCTTCTTCTCGGCTGTGCTCTGCATCATACCGGAGTCGGCCAGGATGATGGCCTGATCCTCATAGCTGCCTGTCATACGATATATCATGATACCGTACAGCATACCTGTATCCAGATTCTTCTTCTGTACGTAGATGTTCGATCCTGGTATGCCGTCGTAGAATCTGCCTTCAGGTATCTGCACCTCAGGACTCTTCTGCTTCATGCCTAGCAGCAATCGATAGAAGTCCTGATTGGCCTGTGGACCAACCACATTCTGAAAGTAGAACGACACGCCTGCCATCAGTACTGATATCACGATGAGCGAGCGGAATGCCTGCATGAGCGATATGCCTGCAGCCTTGATGGCTGTAAGCTCAGAACTCTCGCCCAGGTTACCAAACGTGATGAGCGATGAAAGCAGTATGGCCAGTGGGAATGCCTGAGGCATAAGCATCAAGCCCATGTACCAGAAGAACTGGGCCATAATCTCGAGCGACAGACCCTTACCAATCAGTTCGTCTACGTATCGCCACAGAAACTGCATCATCAGCACAAACTGGCAGATGAAGAATGTTCCTACAAACAGCAGACCAAACTGCTTGATGATGAATATATCTAGCTTCTTAATCCGAAACATTTGCTATTTTGCAATTTTGGCTGCAAAATTACAAATAAAAATTAAGAATCACACCTATTTATATATATTTTTACCTTTTTTATAGTCCGCTTGCCCTGTGGAGTCGGTCCAGCATGCTCTCCCACAGAATCTTCAGTCCGTCCACGTCGTCGTCATCGGCAAAGTCGGTTATCAGCAGGTTCAACTGGTGTGTCAGGTCGCTCTTGGCTATTCGCATCTCGAAGTATGTATCGTCGTCCTCTTCGTCCCATTTCAGTCGAATATGGTCGTTTACTACTGATTCCAGCACATGTGCCTCTCGTATGTCTTGCTCAGTCCATGGCTCACCCCAAGTGAAGGTGAACATGCCATCTTCCTCGTTTACGTGGTCGGCAAACCATCGCTCCAATCCGTGAGCGCTACTTATCTGTTCCCATATCAGTGCTGGCGACTTAATAGCCAATGGATATTCGATGTCAATTTTCTGTTTTCCCATATGTTTTGGGTGTTAGTTATTGATGTTTATCAACGTTTTATGCGGCAAAATTACAAAAATTTATCGAATTACAAAACTTTTTGCCGAAAAATTTTGGTGGTTTCAAAAAAATGTGTACCTTTGCACCCGCTTAACAGCAATGATGGCGGGATAGCTCAGCTGGTTAGAGCGCATGATTCATAATCATGAGGTCCCCAGTTCAATCCTGGGTCCCGCTACTTAGAAGGCAGTCAGATTTCAAGTCTGATTGCCTTTTTTCTTTGTTTTTATTTTGCCGATACAGAAAAAACAATTACTTTTGCAGCCATGAAACAGATTATATCCACCATATTACTAATCGCGAGTGCGATGGTGGCCAGAGCTCAAGACGTGGTTCGTCTGCTTGAGCCGGCTTATGCCGATAGTGCTGCTGTGTATCGCCAGAGCGTGTATGTGCCTGATAAGTGGGAAAAACGTCGTGTAGTACTGTTCATCGAGCGGCCGCTTGGTGCTACCACGGTGCGTGTCAACGGCATCGATGCTGGTGGCGATACCACTATGGGGGTGCCTCATAAGTTGGATGTTACTAAGATGATAGCCGCAGGACAGCGCAACACAGTCGAGATAAGTGTGGCTGGTCACGATTCGCGCGGCATACTGGGTGCCGTCGAACTGCGCTCGCAACCACGCCGACTATATATTAAAGATGTAGCTCTGAATCCCAGACCATTTAAGGGGTATGTAAAACTCAATGTGAACTTTGACGGTACCTCGCCCGACTTTAGCTACTACATGATGGATGTGCTTGTGCAGAAGGAGAATTGCGACTCGGCCAACATGTATGTAAACAGCTGGTTTCTGGGCAATGACCACATGGAGATGGATGTGGCTGTGCCCGATGCCGACCGCTTCTGGGATGAGTTCCGTCCTAATGTGTATCGTATGGGCCTGAGTATTGCCGACGATTATCAGGAGGTGACGTTTGGCATGCGCGAGGCTGGGGTAGTGGGTGGCCGACTGCATATCAATCGCCGTCCTGCCTATCTGCGCGGAGTGATGATGGACGATTACTTCCCTGCGTGGGGTCGTATGCCTGCTGATGTGACCACTTGGGAGAAGATGTTCAAGCGGCTTGAGGATCTTGGCATCAACTACGTGCGATTCCGTGGATTCTGTCCTGTTGATGCTGCTTTTCAGGCGGCCGATAAGGTGGGTATATATCTGCAACCAGAGGCCAAGTCGAAAGACGAACTTGCTCGTATCACCGATGAGTTTGGCCGCCACCCGTCGCTGGTGCTGGTGCGTTTCAACGATGCCGACTATGTTTGGAACGACCAAAAACTGACGTATGTGGTACTTAATCAGAAGGTGATATACGGTCGCGACCTGCTTACGTATAAACTTGGTGTAGAGCATCGTTTGCTCAACGATACCCTGGGCCACTATCTGCTTGGCGGCATGTGCGATCGCGAGGGTGATTTCAGCGGAGTGCTGCATGCCCGTTGGGGCGATGGCCAGGACGATCTTAGTGCCAAGGACTTCAATCAGTTCTGTCGCCAGATAGTACCCTTGGCCCGATTTATCAAGCCCTCGTATACGCTCAGCGATACCCTGCGTGTGCCGGTGTTGGTCTACAATGCCATGTATGGTCATCTGCAGGGTGTTCGCGTCACTTACTTCCTGCATACCGATTCTGGCAAGGTGGTAGCAGGCGGACTGGTGGCCAGCGGCAAGATACCACTAGACTCACAAACAGAAATAGGCGAAGTGGTGTTCCCCCTCGACTCGCTGAAACACCCCTGTACAGCCACCCTCACCCTGGTAGTAGGCAACACTGCCGTGCGCAATCACTGGGATTTCGAAGTCGTGGATGGCGCGAAATGACAATCGTGCCAATCTTATTGATTTCTGTTTCAGGATTATATCCTGATTTTCTTACGGAATACGGGAACTTCTTCCACAGGCTGGGCTGCCAGGCATTCCTCGATGCTCCTGCCGCCAAGTGGGTCGATGCCCTGTTCAATTTGCCGGCACAGTTCCATACGTATCTGGGCTGTCAGGCATACATCACCTTGTATCTCTTTGAGGGTGAAGGTGCCGTCGGCATGCTTTTCCAATGACTCGCCGGCATAACAGGGCACACGGCAATACCGACAATAGTCATGCTGGCCGCAGACGGGAAACGCTTGCTTCTGATCGGCCTGAAGCATCTGCAGTCGCTGTGGGCTCAGGATGGCCTCCTTGAGCGACACATCATGTACGTCGCCAAAAGTGAAGGGGATACTGCTGCACCCACTAACCACCCCATTGGGGGAGACGTTGATTATACCATTGGAAGAGCATGGGAACCCGTGCTTGCTGCCAAACTCGTAGCCGTCGGCTTTCCCATCGGCAGGCACATAAGTCTTCCCAAGCGGATCCATCAAGATGATACGCAGGGCTTCAGGGCGTGTCTGCAGATGTTCAATCAAAGAGACATCACCGTCGGCACCAGGCATCAGCGTACACGACACCTCATTCTCTGCACCCAGTTGGTGGGCTATCTCGCGCACCCCATAATAGGTTCGGGTGTTCAGACGGAACACGGGGGTCTTGAGGTTCAGGGGCACAGGCCATCCGGCCATCTCCCTCAGCACCTTCATCGACTGCTCCCACGAGCCGCGACGGCGTGTGATCTGATCGTGTACCTCAGCATCGGTGCTGTAGATCGACACGCTGAGCTGTCGGAGTCCCAGGCGGGCCACGCGGCGTATCTTCTCACTGTTGTTAAGCGCCAGGGCGTTGGTAAACAGGTTCACAGCCAGATTGCGCTCGTGCATATAGTCGAGAATGTCCCAGCAGTGGGGGTAGTTGAATGGGTCACCGCCAGTGACGGTCACCTCTGGTATTCCTAATTCTACAGCTTCATCAATGATACGCTTGTAGTCTGCCAGTGTCAGCATATCTGGTCGCAAGCGGTGTTCTTCGTACAAGTCGCTACGGGCAGCGCCTACGTTAAAGCAGTGCAGACAACGCTCGCTACAGGCGTAGGTAAGTTCAAAAGTCAGAGAAACCCGAAGATCCTCAGGTAAGGAATCCCTATAATCACCCACAGGCTCATAACCCTTTGCACCAATGCAGGGTGGATTGTCCTTTCGGTACTGCTGCCACTCTTCGTCACTGAATACATGGTCGTGAACGAGTCCTACAGGCATCAGCTGCTCACGGCAGAATGCGATGATCTGTTCCTCTGTGGCACCTGTCACATAAGCGATATGCGCTGTGTCAATAAGGCATTCCCTTTTACCTGCCAGCACCTCATTGACCAGCAGAGCCGATACGCCTTCAAAAGTGTAGCAAGTGCCGCGAGCCGTGTTGTACATCACAGCTCTCTGTACTTGGCGGTTGAAAGCGCCACAAGTGTATAGTGGGCGGATAAATGTCATGGTTAGTTGCGTTTATAATTCAGATAGATGCAGTTGATGCCGTTCATATACTTGTGGTTGATTTGCTTGCATACACGCGACAGAATGGCACGGCGCAAATTATCCTCATCGATATTCATAACTTCACTATCGGCATACCTGTAAATAGGATTTCGTAGCGGTCCTTTACTCTTAACAACGATAGTGAACATATCTGCCTTGTCGATAATACGGACATCGAAGGTTTCTTTCTTCTTGGAAGTTTGCACGTCGTGTGTCTCTATAATCTCATAGAGCAGTTCCTCCAGCGCAATATCAACAGCCAGGCCGTCTTTAACCTCACACATATCGATAAATGGGCGCACCTTAGTCAGGAATTGCTGAACATCTTCGGCAGTATAATGAACAGAGAAAGTAACGGCAGGATTTGATGGCACCGTATTCTCAAGTGTAGGCCAGGCATAAAGCTTATTCTTGCGATGCACTACATACGCCATTGCCACCATCACCAACAGCAGAAGCCAGGCGGTGACGGGCAGGATATACCAGATGAGATTAGGTGTGTAGAGGGCCATGATTACAATAACACCGATGGTCCCCACGTTGGTCACGATCTCTATCCATCGGCAGAGTTTCTGATGCCCCTGCACAAAGTAAAGCACGCTCAGTGTCTCTGAAATGGCATTGGGCAGGAAGGCGAGGCTTATCAGACGGAACGGGGTTTTGCACTGTGCTATCAGATTGTCGTCAGCACCAAATAGCCTTGCCAGCAAATCGGGGAAGAGGAATATCACCAGGCTCACCACCACCATTACCACTATCAATATTCGGAAGATGCGCCGTGTGAGCATGCGGAAGCTGTCGTAGTCTTCTTCACCCAACAGGATGCCGCCGATATTGCTGATAGCCGTGTTCGAGCCTGATAATGCCAGCATACAAATACCGTTGACTTGAAAATAGACGGTAAAGAAATACATACCGTCGGCACCGAGTTTTCCGATAACTAGCGAGTTCAAGGTGTAGGCCAGAGCCGGCGCTAACAGCGCTGATATCAGCATGGGGAGTCCGATGGAAAAGCACTCGTAATATTGCTTGATGCTACATATCTTTTCTGGGCGCCTGAGTCGGAATATCTTACTGTTCTTGCGCATATAGCCTACCAGCGAGGTAAAAGCAAGCAGGTTGCTGAGACCTGAAGCATACGAGGCACCAGCCATACCCATATCGAACACGCCGCAGAGCAGCAGGTCGAATATGACATTGAGTATCTGGGAGATGATGATACGTCGGGTGATGAGGCGCGGACTGCCGTTGGTGATGACATAGGAGACGGGCACGCCGCAAATGGCTGCTATAAAGATGGCGAACATGTCGGCATGAATATAGGGCTTCAGCATGGGCAACAGCCGTTCGTCGGTGGTAATCAAGCCAGCCACCACGTCGAGGAAAGGCAATACAAGACCGACGACCAACAGTGTGGAGAAGATAACATAGTACAGGTGGTTATTGAACACCCGGTTCACCTTGTCGTAGTTCTGGGCTCCAATACCTCGTGCGGTCAGGTAACTGGCGCCGGTACTCATCATACCGATGATGATAAACATGCAGCTCGCAAAGGGCTGCCAGATACGGACGACAGACAGCGCATCGGGCGACACCAGGTGACTTACCACAACGGAGTCTGTGAAACCACCCAATTGGCTCATCAGGGCCGACATGACGGTCGCCAGGAAGAACGACCCGAACATGTTCTTCAAGACATACTCATTACGCTGCATCATGATCTTTGAATCTATATACCGCCACACCTATCATCGTGAACTTATCCTTCATATAAGTGTAGGCATCCATATTTGACAGTCCTAATCCATCTTTGCTGGCATGATAGAAGTACAGTTTGCCATCGAACCATTTAGCTATCAGTAGGTGCTTGATCTCCACACCTCTTGCCCAGCTATGTTGATCGCATACCACCGCCATGATATCACCATCGCGAATCACGCCCAGTTCCGAATCCTGAGGCATGTTCAGCAGTTCACGGGGGATATAGGTAAAGCGCACACCCTGCTGCTGGCGAAGGGCGATGGCCTTGTAGTTGTTTTCGTCATCCATCTGGGGGCGGAACAGATACTTGTTTCTGGTCATATAACTCGGTTGCATATCCTGCACCCCCGTAAAGGGAAAGACAGGCTCATCGGGACTGATACGCTCCACGAATCCCTCTTTGATGGCCGACTGCATGATCCATGTGAAGTAATGGTTGCGGGTGGCAAACGAAACAATGCCGTCCTGATAGTGCATGCGCCGGTAGTAGTCCTTCAGGTCATCCAGCGTGGCGCGCCCGTCTCTGTAACATAGTGCCAATGCCAGCACATCCTCCATCACGGTGGTACAGTCCACATGACTGAGGCTCACCATCAGGCGTTCTTCCTCCATCGGCTGCGTGAATTCTGTAGAACTGCTGCCCTCCATCAGTTGGCAGAAGAAGTATTCTGTCAGCGGCATCGACTTATCCACGTTTTTCATCGCACGCTGCAGTATCTGCTCGTTTTGTGCGTCAAACTGCTGCTCGTTGCGTCGCAGGCGACGGATTAGATTTTTCCGATAGATCCAACTCTCGATATCACAGATAGGTGTCTTTATGCAGAATACGAGCCACAGCGAGCGCAGCGCTGCCAACTGCTCGCGCCAGAAGTAGGGGTTCCTCTTCACCTTCTCATAGTCGCTGATGTCAATGCCCCAGGCATCGTAACCCAGCCATCGGGCAATGCGCAGCGAACGGGCAATGTGGAAACTGCTGGTCAGGATGTAGAATCGGGTTTGCCCGAAATGCGTCTCCATGTTCCATACCGAGCGGAAGGTGTTATAGCCACAGAAGTCGAGCACGAAGCGCTCTTCAGAAATATGGTATTCCTCTACCAGCGTGTGGTAGATGACGGTGGTGTCGGCACGACAACCAGAGATGTAGAACGTCCAGTCAGGATAGGCGTTGGCAAGAATGCTTACCAGCCTCACCCGCAACTGCAGGATAGGCGAAAGCGAGTTGTCGGGACGCAGTTTGGCACCTAACACCAGACAAACCTTCAAGTCCTCGATCAGAGGTGCCTGAAGCCTGTCGTTATGTAGCTTAACATACCGCATCATCGGATTCGTGCATTTTTTCTTCTATAATATGAAGAAGAATGATCTGCTCTCTGACACTGGCGGCAAACGCATCACCGTTATCCAGGATGTAGGCCTTCAGTTCGGCGATGTCCTTACATTTCAGATGGTGCATCACCGTAAAATGCAGGCCCCATCCTTCGGCATTATGCCCGGCACCGTCGAAGGAAGTCACCCTGCCGTCAATAACATCCTGATTGGAGCGCGCCCACAGGTGGAATATCCTGTCAATGGCATAATTCTGATCGCCGTCGGCATGGCAGTAACAAACCAGTTCGTCAGGATGTTCCTCAAGGTATTGGGTAATCACCGCCACAATCATCCGCCCC
>Ga0310695_10006828_pt1 | contig 18590 bp, 12 predicted proteins | sample RumenRJG_04DNA_FD_203882 | JGI IMG/M metagenome (GOLD analysis project Ga0310695, IMG submission 203882) | Bovine rumen microbial communities from Lethbridge, Alberta, Canada - RJG_04 (v2) (version 2) | ecosystem: Host-associated > Mammals > Digestive system > Stomach > Rumen | place: Canada...
GGCAACTGTACACTAAAGTCGCCTTTGGCTACCTGATGTGCATCTTCTGCCAATGTCTTCAAGGGGCGTAGCTGGTATTGGATGACGAAATAGAGCACTGCAGAGATGAGTATAATCATGAATACCAGCATGACAGACAGATAGCTCGATAAATGGTTGGCATCTTTCATGATCTCTTCTTCTGGAAACAAGAAAGATACTGACCATTGAACCCGGGTAATGGGTGCAAAGAATGTGATGATCCTGCCAGAGGAATTCGACAGGGCACTACCTAAGTTTTCATGAACACCAGACTCTAAAGTATCGGTACCCTTTTCGTGTCTCAACATATGACCTATCAGAGACAGATACTCTTTATCTTTCTTGGTCTTCTTTCCTTCTACTACATTTTTCGAGAGTATCCATGCCGAATCAGGATGGGCTATGAACTGCGAGTCGCGACTGATCACGATGACATCGCTGTAGTCGTAAGGCTTGGCATTTTCAACGATTCCCTGTAGCCAGTGCAAATCCACATCGGCACACAGGATGGCATAGATGTCACCTTGTTTGTCATGAAGCGGTACGGAATAACTCATCATGGCCCGCTTGGTTGACATGGAGTCTACATATGGCAAGCACCAGTAACCGCTATTCAACTTATTGGTATAGACCCAGTTGCTGTCTGTTTCCAGATAACTGAAATCGTGTTCCGGTCCCCCAATCTCTTCTCTTTCAAGCTGATTAGTCTTCAGATTCCGATAGACGGTTGGTGCATAGTAGCGCCCATGGTTCGGAAAGAAATCCTCACGATACATCATCGTAACCGCAGCAATTTCCTCATTGGAAGAGATCAGCTGTTCCATCATCTGGTAGATTTCGGCTTCCCGAGGTTCATGATCTTCGAGTCCTAACATACCGGCATAGCCCGAGGCGGTATTCACTGCTGTTTCCACTTCAGCCAAATGACCATCGATAATCTTGACTGCATTCTCAATAGCCATATTGGTCCGGTGATGCATGGATTTCTCTATGATATGGCGCACATGATAATTCTGCCAAAACCCCATGGAGAGCATGATGACCAGAATCATCATGATGACAATCATGGTAGTTCTGGTGGCAACAGAGTTGTCTATGTCCTTGAAGAATTTCATCCGCTTTACTGATTATTTGTATTAACTGTCAGTTTTGCATAGGGTTCACCCATTAATAAGACGTCCTGACCATTATTATGTAATATCTCCACATGGACATTACGCTGGAAAAGCATGACGATGTCAGAGCCGCCAAACTGGAAGAATCCCATTTCGTCGCCGCGCTGGAGGCGCTGTCCTATGTGCAGTGTGGGAAGCCAGTTGACGCTGCATATCTGGGACATGCCGACAGGGAGCATAGCCACCAAACCGTATTGTTCAGTGTCTATAATGGCACAACTACGGGTTTCGACCATCTGAAAACCGATATCATTCACATAATAATACAGCTTTTTGGTGTTGTCCCATAAAGTATAACCGCCACCTGCCGATACGCCTGGAATGACTGACAGTTCCTTCAATATTCCGTCTACCGGGCAATGGTAACGATGGTAGCTGTTCACGTCAAGAAAAGTGTGAGTCAGTGTGCCACCGGCAAAGGCATCTTTGTATTTGGAACTGCGACCGACCAGCTGGGCAATGTCCGAAATCTTTGCAGTCTTGATTTGTACATCCGACGGATATACCAACTGATTGTTGTCGTCAATATGCCATGTCCCCTTGGGGTAGGAGTCAGCAGGCGACACGACCTCCACGTCAGCAATGGGACGTACGTCCTTCGAAATCAGGCTACGGGCGAAAAACTCATTGAAAGTATGCCATCTGTTGCCTTCTCCGTACCAGCCTTTGTCAAGTCCCCAGTCCGGATCGTTGGCTACCATCTCATAATAGGTGTCGTTCCAACTCTCCTCCGTGTTGAGCCAATCGCCCCAACAATTGCTGTAGGTGGAAAGCCATGATGAAAACGGTTCCACAAACTCTATTGTCGGATAGAAGAAACCACGGTCACGGAGTTCGTCAAGGGGCTGATCGACAACAAACCAGAAATAGCCTATTCCCTGGTCTGTACGCCCATAGAGCGAACGTCCGTAGTCTGTCGGGGCGGGGTGAATCATCACATCCCACGGAAGGCAGCGCACATTGCGATCGACAAAGACATAAAACTCATCAAGCGTCTGTGCTGGATTATAGTCACGATCAGGATTGATAGAGGCAGCCTGGGCAATGGCATGCTGCAGCAATGCTTTCACCTCTGTGTGCTCATTACAGATTTTTATCAGTTCCTGAACAGCCTCTGTATGGGGCACAGGCTCGGGATGCTGTCTACCGGAATCATCCTCATTGGAACATGAGATGAGTACCGTACTTACAAACAGCAAGGTGACGAACCAACCAAGGGAAATATGCTTCTTGACGTCCATTATCCTACCGTTCCTTCTAATGATACGCTTAATAACTTCTGGGCTTCGACGGCAAACTCCATGGGCAGTTTCTGCAGCACCTCCTTGGCATAGCCGTTGACGATGAGGCCCACGGCCTGCTCTGTCGGAATGCCGCGTTGGTTGCAGTAGAAGAGCTGGTCTTCAGAGATTTTACTGGTGGTAGCCTCATGTTCGAAGACTGCCGTGTCGTTGTGCACATCCATGTAAGGGAAGGTGTGGGCACCGCAGTCAGAGCCAAGCAACAATGAATCGCAGCTGGAGTAGTTGCGGGCATTGTCTGCCGTCGATGTGGCACGTACCAGTCCACGATATGAATTCTGCGAGTGACCGGCAGAGATACCTTTGGAGATGATGGTCGACTTGGTGTTCTTGCCCATGTGAATCATCTTGGTTCCCGTATCAGCCTCTTGGTAGTTGTTGGTGACGGCTACCGAGTAGAACTCGGCCTGTGAGTTGTCGCCTCTTAATATGCAGGAAGGGTATTTCCATGTGATAGCGGAACCTGTTTCCACCTGTGTCCACGACAATTTGGAGTCTGTACCTCGCAGGTCGCCCCTCTTGGTGACAAGGTTCAGCACGCCACCCTTGCCGTTCTCGTCGCCTGGATACCAGTTCTGTACCGTTGAGTACTTCACCTCGGCACGGTCCATGACAATGATTTCGACGATGGCGGCATGTAGTTGGTTTTCGTCGCGCATAGGGGCCGTACAACCCTCGAGGTATGAGACGTACGAGTCGTCGTCTGCCACGATGAGTGTGCGCTCGAACTGTCCTGTGTTACGGGCATTGATGCGGAAGTAGCTGCTCAGCTCCATGGGACAGCGTACACCCTTGGGTATGTACACAAAGCTGCCGTCGCTGAAGACTGCCGAGTTCAGGGCTGCAAAGAAGTTGTCGCGATAGGGAACTACGGTGCCCAGATATTGACGCACCAAGTCGCCATGCTCCTTGATGGCTTCTCCAATGCTGCAGAAGATGACACCCTTCTCGCGCAGTTTCTCCTTGAAGGTGGTCTTTACGCTGACAGAGTCCATGATGGCGTCAACGGCTGTGTTGCCGCTCAGTGCCAGACGCTCTTCCAAGGGAATGCCCAGTTTATCGAAGGTCTTCTCCAGTTCCGGGTCAATCTTTCCATCGCCCTTGGGCTTTTGTGCCATCGGGTCAGCATAGTAAGAGATGGCTTGATAGTCGATGGGCGGCACATGTACATGCCCCCAGGTCGGCTCGGTCTGCTCCTGCCAGTAGCGGAAGGCCCGCAGACGGAAGTCGAGCATCCACTCAGGTTCTCCCTTCTTAGCAGAGATGAGCCGAACGATATCCTCGTTCAGCCCTTTCTCTATGATTTCTGTATGTACGTCCGTAGTAAAGCCGAACTCATACTTCTGCTCGGCCACCTTACGGACAAACTCATTCTTCTGTTCTGACATTCTTATAGTTTCTGTTCTACCTCAATCTCCGTGAAGGTCTCGATGATATCACCTACCTGGATGTCGTTGAAGTTGACCAGCGAGATACCGCACTCCAGACCTGTTGCGACCTCCTTGGCGTCATCCTTGTAACGCTTCAGGGCGTCGATGGCAGCCGTATGGATGACGATACCGTCGCGTACCACGCGGGCCTTGTCCTTTGAGTGTACCTTACCGTCGGTCACCAGACCACCGGCAACAGTACCTACCTTCGATATCTTGAACACCTGCTTGACCTCAATCTCACCGGTGACAATCTCCTTCTTCACCTTGTCAAGCATACCCTCCATCGTTGACTTCACCTCATCGATGGCATCATAGATGATAGAGTAAGTGTTGATTTCCACACCTTCACGCTCAGCCAGACGACGGGCATCGGCAGAGGGACGAACCTGGAAGCCGACGATGATGGCGTCGGAAGCCGAAGCCAGCATGACGTCGTTCTCTGAAATCTGACCCACAGCCTTGGCGATGACGTTGACCTGTACCTTTTCAGTGCTGAGCTTGATGAACGAGTCGCTGAGGGCCTCGATAGAACCGTCAGTGTCACCCTTGACGATGATGTTCAACTCGTGGAACTCACCCAGAGCAATACGGTGTGAGATGTCGTCCAGACCCAGTGTCTTCGTCGTGCGCAGGCTCTGCTCACGCTGCAACTGGATGCGCTTGTTGGCAATCTCGCGAGCTTCCTGCTCCGTTTCCATCACGTGGAACGAGTCACCGGCCGTCGGTGCACCGTTCAGACCCAAGATGATGGCGGGTTCTGCAGGACCGGCCTTCTCAATGCGCTGGTTACGCTCGTTGAACATCGCCTTGATCTTACCCCATGCACTGCCGGCAATCACTACGTCACCGACCTTCAGCGTACCATTGCTGACGAGAACGGTAGACACATAGCCACGACCCTTGTCCAGTGACGATTCGATGATGGAACCGGTAGCCTTGCGATTGGGGTTGGCTTTCAGGTCCAGCATCTCGGCCTCGAGCAGCACTTTCTCCAGCAGCTCATCGACACCAATGCCTTTCTTGGCGCTGATTTCCTGACACTGATACTTGCCGCCCCATTCTTCGACGAGCAGGTTCATATTAGCCAGGTCCTCACGTATCTTGTCGGGGTTGGCTCCCGGCTTATCAATCTTGTTGATGGCGAACACCATTGGTACGTTGGCAGCCTGAGCGTGGGCGATAGCCTCCTTCGTAGTAGGCATCACAGAGTCGTCGGCAGCAACGATGATGATGGCAATATCCGTCACCTGGGCACCACGGGCACGCATGGCAGTGAAGGCCTCGTGACCAGGGGTGTCGAGGAAGGTAATCTGGCGACCGTCCTTCAGCTTCACGTTGTAGGCACCGATATGCTGGGTGATACCACCAGCCTCACCGGCAATAACGTTGGTGTTGCGGATATGGTCGAGCAGCGATGTCTTACCATGGTCTACGTGACCCATGACGGTGACAATCGGTGCACGGCTGATCAGGTCGTTCTCGTCATCCTCCTCTTCGGTGATGGCGTTCTGTACCTCTGCTGAAACATATTCGGTGGTGAACCCGAACTCATCGGCTACAATATTGATGGTCTCTGCATCCAGACGCTGGTTGATAGACACCATGATACCTATTGACATACAGGTCCCGATGACTTGGTTGACACCGACATTCATCATGGTAGCCAGCTCTGACACCGTCACGAACTCCGTCAGTTTGAGCACTTTGCTCTGTGCAGCCTCGGCTGCCATCTCTTCGCTCATGCGCTCCTGTACGGCGTCACGCTTCTCCTTACGATACTTGGCACCTTTCTTGTTCTGGTTGGTCTTTGAGGTCAGACGTGCCAGTGTCTCCTTGACCTGACGTGCCACAGCCTCGTCGTCAACCTCCAGCGGTTTCTGGACGGGGCGGTTCTTCTTGTTCTTCTTACCGCCGCCCTGCTGCTGTTGGTTCTGCTGCTGGTTGTTGGGCTTGTTCTTTTTCTCGTTTTTGCCAGCTTGTTTGGCAGCAGCTTCGATATCGACCTTGCCCTGACGAATGCGCTCACGCTTCTTGCGCTCGCCGGCAGCCTTCTCCTCACGCTCCTTGCGGCGCTCCTCCTTAGACTTCTTCTTAGGACGAGTGCTTTGGTTGATGCTGTCCAGGTCAATCTTGCCCAAGACATTCAACTGGGGAGCATTCTGTGCTGCTTTCAAGTCACCGGGAGTCTTGGCCAATTGCGTAGTCTGCTGCTCTTCCTGGGCGGCAGGTGTCTCTGCTGGGGCCTCCTCTTGCTGTGGCTCAACGTCCTTTATGGGGGCAGACTCTGGTGCTACCACTTCGGGCTCTGTCTTTGCTACTTCAGGCTCTGGTGCCTGTGGCTCGGCAGTTTCCACAGGTGCAGGCTCTGGTTCTGGTTGAGGCTTCTGCTCGGGCTTTGGTTGAGGCTTCTGCTCGGGCTCTGGTTGAGGCTTTTGCTCAGGCTCGGGCTTAGCCTTGGGCTTGCCAATGCTGTCCAAGTCAATCTTGCCCACAGCCTTGAACTGCGGACGATGCTCCAGCAGTTCGTCTGTAGGAGCGACAGCCTTTTCCTTTTGCTCGGGCTTTTCTACCTTTTTCTCCTTCACCTTTTTGGTGAACAGTTGTTCAGCCTTGGTCTTGACAGCCTTGTCCGTGTTGAACTCGTTGACCAAAGCCTCGTACTGTCCGTCTGAAATCTTGGTATTAGGCGTTGCGTCATCCTTGATTTCACCCAGATTAGTCTTCTTTTTCAGGAATTCTACTGCCGTTTCGAATCCTATATTCAGTTCTGATAATACTTTATTTAATCTTACACCCATTCTTTTCTTTTTTACTTTTCCTTTTTGTTTTTACTCAAACTCAGCACGGAGAACCTCAAGAACGTGATCTACCGTCTCTTCCTCGAGGTCAGCCTTTTCTATGAGCATTTCACGTGGAGCGTTCAGTACTGACTTGGCAGTGTCCAGTCCAATGGCTTTGATAGAGTCGATAATCCACTGGTCAATCTCGTCGGCAAACTCGTCGAGGTAGATATCCTCGTCGGCTTCGTTTTCATTGACTACGCGGAATACGTCAATGGTGTATTCGGTCAACATGGAGGCCAGTTTGATGTTCAGGCCGCCCTTACCGATAGCCAGGGAGACTTCCTCAGGCTGCAGATAGACCTCTGCCTTGTGCTCCTCGGGGTTCAGCGTGATGCTGCTGACCTTGGCAGGCGACAGGGCACGCTGGATGAAAAGCTGGGTGTTGCTCGAATAGTTGATGACATCAATGTTCTCGTTGCACATCTCACGTACGATGCCGTGCACGCGGCTACCCTTCACACCTACGCAGGCTCCTACGGGATCGATGCGGTCGTCGTAGCTCTCGACAGCAACCTTGGCGCGCTCACCCGGCATACGGGCTACGCGGCGAATGGTGATGAGGCCGTCCTGAATCTCAGGAACTTCAGCCTCCAGCAGACGCTCCAGGAACTGAGGACTGGTGCGTGACAGGATGATGCGGGGGTTGTTGTTCTCGTTCTGTACCTCCTTGACGATGGCGCGAACGGTCTCGCCCTTATGGTAGCTGTCTGCGGGAATCTGCTCCTGCTTCGGCAGGTGCAGCTCGTTGCCCTCGTCGTCGATGAGCAGCACTTCGCGCTTCCACATCTGATAGACCTCGCCACTGACAATCTGACCCACCTTGTCCTTATACTTATTATATAAGGAGTCGTGCTCCAGTTCCAGAATCTTCGAGGCCAGTGTCTGGCGCAGGTTCAGGATGGCGCGGCGTCCAAACTTCTGGAACTCCACTTCCTCTGACACTTCCTCGCCCACCTCGTAGTCGGGCTCAATCTTCTGGGCTTCGCTCAGGGCTATTTCCTTGTTCTCGTCCTTGACCTCGCCGTCGGCTACCACGATGCGGTTGCGGTGAATCTCGAAGTCGCCCTTGTCAGGGTTTACGATGACGTCGAAGTTCTCATCCGAGCCAAACATCTTGGCGATGACGTTACGGAAACTCTCTTCCAGAACACTTACCAGGGTCGTACGGTCAATGTTCTTTGTTTCTTTGAATTCCTGAAAGGTCTCTATCATAGAGGGACCTTTTACCTTTTTTGTTGTTGCCATTTATCTGTTTATTTTTATTTTTTATCTTCTCACTCTTATTTAAATGCCAGCAGGTACTTGCAGTACTTGATGTCACTGATGTCGAATGTCTTGTCGACATCCATCATGACGGGGCGCTTCTTGCCCTCTACCTGTTGCTTCTCCTTGGTTGTGATGGTAAACTGTTGTCCGTCCTCGCTGACTTCTTTCAGTATGCCTTGCTTCTTCTGTCCGTTCTTCTGCAGCACTTCCACCTCTTTGCCGATGTGGTTGCGGTATTGCTGGGCTACCTTGAAAGGCTGCCCGATACCTGCCGAGCCTACTTCCAGTTCATAGTCGCCCAGTTCCTCGCCCAGGGTCTCCTGCAGGTGGCGGCTCAGGTCTGCACAGTCTTCAATCCATACACCGTCAGCGTGGTCAATCTCAATCACGATGCGGTCGTCTGGGGTCATTTCTACGTCAACGAGATAGTAGTCGCCCTTCTGCAACCACTCATCTACAGCTTTTGTCACTACGTTCTTGTCAATCATAAACGTTACTTAATATTAAAAAACAAGAATGAGAGGCTCGCGTTGGAGTCTCTCATTCCTCTGAACGGCTGCAAAATTACAAAGAATTCTTGAATCCTGCAAATATTTTCGTGTTTTTATTCACTTTCGCCCTCATTTTAGGGCTTTTCCTACTCGTGGACGTAGAGGTTCCAGCCGAGGTAGGTCTCGATGGCTTCGTTCAGGATGTCAACGACATCGGTGCGGCACATAGCCACATGGTGCTCGAAGCCATTCTTGCAGATATACTTCATCAGCTTCTGCAGGTTGTCCACTTGTGTGACGGCAATACATCCGTCCATGCCGTATGGGTCGTTGGTCAGCTGTCCCTTACCCAGATAGGCCTTGATACAGCCCTTGGGATCGTCGGTAGAGATGCGGAAGAAGGTGAACGGACCTTCGCTGACCTTGGCATATACGGCTCCAAAGGTATTGATCTTGCCCAGTGTACGACCCAGTACACCGAGGGGACCCAACTTCAGGTCGTCATTGCCCACAAACGACTTGGCGTAGTTGCCACAGTGGGTGCAGACGCACTTGTTACGGTCTTCGGCAAAGTTGTTGTTCCAGTCCAGCAGGGCAGAAGCCTTGCCCGAAGCCAGCGTCAGGGCATACATCGACACGGCACCGGCGAGGTCGGTTTCGCAGGCGGCAGGAATCAGTTTGTCCGAGAGCATGGACATGGTGACACAGGGTGCGCAACCATAGTTCTGCTCCAGTGAGTCCCAGCACTGGATGGCAACAGCCTGCACGTCGTTGGCTTCTATCCAGTTCTCGACAGCTACACTGAACTTAGCCTGCAAGCCCAGCTTTTCCTTGTAGTTGTCGGGCACCTTGGCATAGTTGCAGGTACGATTGCACATCTCGATGAATTTGGGGTCATCATCCTTAATCTTCTGTGCAGCATACAAAATCTCACTCAGATCGGCAGGTACGACGGTGATGCCTGAGCGCTGCAGCAGTTTCTCCGATGCACGGCAGGTGTTGAAGCCCAGCGGACGGGTACCAATCTGTCCCAGGCGGCAGTGGCGCAGTCCGTTGACCACGCGGCAGATGGCAGCAAACTTGTCGATGTCCTTCTTCAGCAACGGGTCGTAGATGGAGTAGGTGTGCAAGGTGGTGTCCGTGAAGGGGATGCCATACTGATAGAGGTTGTTGCAGACCGATATCTTTCCGCAGAAGGCATCGCGGCGCGAGTCCAGGTCTACCTTGTCGTTCTCGTCGTCGCAGGCCTGCACCATGACAGGTACGTTCAGGTCGGCATCGCTGATGGCATTGATGATGCCAATCTCAAAACCGAAGTTCGGCAGCGAAACGATGATGCCGTCAATCTCGTCGCGGTGGGCGCGGAACTGCTTCGATACCTTCAGTCCGTCCTCGCGGGTCTCAATACTGCTGCTGCCGGTGGGCGTAGCGTCCTCAGGCAGGATGACATACTCGTAGCCGCCCTCGTCAAGGGTTTTCAGCAACTGCTTGCGCACGTCCTTAGCCAGTTCCGAATTAAAATAGGCGCGTGTTCCGATAATCACGCCAAAACAAGTTTTTCCGTTCTTCATATTTGTTTAGTTCTAAGTTTTTATTTTTTACTTGATCAGTTGGTTCACGGCATTGCGCCAGCCTTGGTATAGCGTCTCCTTCTCGGGCGCCGGCTGTGGCTGATAGACCTGCGTGACCTTACGGAAACCGACCACCTCGTCGAAACTCTTCCATAGTCCGCGTGCAAAGCCGTTCATGATGACGGCTCCCAGGGCAGAGGCATCGTCCACCTCGGTGCAGACCACGGGAGTGTCCAGCATGTCTGCCTGGAACTGCATCAGGAACTGGTTCTTTGTCGGTCCTCCGTCGGCACAGATCTCGTTCAGGCGTCCTCCTGTGGCACGAGCCATGACGTTGATGAGGTCTCTGATCTGGTAGGCGATAGACTCCAGTGCAGCACGCAGGAAGTGAGCCTTGGTCGTAGCAAAGGTCAGCCCGAGTATGCCGCCTTTCACGTCGCTCTTCCACCAGGGGGCCCCCAGGCCTGAGAAGGCAGGCACGATGTAGACACCGCCGTTGTCAGGAACGCTGGTAGCCAGGGCCTCCATCTCCGAGGGCTTGCCCACCAGTTGCAGCTGGTCGCAAATCCACTTCAGGGTGGCTCCCGTGCTGTAGATGTTGCCCTCGTATCCGAAGTAGGTCTTGCCGAAGGCTGAGAATCCTACGCTGGTCACCAGTCCGGCAGGTGCTGGCAGGGGCTTTTCGCCGATGTTCACCATGACGCTGCTGCCCGTACCGTAGGTTACCTTTCCCGATCCGGGCTGGAAGCACATCTGTCCTACCAGCGCACCGTGCGAGTCACCCAGTACACCGGCAATCTGTATGGGGCTGTTGAACAGTCCCTCGCAGGTGGTCTCGCCATAGATGGCATCGCAGGGTCTGAGCTCGGGCATCATCGTGCGCGGTATGTTGAACAGCTGCAGCAAGTCGTCGTCCCACTGCATGGTGTGTATGTTGAACAGCATGGTGCGCGAGGCGTTGGTATAGTCGGTGGCGTGAACCTGTCCTCCTGTCAGTTTCCAGATGAGCCACGTCTCGATGGTGCCCATCAGCAGTTCGCCGTCCTGGGCTTGCTCCCGGGCACCCTCCATGTTGTCGAGCAGCCACTTGATGCCCGATGCGGAGAAGTTGGGGTCTATGAGCAGTCCGCTCTTGTCGAACACCCGCTTGGCATAGCCCAGCGAGCGCAGCTCACGGCAGCACTCAGCACCTCGGGTGTCCTGCCATACCACGGCATGGGCTATGGGCTTGCCCGTGTTCTTGTTCCATACCACGGCCGTCTCGCGCTGGTTGGTGATAGCCAGCGAGTATTGACACTGCGAATCCTGCCCGCCACTTGCCTCTATCAGTTGGCTGATGGCTTCTATCATGTTCGAGTATATCTCCTCGGCATCGTGCTCCACCCAGCCGGTCTGGGGGTAGTACTGCTTGTGGTCTACGTTGGTGCGAGCCAGCATCTTGCACTGCTCGTCAAACAGCAGTGCCTTCGTCGACGATGTACTCTGGTCTATTGCAATGATACGTTGTGCCATACCTTACCTGATGAAGTCGATTGTGGCTTTGACAATGCCTTCTGCATCGAGCCCGTAGTGGTGGAAAATCTCTGCATTGGTGCCATGGACGACGTTTTCGTCGGGAATGCCCAGGATGCGAACAGGTACGGGTTGCTCGCTGATGGTCTCGCACACCATGGCGCCCAGTCCGCCAAACTGCGAGTGCTCCTCGACGGTGACGATGCGTCCTGTCTCGCTGGCAGCCTTCAGGATAGCCTCCGTGTCGAAGGGCTTGATCCACGACATGTCCAGCACGCGGGCTGCGATGCCCTGTTCCTTCAGCTTCAGTCCTGCCTGCCAGGCATGGTAGACGGTCTCGCCCGTAGCCACGATAGTGACGTCCTTGCCGTCTTGTATCTGGATGGCTTTGCCCACCTCGAACTGGAAGTTGTCGTCGGCATAGACATCGGGCACGGCAGCACGTCCCACGCGTACATAGCACGGCTTGTCGTAGTTGACCAGAAACTTCACCAGCTTCTTGGTCACGCGCCAGTCGGAGGGCAGACAGACCGTCATGCCCGGGAAGGTGCGCAGCACGGCAATGTCGTGCAGCGAGTGGTGGGTGGCACCCAGTGCACCATAGGCCACACCGCCCGAGACACCCAGAATGGTGACGGGATTCTCCGAGTAGGCCAGGTCTACCTTGACCTGCTCCAGGCTTCGTGCCACATAGAAGCAGGCGGGTCCACAGCAGAACACCTTCTTGCCAGAGTGTGCCAGTCCTGCCGAGATACCTACGGCATCCTGTTCGGCAATGCCGCACTCCACAAACTGCTCGGGCAAGGCAGCAGCATAGTCGCCCAGTGTCACCGAACCGCGTGCATCGGTGGTTACGGCAACGATATCTTTGTCCTCACGTGCCAGTTCCAGCAACGTGTCGGTAAATTGTTTTCTACAAGCTATCATAGTTCTTTTGGATATTTCGTTATTCAGATGGTTCTTTATTTTGACAGGGATGCAATCCTTTCTTCTATCTCCTTCACGGCATCGCGGCACTGCTCCTCGTTCAGCACGCCGTGGTGCCACTTGGCAATGCCTTCCATGAAGCTCACGCCACGGCCCTTGGTGGTGTTCGACACCAGCAGGTGTGGTTTCTGGTTCGTGTAGTCAATGCTGTGGAAAGTCTTCACGATGTCTTCCATGGAGTCGCCGTTCATCTCGATGACATCCCAGCCGAAGGCGCTCCAGCGCTCCTTGATGGAGTCGATGGGCATCACGTCCTCCGTGTCACCGCTGATCTGCAGGTGGTTGCGGTCTATGATAGCCACCAGGTTGTCCAGCTTGTACTTGCCGCCAGCCATGGCAGCCTCGTAGATGGAGCCCTCGCCCTGCTCGCCGTCGCCCATCATGACAAAGGTGCGCCACGGCTGCTTGTCCATCTTGGCGGCAATAGCCATGCCTACACCGATGGGCAGTCCGTGCCCCAGGGCACCGCTGTTCACCTCGATGCCTGGAACCTCAATGGTGGGGTGTCCGCTCAGGATGGAGCCAAACTTGCCCAGCGTGTCCAGCACTTCGGGTTTCAGGAATCCCTTAGCCTCGAGCGTCACATACAGGGCCTCCACGCAGTGTCCTTTCGACAGCACGAACCGGTCGCGCTGTGGAGCCTTGGGCTGCGCAGGGTCGATATTGTTCATCACGTCAAAATACAGTGCCGTCATCACGTTCAGGCACGACAGGTCGCCACCGATGTGACCTGCTTTGGCGGCATACACCACCTCCACCAACCGTTTGCGGTTTTTCTCCGCCAACAGTTCCAATTCTTTTGTGTTCATAGTCTTTAAGTATATACTTTTTTATACTAAAGATGCATGAACAGTCGAAATGTCATCAGTATTTTGTCGCTTAATTGCTAATACGCCATTTCATGGACGCCTTTGACGGCACGGCCAGAGGGATCATTCATATTGCGGAAGGCGGCATCCCACTCGAGGGCAATGGCGGTAGAGCAAGCCACACTGGCTTCCGAGGGTACGCTGCGGGCGGCAGAGTCGCTGGGGAAGTGCTCGGCGAAGATGCTGCGGTAGTAGTACTCCTCCTTGTTCTTAGGCGGATTGATGGGGAAGCGCTCTGCGGCGTGAGCCATCTGCTCGTCGGAAACCGCTGCCGTCGTTACGGCCTTGAGGGTGTCAATCCATGAATAGCCGACACCATCAGAGAACTGCTCCTTCTGTCGCCAAGCCACAGCCTCGGGCAGCAGGTCGGCAAAAGCTTCGCGGACTATCTTCTTCTCGATGGTTGTCCCGGGACACATCTTCGCCTCGGGATTGGTGCGCATGGCGACATCCAGAAACTCCTTGTCGAGGAAAGGCACGCGCCCCTCAACGCCCCAGGCCGACAGGCTCTTGTTGGCACGCAGACAGTCGTAGAGGTGGAGCTTGGAGAGCTTGCGAACGGTCTCTTCGTGGAAGTCCTTGGCAGACGGAGCCTTGTGGAAGTACAGGTAGCCGCCGAATATTTCGTCGGCACCTTCGCCCGAGAGCACCATCTTGATGCCCATCGACTTGATGACGCGAGCCAGCAGGTACATGGGAGTAGAGGCACGGACAGTCGTGACGTCGTAGGTCTCGATATAGTAGATGACGTCACGTATGGCGTCAAGTCCTTCTTGGATGGTGTAGTTGATCTCGTGGTGTACGGTGCCTATGTGGTCTGCCACCAGTCGTGCCTTGTCCAGGTCGGGAGCACCCTTCAGTCCCACGGCGAAGGAGTGCAGACGGGGCCAGTAGGCTTTGCTCTTGCTGTCGTCCTCAATGCGGTGCTCAGAGAACTTCTGTGCAATGGCAGAGATGACGGAGGAGTCGAGTCCGCCGGAGAGCAATACTCCGTAGGGCACATCAGACATCAGTTGACGCTTGACGGCATCCTCCAGCGCATCGTGTATGGCTTCGACGCTGGCAGGGTTGTCCTTCACCTTGTCATACTCCATCCAGTCACGTTGGTAGTAGCGCTGCATCGAGGCCTCGCCGCTCCAGTAGTAGTGTCCGGGCAGGAAGGGCTCATAGCGTTCGCACTGGCCTTCGAGTGCTTTCAGTTCTGATGCCACATAGACGGTGCCGTCGCTGTCGTAACCGATGTAGAGCGGTATGACGCCGATGGGGTCGCGGGCTATGAGGAACTCGTCGCGTTCTTCGTCGTAGAGCACAAAGGCAAAGATGCCGCTGAGCTCTTCGAGAAAGCCGATGCCCTTGTCGCGATAGAGTGCCAGGATGACCTCGCAGTCACTGCCCGTCTGGAAGTCGTACTGTCCGGCATAGCGGCGACGGATTTCCTGGTGGTTATAGATTTCGCCATTGACGGCCAGCACCTGTTTCTTGTCGGGCGCATAGAGGGGCTGTCCGCCGCTCTCGGGGTCGACAATGCTCAGTCGCTCATGGGCGAGGATGGCACTCCCGCCGCAGTATATACCACTCCAGTCTGGACCGCGGTGGCGGATTTTCTGACTCATCTTCAAGGCCTTCTGACGCAGTTCTGCTGTCTGTTCCTTGACGTTTAGGATTGCTACTATTCCACACATAATATATTACTTTTTTTGAGATTCCACATAGTTTACGAAAGCCTCGTTGCAGAGGCGTATTCCCCCAGGTGTAGGATAACGGCCGGTGAAGTACCAGTCGCCCGGGTGGTTGGGACATGCCTTGTGCAGCCCCTCAATGCTCTGGAACACCAGTTCAATGGGTGCCTGCATGCCTTCGGGACGAAGCATCTCCACTATCTTGCGGTTGATGTCCTCCATGGTGAAGGGCGCATAGACGGCCCGGACGTGATTGGCTTCCAGCGGCGCTGTCTTGCACTTCCGGTAGGTCTCGTCCGTCAGCTGCTGCATGCCCCGCTCCCTGATCAGCTCCATGGCTGCGCGGAAGGCACAGAGCTCTTCCAGCCGCGACATGTCGATGCCGTAGTAGTCGGGATAGCGTATCTGTGGCGACGAGCTGACCATGATGATCTTCTTCGGATGCAGGCGGTCCAGAATCTTGAAGATGCTTTCCTTCAGCGTCGTGCCCCGGACTATGCTGTCGTCGATGATGACCAGGTTGTCCTCGTGGGGGCGCAGCGAGCCGTAGGTGATGTCATAGACGTGGGCTGCCAGGTCGTTGCGCTCGGCACCGTCAGAGATGAAGGTGCGCAGCTTGATGTCCTTCCAGACTACTTTCTCTATGCGCACGTCATGATTGAGCTTGCGGATGCCGTCGGTCATGCCGTAGAACGACACCTCGGCAGTGTTGGGGATATATGAGAATACTGTGTTGGTTACATCGTTGCTGATGGACTGCATGATGGCAGGAGTCAGTTGCTCGCCCAGCCGTTTGCGTTCCAGGTAGATGTCGCGGTCGGAGCCCCGGCTGAAGTAGATGCGCTCGAACGAACAGGCACTCCGTTCCTGGGCGGGGATGATCTGTTGCAGACCACTGTCGCCGTTCCTTCTGACTATCAGCGCCTGTCCGGGCTCCAGTTCCCGGATGTCCCCGGCCTGCAGGTTGAAGCATGTCTGGATGACAGGACGCTCGGAGGCCAGCACCACCACCTCGTCGTCCTGGTACCAGAACGCTGGTCGGATGCCCCATGGGTCGCGGACGGCAAACATCTCGCCGGAGCCTGTCAGTCCGCACATGACGTAGCCTCCGTCAAAGTGGGTCATCGTGGTTTTCAGCACGTTGGCCATCTCCACATGCTGGTCTATGTAGGCGGTGATGTCCGTGCCTTCCAGCCCCTGTTTCCTGGCTTCGGAGTAGAGTCGCTCCACCTCGCGGTCCAGCCGGTGCCCCATCAGTTCCAGCGTGATGTAGGAGTCACCATAGATGCGTGGCGATTGCCCCTGTGAGGTCAGAAACTGGAAGACCTCCTCGATGTTGGTCATGTTGAAGTTGCCGCACAGGCAGAGGTTCTTGGCACGCCAGTTGTTGCGGCGCAGGAAGGGGTGTACAAACGTCAGTCCGCTCTTGCCTGTGGTCGAGTAGCGCAGGTGCCCCATCAGCAGCTCACCCTTCATCTCGTCCGTCACCCTTGAGAAGATTTCCGTGATGGCATTCTTTCCTTCCGCCTTCTCTCGGAACATATATTCCGTTCCGGGCTTGTTGTCCAGGCTCACCGAGGCTATGCCGGCTCCCTCCTGACCGCGGTTGTGCTGTTTCTCCATCATCAGGTAGAGCTTGTCCAGCCCGTAGCGGCTGGTGCCGTATTTTTGCTCGTAGTAGCTCAGCGGCTTCAGCAGCCGTATCATCGCCACACCACACTCATGTTTCAGTTGCTCCATATCGTTCGTCGGGGGGATGGGTCTATTTTGTACATGCTTTCACAAAGTCCATAAACAGCGGATGGGGGTGCAACACCGTCGATGAGTATTCGGGGTGGAACTGGGTGCCTATGTACCAGCGTTTGCCGGGTATCTCGACTATCTCCACCAGATGGGCTGCAGGGTTCTTGCCCACGCACTTCATGCCTGCCTCCTCGTATGCCTCTTGATACTGGTTGTTGAACTCGTAGCGGTGCCGGTGCCTCTCTTTGATCAGCGTCTCCTTGCCGTATGCCTCGTACACCCGGCTGCCTTCCGTGAGCTCGCAGTCGTAGGCTCCCAGTCGCATCGTGCCGCCCATGTTCGTCACCGTTTTCTGTTCCTCCATCAGGTCGATGACGGGGTGCTTGGTGTCTGCCGACATCTCGCTGCTGTTGGCATCCTCGTAGCCCAGCACGTTCCGCGCAAACTCGATGACCATCATCTGCATGCCCAGGCAGATGCCGAAGGTTGGGATGTCGTGTGTGCGTCCATATTCGGCAGCAATGATCTTTCCCTCAATGCCCCGTTGCCCGAACCCCGGACAGATCAGCACTCCCGCCATGCCGTCCAGCAGTGCGGCGGCATTGCCTGCCGTCAGCTCCTCGCTGTTGATGAAGTGAATCTTGGTCTTTACGTCGTTGTAGATGCCAGCCAGGTTCAGACTCTCGCGGATGCTCTTGTAGGCATCCTGCAGGTCGTACTTGCCCACCAGTGCAATGTGCACCTCGCGGGTTGCCTTGCGCTGCTTGTCCAGAAAGTCGTGCCAGGGCTTCATGGCAGGTGTCTCGCCTACAGGTATGCCCGTCTTGCGCAGGATGGCAGCATCCAGTCCCTGCTTCTGCATGCTCACCGGCACCTCGTAGATGCTCGCCATGTCCTCGCTCTGCACCACACACTCCAGGTCGACATTGCAGAACGAGGCCACCTTCATGCGCAGGTGGTCGTCCAGGTGGCGCTCCGTGCGCAACACCAGGATGTCGGGCTGGATGCCCATGCCCTGCAGTTCCTTGACCGAGTGCTGGGTGGGCTTGGTCTTCAGCTCGTCGGCAGCCTTCAGGTAGGGCACATACGTCAGGTGCACACATACGGCGTTGCGTCCCAGCTGCCAGCGCAACTGTCGGATAGCCTCCATGAACGGCGCACTCTCTATGTCGCCGATGGTGCCTCCCACCTCGGTGATGATGAAGTCGAAGCTCTCGTCCAACCCCTCCCGCAGCATCCTCCGCTTGATCTCGTCCGTGATGTGGGGCACCACCTGGATGGTCTTGCCCAGATAGTCGCCATGGCGCTCGCGGTCTATGACCGTCTGGTAGATGCGTCCTGTCGTAATACTGTTGTTGCGGGTGGTGCGGATGCCCGTAAACCGCTCGTAGTGCCCCAGGTCGAGGTCGGTCTCGAAACCGTCCTCCGTCACGTAGCACTCGCCGTGCTCGTAGGGGTTCAGCGTACCTGGGTCGATGTTGATATAGGGGTCGAACTTCTGGATGGTGACTTTGTAGCCTCGTGCCTGCAGCAACTTACCTATGCTGGCAGAAATGATGCCCTTTCCCAACGAGGAAACGACACCGCCTGTGACGAAAATATACTTGGTGTCCATAAAACAAACCTTTTTTATGGACTGCAAAGTTAATCATTTCTCCATTACCTCCAATTCATTGCCTTGTCTTTTGAATGTTAAAAA
>Ga0310695_10006829_pt1 | contig 18590 bp, 15 predicted proteins | sample RumenRJG_04DNA_FD_203882 | JGI IMG/M metagenome (GOLD analysis project Ga0310695, IMG submission 203882) | Bovine rumen microbial communities from Lethbridge, Alberta, Canada - RJG_04 (v2) (version 2) | ecosystem: Host-associated > Mammals > Digestive system > Stomach > Rumen | place: Canada...
GATGCCTTCTATAAATGTGTCAACAGGACGCGCAGAGATGCCCTGGAGAACGTTTTCTCTCATAATGCAGGGAATTTCTACCAAGTCGGTGAGATACCGCAAGAGAATGAGAATTGATGTTTGATGCATCTTGTAATGCTTTGGTTATCAATAAAATAGTTGTAAAATAGTAGGCTGAAAACTTTGTCATTATATTCTTAATCACTCAGACTTTCTTATGAACCGCTTAACTCTCTCATCTATGATCCTCAAATATGTGCGTTTCATCTTGTCGCTGAGAAAACTGTTGTCGACCAGCACCCGCGTTTGATCCGGTATCGACATATACTTGTCCAGAATCTTACTCATACGTCGATTGACAATTCCTACCTCTAGCCCGAATCGCTCAAAATCGATCCGACAAGGATGACCGGTCCGCTCATATACATCACTCTTCTCTATATTGGGCGACAATCCTCCGTCGAGTCCTAAATCGTCGCCATTGACATGAAGGCTGGTGTTCAGGAGATCATAGGCTGGAGCCAAGCGATAATCATCAGCAATACGGATGAGAGAGAAGTTTTTCAGGTGGTCGTCGCCATTGCCGTAGATGTAATTGAAAACGACCAGCTCGAAAAAACGTTCCATATCAATTCTCCATGCTGCCACATTCTTTTTAAGAGCGACTGCAATGTCTTCATAGCTGCCGCTATATTTGAAATGTTGTCCGTCGGTCTGCTCGTTCCTTCCAACAAGAGATGCGAAGTCATCCATGGACGACTTGGTACCATCAGATTGGATATCGAAGCGCCTGGTGATATACACAGCCTGCCTGTCTTTCGTAAAGCACAATCCGTTGGCTGCCGTCACGATCCCATACACTTGCGAGGCTATCTGCATGGTAAGGTTCTCGTTGGCAGGTATCTGCTTCCTCTCAACCAAGGTTCTGTCCCAAGGGGCTGGCTTGAGAATATACGTTGACCGCTCACCATCTTCGGCAATGCGAATTCTGCCTTTATCAATGACGGCCGGGAACTTTTCCTGGACTCCGGAAACCGAAATACGACGCATGGCGCTGACCGCAACGTCGCTCATTCCAAATTCTTCTATTCCAAAGTCGAGAATCGGAGAAATTCTGTGTCCGTCAAACAGTTTCTTGATGGCAGATGGACTATATGTTGAATAGCCACTGGCCAAAGTGGACGGACAGTTGTTAATTTCAATTTTCTTCATGCTTCTTCACTTCTACTGCACCTATGAAATCTCCGCCGGCCATGGCTGACAAAATCCCGAACAAGTCTTTCTCGTCCAATCTAAGCGCACGGCATATCACCTTACGGTTGGCACCTTCCGGCAGGAGGTTTGAAAAAAATGGGAACAGATAATCCGACCTGTAGGGCTCTGACCGTTTGGGCAGGGTGGCAGATATGGGGTAGCCATCAGAACGCAAATAGCCGTCATCGTAACTAAACGAATAGCCACGACCAGGTGTCTGCTCAGTCAGCACGCCCGCTTTCTTGTCATTAAAGTAAATGTCTAGTTTCCTCATAAACTATCCTATCCTTATACCATCTTCTTAACCTGAAAGATCATCTCCATGCCGAGAACATCGAGAATCTTTTGTACGGTGCTCAATGACGGATTGCCTTGCCCTCGCTCAATATCTTTGATTGTGGCAAGGCTTACCGCCGCCATCTCTGACAAATCCTGCTGGGATATCCCCAACACTTTTCGCCGTGACTTCATTGTTTGAGCTATGTCCATAGTCTTTTATATTAAACTTTCTGCGCAAAGATAATAAGAATAATTGAAAGAGACAAAGAAAAGTCTGATAAAACATACCTTTGAGAAGAAAAAATCCATAATAATGGTAAGTGTTACCGTTTTATTTATAACAATGAATGAAGGATTTATTCGTAACTTTGCACCCAAAATCGGAGCACTTGTGGACAAGTAGAATCAATAAATCCAAAATTATTATGTATATAGAAAACATCAACAGTCCCAAGGACTTAAAATCTCTCACCATAGACCAACTCGGCGTAGTAGCCGATGAGGTCCGCAAGGGCGTGCTCAACCGCGTAAGCCATCACGGAGGCCACGTGGGACCTAACCTGGGCTTCACCGAGGCTACCGTAGCCCTGCACTATGTGTTCAATGCCCCGGAGGACAAGATCGTCTTCGACGTCTCTCACCAGAGCTATCCCCACAAGATGCTCACCGGACGCAAGGACGGCTTCCTCGACGTGAGCCGCATGGACCATATCTCGGGCTACTCATCACCGTTGGAAAGTCCCGTGTATGACAACTTCGAGATTGGTCATACCTCCACCTCCATTGCCTTGGCAACAGGTCTGCAGAAGGGCCGCGACATCCTTGGCGGCAAGGAGAACGTCATCGCCGTCATCGGCGACGGTTCGCTCTCGGGCGGAGAGGCTTTTGAGGGTCTGGACACTGCTGCCGAACTGGGTACGAACATCATCGTCGTGGTCAACGACAACGAGATGAGCATTGCCGAGAACCATGGCGGACTGTACCGCAACCTGAAGCTCCTCCGCGAGACGGACGGCAAGGCTGAGTGCAACTACTTTCGCGCCATGGGTTTCGACTATCTCTATGTGGAGCAGGGCAACGACGTGGCCAGTCTCGTGGAGGCTTTCCGCAAGGTCAAGGATATCGACCATCCCGTGGTGGTGCACATCCACACAGAGAAAGGACACGGCTATGCGCCAGCCGTAGCCGACAAGGAACGGTGGCACTGGAGCATGCCTTTCCATCTTGAGGACGGCAGCCCGATCAACCCGCCACAGGGTGGCAAGTCGATGGACATGCTGCTCGGCGACTGGCTCTTCGACGAGCTCAAGCGTGACGACAAGCTTGTGCTCATCACCGCCGCTGTGCCCGCTACCTTGGGCTTCACCAAGGAGCGCCGTGAGGCAGCAGGCAGGCAGTTTGTCGATGTAGGCATCGCCGAGGAGGAAGGCGTGGCAATGGCATCGGGCATGGCAAAGCGTGGCGCGCACCCGGTGTTCACCACCTATGCCACCTTTCTGCAGCGCACCTACGACCAGTTGGCTCAGGATCTTGCCGTCAACGGCAATCCGGCAGTCATCAATGTGCTTGGCGCCAGCGTCTATGGCATGAACGACTTCACGCACATCTGCTTCTTCGACATCCCCATGATCAGCCACATCCCTAACCTGGTCTATCTCGCGCCCACTACATGGGAAGAGTTGCGTGCCATGGAGAGCTGGGCTATCCGTCAGGACAAGTACTCGGTGGCCATCCGCGTGCCAGCTTTCGGCGTGGCGCACGCTACGGAGGATGTTGACAGCGACTACAGTGACCTGAACAAGGCTGTTGTGGCACATCGTGGCAAGGACGTGGCCATCATCGCGGTGGGTGACTTCTTCCAGAAGGGTGAGGCCGTGCGACAGTTGTTGGCCGAGCAGGGTATCGACGCCACGCTCATCAATCCCCGCTATCTCTCAGGACTCGACGAGCAGCTCCTCAATGAACTGAAGGCTGACCACCGTCTTGTGGCTACTATCGAGGACGGCAGTCTTGATGGCGGATACGGCGAGACGGTGGCACACTTCTATGGACCATCGGCCATGCGCGTGATCAACTTCGGCGTGCGCAAAAGCCTCTATGACCGCTACGACGTCAACCAGCTCCTCACCGACAACCATCTGCAGGACCAACAGATAGTCGACGACATTCTGCAGACCATCAACAGTAAATAGCAGACTCACATTCATCAACCGTCCAAAACTGCATCGCAAGACAACGACATGCGAACCGCAATGAGCATAAACAAACAATAAAGACATGAGTTTACAAGAAATCCTCGACCACCGCCGTGCCATTCGGCACTATGATCCAGAGAAGCCGCTTGACGCGGAGAAGGTGAAAGAATGCATCAATATGGCTACGCTGGCTCCAACCAGTTCCAACATGCAATTGTGGGAAGCCTACCACGTGACTGACAAGGCAGTGCTTGCCAAACTTGCCCACGCCTGCCTCGACCAGCTCTCCGCTCGATCGGCGCAAGAGATGGTGGTCTTCGTCACCCGTCAGGACCTCTACAAGCAGCACGCTGAAGCCGCCCGCAAGTTTGAAGAAGGCAATCAACGACGCAACAGTCCGAAAGAGAAACAGGAGAAGCGCATCAAGAAGTGGGACCTCTATTACGGCAAGGTAATGCCCTTCCTCTACTCGCGTTGCTTTGGAGTATGGGGATTGGTGCGCAAAGCGCTGGCTCAGCTCATCGGCCTAAACCGGCCTATCGTGCGCCAAGTGTCGGAAAGTGACATGCGCGTGAGTGTGCACAAGAGCTGTGCCCTGGCTGTGCAGACGTTTATGTTGGCTATGAGCGAGGCTGGCTACGACACCTGCCCGCTTGAAGGCTTCGACAGCCGGCTCGTGAAGAAGGCGCTCGGCTTACCTTATAAGGTCGAGATCAACATGGTCATCACCTGTGGTGTGCGCCTGCCCGACGGTGTGTGGGGCGACCGCTACCGTCAGCCTTTCAGCGAGACCTATCACAGAGTGTAGGTTATGTAAAGCCAACACGCAACATTTGCGATAGCTATGCTATGACGTCGCGATAGCTATGGTATCGCACCGCGATAGCTATGGTATCGCGACTCGATAGCTATGGTATCGCGACTCGATAGCTATGGTATCGCGATGCGGAGGAAGTTGTCGGAGGCCGACAGGTACTGACCATAAAGGGCGGTGGGCTTCAGCCGGTAATAGAACAGCGGATGACCAGCGCCGGGGAAGACCTTTGATGTCACGTCAACGCCCTTTGCCTGCTGCGCCTTCAGGAAGTTCTCAGCGTCGGCGAGCGTGGTGAAGCTGTCCTTGTCGCCAATCAGGAAGAGGAAAGGCGGCATAGTCCTGCGGTTGTTCTCCGGCACGAAGGCGGCAATCTTCTTCACCACAGGATAGTACAGCATCAGTCCGGCCGGCATCGGAAGCCGGCTGTCCATACCCGCGGCAGCCGCCATGGTGGCACCGGCCGAGGCACCCGCAAGCACGATGCGCGTGGGGTCGATGTTCAGACTGTCGGCGTGGCGCACAATCCACTGATAGGCATCGGCAACGTCGACATAGGCGTCGGCAGGCGTCGTCTTGTCCAGCGAGGCGATGCGATAGTCCACCGAGATGGCCTTATAGCCGAGCTTGGTGTCGTGGTAACACTCGCGCACAAACTGCAGGGGCGAACCATACTGCCAACCGCCGGCAAAGAAATAGACCACGGCGGGCACGGGCTTACGCTCCACGCGCGGCGAGTACACCGTCAACGTCAGGTCGCGCTGGCCCTGACCCGACTTGTAAACCACCGTATCCACATGATTGACGTAAAGCTCGCGGGGCAATATCTTGACCAACTCATTGTACCACACCCGGGCCATCTTGCGGGCACCTTCCAACTTGGGGTGCACCTTGTCGTAGATGGTGTAGCGCTGCCAGTCCCAGCCCGCACTTTGGTCGACGAGCCGGATGCGGTCGGAGTGGTAGCTCTTGACCAGCTTCTCAATCTCCTCGTTGAGCAAGGGAATGTAGGAGTATTTGGGCAGTTTGCCGCTGGTGATGACCTTCGCCATGATGATGACGGCCTTGGGGTTGATGGCGTGTATCTTGGCGATGATAGAACGGTAGCTCGCAATCATGCCCGGCACCGGATGCTCGGTATCGAAATGGTTGTGGCCGGCATGCAACAGCACGATGTCGGCCGGGTAAAGACGGTAGATGCTGTCGATGTGGGCATTGAGAAACTCCACGTTCTTACCCGAGAAGCCGCAGTGGGGAATAGTGCCCAACCGACAGCGGCCCTGACGGGGACCGATAAACTCGCAGTTGGTGTAGCCGTGGCTGAAAAGCAACTCCCACAGCGGGAAGACATAGGAATAGAAATGGTCGCTGCCCTCGGTGATGGAGTCGCCCAGCCCCATGATGGTGACGTGGCGTGGCTGAGAGGATGAAGCCATGACTGACAGCGAGCAGATCAAAGTGAGCAAAAACAATATTGGTTTCTTCATTTTCTTTTCGATTGGTTTCTGACGTTAAGCAGCAGCCGAGTAAACCTCGGCCCGCCCCCACCCTGGCTTTCGCGCAGTGGGTAAGCTCCATGTATATAACGCAAAGACTCGGTCAAAGCCACAGCCGTTTTTATAAGCTTTAACAAATATCATGCCCCTCGCGCACAAAAAAAAGCGGGACCGTATCTCACGACACTGTCTCGCCTGAAATTAAAACCAATAAAAGAAATAGATTGTTAGTTGCCTAACCCAAAGGGCGGCCGGCCCGGAGGATGACCCGCGGGCGGCTGAGCCCTTTATCGTTTACCGGATGAATAGGAGCTCACGGTACTTAGGCAATGCCCAAAGCTCATCAGCAACCACCAGCTCAAGCTTGTCAATCTGATAGCGGATGGGCTGGAAGAACGTCTCGACGGTGTCGTGATACTTCACGGCCTTCTCGCGCACGTCGTCAATCTTGTTGGCGACCTTACGTGCATTGACCATATCTTCCACGTCCTTCTCTATGATGCCGGTGCGTTCGCTGATTTGCTCAATGATATTCATGATACGCTCGGAGAGCTGCTTGCCCTTCTCGGCGCCGTAGATGCTCATGAGGTTCTGCACGTCCTTCGAGATCATCGACTGGTAGCGCGTAGCCACGGGGATGATGTGGTTGAGCGACAGGTCACCCAGCACGCGGGCCTCAATCTGCAACTTCTTGGTGTAGGTCTCCCATTTCACCTCGTTGCGGGCCTCGAGCTCATTCTTCTTCATCACGCCCATGCTCTCGAACATCTTCACGCTGGCGTCGTCGAGGTAACGGTCGAAGATGACCGGAGCCGACTTCTCAGTATCCAAGCCACGCTTCTCAGCCTCAGCCACCCACTCGTCGCTGTAGCCGTTGCCGTCGAAGTGGATAGGAGCGCAGGTCTTGATGTCGTCCTTGACCACCGAGAGGATGGCGGCGAACTTGTCCTCACCCTTGGCGATGAGCTCATCGACGCGGGTCTTGAAGTCGGTCAGGGCCTCAGCCACAGCGGTGTTGAGCACGATCTGGGCGCTGGCGCAGTTGGCCGACGATCCGACGGCGCGGAACTCGAAGCGGTTGCCGGTGAAGGCGAATGGAGAGGTACGGTTGCGGTCGGTGTTGTCGCGCATGATGTCGGGAATCTCGGGGATATCGATCTGCACGCCTTCCTTACCCTTGATGACGAGTGCATCCTTGTCGGCCTTCATGATATGCTCGAGCACGTCGCTGACGGTCTTGCCGAGGAATGAGGAGATGATGGCTGGAGGTGCCTCGTTGGCGCCCAGACGATGGGCGTTGCCGGCGTCCATGATGCTGGCCTTGAGCAGACCATTGTGGCGATAGACACCCATGAGGGTCTCGACGATGAACACGACGAAGCGCAGGTTGTCTTCCTTGGTCTTGCCAGGTCCGTGGAGCAGGATGCCCGTATCGGTAGACAGCGACCAGTTGTTGTGCTTACCCGAGCCGTTGATGCCGTCGAAGGGTTTCTCGTGGAGCAGCACCTCGAAGCCGTGCTTGTGGGCCACCTTCTTCATGATAGACATGAGCAGCATGTTGTGGTCGACGGCGAGGTTGGTCTCCTCGAAGATAGGTGCGCACTCAAACTGGTTGGGGGCCACCTCATTATGACGTGTCTTCACGGGGATGCCGAGCTCGAGGGCCTCAATCTCGAGGTCTTTCATGAAGGCCTGCACGCGCTCAGGGATGGTGCCGAAGTAGTGGTCGTCCATCTGCTGGTTCTTGGCGCTTTCGTGCCCCATGAGGGTACGGCCGGTGAGGATGAGGTCGGGACGGGCTGCATAGAGGTCCTCGTCGACGAGGAAGTATTCCTGCTCCCATCCGAGGTTGGAGACGACCTTCTTCACGTCGGGATAGAAGTAATGGCAAACATTGGTAGCGGCGACGTTGACGGCGTGCAGGGCGCGCAGCAGCGGAGCCTTGTAGTCAAGGGCCTCACCTGTGTAGGAGATGAAGATGGTAGGGATGCAGAGGGTGTCGTCCATGATGAACACGGGCGATGTGGGATCCCAAGCCGAATAGCCGCGGGCCTCGAAGGTGGAACGGATGCCGCCAGAGGGGAACGACGAGGCGTCAGGCTCCTGCTGGACGAGCAGCTTGCCCGAGAAGTCCTCAATCATGCCGCCCTTGCCGTCGTGCTCGATAAACGAGTCGTGCTTCTCGGCAGTGCCTTCGGTCAGCGGCTGGAACCAGTGGGTGTAGTGGGTAACACCGTTCTCGTCGGCCCACTGCTTCATACCTTTGGCCACAGCGTCGGCAATAGAGCGATCGAGTGTAGCGCCATTGTCGATGACGTCGATCATTTTCTGATAAACATCAGCGGGAAGATACTTGTACATCTTGGCGCGGTTGAATACTTTCTTGGCAAAGTATTCGGAAGGACGCTCTACCGGTGAAATCACCTCTACCGGCTTCTTGCGGGATGCCGACTGTACGGCATCAAAACGTAAATTTGTCATACTTCTAATGGTTGATGATTAAAGCTCTTATTGATTTTATTTTAAGTTGCGCCGGGCCGAAACCCGGTGCAATAGGAATGATACATTAATGATTCAGCACGCCCAACCGGCTGACCGCCTTCGGCTGGAGTGCCCGGGGTGAGCACTCACGGCCGACTGTTTACGGCCGACAGCTTACGGCTGGAGTGTGAAGCCGCAGATGAAGTAGGCTTTCTGCGTGCTGGGGTTGGCCGTGATGCCTGCAAACACAGGGACGGAGAACGACTTGGTGATCTCGATGGCCTTGCTGGCCTTCAGCCCGAGGTTGGTCACGGCAAAGCCGTTGACGCGACTGTAGGATGAGGTGGCGTAAGGCACGGCGCCCACCGTTGCGGTCCAGTCGAGCGAGGCGAGCTTGAACGGTGCGGTAGCCTCAACGTAGGATGAGTAGGCGCGCTTGCCGCTCTTGTTGAGTCCGTCGTTACCGGCGAAGTTGGTGTACCAGTTCAGGGCGACGGGACCGAAGTCGTAGCCGACGTTGGCCTCATAGACGTGGAGCGTACTGTGAGCTCCATACGAGAAATACTTCGCGTCGTCGTAAGCGTCACCCGAGTAGTTGTTGACGCCCTTGTTGAACCAGTAGTCGGTCACACCCACGTGAAAGCCGCCAGTGGTATAGGCCAGCGTGAGGTCAAACTCCTTGGTGTCAGACGGATCCGAGATGCCTACATTTCCCCAAGCGGTGAGCGAGAAGCCCTTGTAGGCTACGCCAAGTGTGGGCTGTACGCTTACATAGCCACAATCCTGACCACGCCAGATGTATTGGTTCACCAGGTCAGTGGCAATGGTTCCTTCTACTTTGTCCTGAGCATTCGCTGCCACGGCTGCCATGCAGACAGCGGCGATGCAAAACAGTCTTTCTACCTTTTTCATAACATTTGATTCTTTAAAGTGAATAAAAAAACGATTCTCTCTGTATGTTGTATTGTTAACTGTTCCTCTCTGTGGCAGCGTCCGGCCCGCGGCGATGCGGTGCTGGGGCCGGCGCCCTCGATTTATCCTTTCTTCGACCAGTCGGCGATGCGCTGCATGGCTTCCTCCACGTCCTCGCGGTTGCCGAATGAAGTGAGGCGGAAATAGCCCTCTCCGCTCGGTCCGAAGCCTACGCCCGGTGTGCAGACCACGCCGCAGCCGTAGAGCAGACGGTCGAAGAATTTCCAGCTCTCCTCGTTGCCGGGCGTCTTCACCCAGAGGTAGGGCGCGTTCTCGCCGCCATAGACGCTGTAGCCCAGTGAGACGAGCGTCTCGCGCATGATGCGAGCGTTCTCCATATAATAATGGATGGTCTGCATGATCTGCTCGTGGCCCTCGGGGGTGTAGATGGCCTCGGCAGCGCGCTGCGAGATATAGCTGGTGCCGTTGAACTTAGTCGACTGCCTGCGCTCCCAAAGTCGGTTGAGGGCGATGCGCTTGCTGCCGTCGAGCGTCGATGCCGACACCTCTTTGGGGATGATGGTGTAGCCGCAGCGTACACCTGTGAAGCCGGCGGTTTTGGAATAGCTGTGGAACTCGATGGCACACTTGCGCGCACCCTTGATCTCATAGATGGAGTGCGGAATGTCGGGGTTCTGGATGTAAGCCTCGTAGGCGGCATCGTAGAACAGCACGGCATCGTTCTTCAGTGCGAAGTTGACCCACTTGCGCAGCTCCTCCTTCGGCAGCACCGTTCCCGTCGGGTTGTTGGGGTAGCAGAGGTATATCATGTCGACACGGTGGTCGGGCAGTTGTGGTACAAAATTGTTGTCGGCCGTACAGGGCATGTAGGTGATGCTGCTCCAGCGTCCGTCTTTGAACACGCCGGCGCGGCCGATCATGGCGTTGGAGTCGATATAGACGGGATAGATGGGGTCGGTCACGGCCACGGAGTTATCCCATCGGAGCAGCTCCTGAATGTTACCCGTGTCGCTCTTGGCACCGTCGTTGACGAACACCTCGTCGCGGTCGAGATGGATGCCGCGCGAAAGGAAGTCGTTGCGCAGGATGGCGTCGCGCAGGAAGTCGTAGCCGTGCTCGGGGCCGTAGCCGCGGAAGGAGGCTTTGACAGCCATCTCGTCGGTAGCCTTATGCATGGCCTCGATGACGGCGGGGCAAAGCGGCTGCGTGACGTCGCCTATGCCAAGGCTGATGACGCGCACCTGGGGATGCTGGGCCTTGAAGGCGTTAACGCGCTTGGCCACGTCGGAGAAAAGGTAGCTCCCCGGAAGCTTCAGATAATGTTCGTTTACTAATGCCATAATCTATTCGTGTTTCTTTTAATTGGTTAAAATTTCTTTGTGATGAACCATCAGGTGCGCGCCCCCGCCTCGTCGTTTTACGGCATCGGCGCCGGTGACTTTATTCCGGCAGCGGAATCTCGCCCTCGAAGGCGAAGGCCGCCGGTCCGGTCATATATACGTGGTTGTCGGCCTCGCTCCAGTTGATATGCAGTGTGCCGCCGTCCATGACGATGTCGCACGACCGCTCATCGTCGGTTCCCTTGGTCAAGCCGAGGCTGATGGCGGCCACGGCGGTGGCGCAGGCGCCTGTACCGCAGGCCATTGTGATGCCGCTGCCCCGTTCCCAAACGCGGGTGCGCAGGGTGGTCACGCCGTTGGCGGCCTTGAGGGGTTGGGCGAACTCTATGTTGCAGCGCTCAGGGAAGGCCTTGTCGGTCTCCAGCGCCTTACCAATAGCGGTGATGTCGAGGGCTGCCACATCGTCAACGAAACTGACGTAGTGGGGATTGCCCATGCTGACGAACTTACCCATGGCACCATTCTCGCCGATGGTGGCGGGCAGCAGGTGCGCCTCAAGCGCGGAGGGCACTGCGATGTCGGTGTAGCGGCCGGTGAACTGCTCCGGCACTTCGAAGCGCGGCTCAAGCATATCGACGGTAACGCTGTCGACGGTCTTCCTGCCGGACGGTTTTGCGTCAGATGCCTGATCGTCGGAGGTCGTTGCTTGTTCGTCGGAAGAACTCAGGTGGAGATGTAGCACCTTGACGCCGGAGAGGGTCTCCAGGCGGATGACGGTCTTGTCGGTCATTCCTTTCTCATAGACGTACTTCCCGATGCACCGGCTGGCGTTGCCGCACATCATCGCTTCCGAACCGTCGGCGTTGAAGATGCGCATGGAGTAGTCGGCCTTTGCGGGATCCGACGGTCGTCCGATAAGCACCAGACCGTCGCTGCCAATGCCGAAATGAGGCTTGCTCCAGGCAATGGCCGCTGCGCTTGGGTCAGGAACACTATATAATAAGGTATTGACATATATATAGTCATTGCCTGCGCCGTGCATCTTGGTGAAAGGGATGATTCGTGACATCTTGCTACAATTTATTTCTTTATTATTGTCTTAATGTTTTAATTTACACCGCAAAGTTAACACAAATAGTTATAACGAGCAAGAATAGTTTACCTTTTTTCCTAAAAATTGGTATAAAATGTCAATTTGATAGTAATCGTCTGCTATTTCCTTACAAATGTTAAGGCATCAACGTTACTATCATGACACTTTGAAAGAAAAGCCAAAAAGTTAGTAACAAAAAGTCGTTATCCAGTTGCGTTCGTGGTCAAATTGTCATAACTTTGCGGCTGAAAGCTGACAAAGTGAAAGCATAATAAGTTAAACCAAAAAGAAAAGTTAGTTATGAAGAAGATTGAAGCTATCATTCGAAAGACGAAATTTGAGGAGGTCAAAGAAGCCTTGCTCGCTGCCGACATCGAGTGGTTTTCCTACTACGACGTACGTGGTGAGGGTAAGATGCGGCAGGCGAGAATCTATCGTGGTGTGATGTACAACACCAGCAGCATCGAGCGCGTGCTGATGAATATTGTGGTTCGCGACAAGAATGTCGAAAAGACGGTGAAGGCTATTCAGGAGGCCGCACGCACCGGAGAGATTGGTGACGGCCGCATCTTCATCATTCCCGTGGAAGACACCATCCGCATCCGTACCGGCGAGCGCGGCGATATCGCACTCTATAACGCCGAGCAGGAGAAATAAAGCTACATTTGCAAGGCTGCAAGGGTAATTGCAAGAGAGAACTGTAAAACATTTTTAGGGTAACAAAACAATCACAATATTATGACTATACAAGACTTAAGCGTTTCCATTGATACCGTATGGATGCTATTGGCTGCTATGCTGGTATTCTTCATGCAGCCGGGCTTCGCCCTGTGCGAGGCGGGCTTTACGCGCAGCAAGAACACCGCCAACATCCTCTATAAGAACTTTGTCGACTTCATGATTGGCTCACTGCTGTTCTGGTTTGTGGGCTTTGGCTTTATGTTCGGGTCTGACGGCGCCGGCTTCGTCGGCATGCCCAACTTCGGCGACCTGAGTTTCTATCACAATGCAGCAGGCCTGCCCACCGAGGGCTTCCTCATTTTCGAGACTGTGTTCTGTGCCACCTCCGCCACCATTGTGTCGGGCGCCATGGCCGAGCGTACCAAGTTCTCGATATACTGCGTCTACTCGTTCTTCATCTCCCTGATTATCTATCCTGTCGAGGGTCACTGGACGTGGGGCGGTGGTTGGCTGTGCAATGCTGACGCTACGAGCTTCATGATGCAGACCTTCGGTACCACCTTCCACGACTTCGCCGGTTCGGCCGTCGTTCATAGCGTCGGCGGCGTGCTGGCTTTCATCGGCGCCTGCGTACTCGGTCCACGTTTGGGCAAATACCGCAAGGACGGCACGAGCAACGCTATACCCGGTCACAGTCTGACCCTCGCCGCGCTGGGTGTGTTCATCCTCTGGTTCGGTTGGTTCGGCTTCAACCCCGGATCACAGCTCGCTGCCTCTGGTGAGACCAACCGCATTGCCATCTCACACGTCTTTCTGACCACTAACCTTTCGGCTGCTGCCGGTGGTCTGGCCACGATGTTCGCCACATGGATAAAATACGGCAAGCCTTCGTTCTCATTGATGCTCAACGGTGTGCTCGCCGGACTCGTCGGCATCACCGCCGGCTGCGACCTCGTCTCACCGCTTGGATCCATCATCATCGGTGCCGTATGCGGTTGCGTACTGCCGTTCGCCATTGAGTTCATCGACAAGAAGCTCCACGTTGACGATCCCGTCGGCGCCAGCTCTGTCCACGGCGTCTGCGGTATCCTCGGCACGCTGCTGACCGGTCTGTTCGCTGTTGACCAGGGTGCTTTCTACGGCCACGGCTTCGGTTTCCTGGGCGCTCAGTGCCTTGGCATCCTCTGCATCGACGCATGGGCTGCGGCCTGCGGCATCGTCCTGTTCTACGGCATCAAGAAGACGGTTGGCCTGCGTGTTGACGCCCGTATTGAGGAAGAGGGCCTCGACATCTACGAGCACGGCGAGAACTGCTACAACTCATAATCAGACGAACACCTTCATAAAAATATACCTATACTAATAACCCTGTTTATATAATAAAACCGCAAGGTGCCTCCGCAATGCCAACGCGTTGCGGAGGTTTTTGACAAGATATAAAAATCTATATGACTGGCAAATCAAGCCTTGACTTAACCCATTGACAATCAACTGAAACCAAAATACGAGGTGTTTTTAATATCTATATCTTTCGTGTTGGGTGGTCGAACGTATTGATATTTTACCTAAATTTGCAACAACCAATTAACAAACCGATAAAACCTTTGTAATGAAAGCCAACCGCATCATAAGAAACACCATAGCCCTGATGGGTTTGTTCGCTGCCTTGTCTATCAGCGAATGCACCTACGCGCGCGTCAACACGATGGGCAATGCGACCACCGCAACGACGACGGCCGCCACCACCCCGCTGCTCCTTACCTCGACCGCCGACGGCCAGCAGAGCCTCGTCGCCAGTACCCCCACCGTGAGCAATAAGCCCGCTGCCATGCCGCTCATCCGCTTGATGCCCAACGTCAAGCAGCAGACCATCGACGGCTTCGGCTATGCCATCACCTACAGCACCTGCTACAACCTGCTCCACATGACCAAAGCCGACCGCAAGGCCTTCCTCGAGCGCACGTTCTCGCCCACCAAGGGTTTCGGCGCCAGCTACGTGCGCATCTCCATCGGCTGTAACGACTTTTCCTCTAAAGAATACACCCTTTGCGACAAACCCGGCCTGCAACACTTTGCCTTGCAAAGCGACGAGACCGACTACGTCATCCCTATATTAAAAGAGGTGTTGGCCATCAATCCTGGCATCAAGGTCATTGCCGCACCGTGGACCTGTCCCCAGTGGATGAAGGTGAAGGACCTCGAGTCGCTCAAGCCCTTCAACAGCTGGACCGACGGTCATCTTAACCCGAACATGCGCAAGACCTACGCCCAATATTTCGTCAAATTTATCCAGGCCATGCAGGCCGCCGGCATTCACATCTATGCCGTCAGTCCCCAGAACGAGCCGCTCAACCACCGCAACTGCGCGTCGCTCTATCTGCCCTGGGACGAGGAAGCACCCCTGGTCGCCGACCTTGCGCAAGCCATCAAGCAGGCGGGCCTCAGCACCCTCATCTATCTCTTCGACCACAACTACAACTACGACGACGTAGCGTCGCAGGACGCCTACCCCGTCAACGTCGTCAACGCGCTGGGTCAGATGCAGTTTGAGGGCAATGAGCTCGTCGTGGGCGCCGCTTACCACAACTACGGCGGCCGCGAGGAGGAGCTCGACCGCATCCATGGCCTCATACCCGACAAGCAGCTCATCTTCTCGGAGACGAGCATCGGCACGTGGAACGACGGGCGCAATCTCAAGCGACGCCTCGTCGACGACATGCGCCACGTGGTCATCGGCACAACCAACCGCTGGTGCCGCGCCGCACTGGTGTGGAACCTCATGCTCGACGACCACCGCGGCCCCAACCTCGACGGCGGCTGTCAGACCTGCGACGGTGCGGTCAACATCAGTTCGGCCGACTACCGTACGCTCACGCTCAACAGCCACTACTACATCATCAGTCACGCCTCGGCCGTGGTCAAGCCCGGTGCTGTCCACATCGCCGCGAGCGACCTGAAAGACAAGGCTTTAAGCTACGCCGCATTTCTCAATCCCGACGGCACCTATGGCGTGCTGCTGGCCTCTGACAGCGACGCCGCCCGCGAGCTGACCATCGGCGACGGCCATCGCACCGCCACCATCACCCTGCCCGCCCACAGCGTCGTCAGCCTCCGCTTCTGACGGCGCGCCATCTGAATCTGATGGCTTATAACACATCAAGAGCTCAAAAACTCATAAACTAATAAACTCAGGAACTAATCAACAAATAAACTCATATGACTATGAAACAGCATTTACTTCGTCAAGCCATGTTAGCTGTCACGCTTCTTGCCACGACAGCCTCTTTCGCCTCCACGGTCATTACCCCGGGGACGAGCGTACAGAACCTCAAGCAGGGTGAGACCTACACCTTTGCCGACGCCGACGGCTACTACGTCAACAGCAGTTTCTTCACCAAGAACGCCGACGGCACCTACACCTGCAACGTCATCGACGGCACCTATACCGTCACGGCCGACGCCACGCTGAAAGCCCTCACGGTAACACCCGTCACCGCCAACGGTACTGCTGCCACGATGAGCGAAGACGGCACAGGCGCCGTGTATATCTTAGGCACCGGCATTGGCCTGCCCACATCAAGTAATCAACCGGACTGGACACCCGGGAAGGGCATCGCCATGGCCCCGACCGGCGACCTCACCTATGAGATCACCGGCATCGTAGGCCAAGAGTTTGGCACAACCGTAAACTTTAAGTTCTTCGGCCAGAACAACTGGGGCATCGAGTTCAAAGGCTCGGCAGGCGCTGACTATGCCATCACATCAACCACCGGATCTCTCGGCGTGGGCACCGGATCAGACGGTCACGACAACGGCAATCTCTTCATTAATACCGGTGCCGAGTGGGCTGTGGGCGACACCGTTACCATCACGCTCGACCTGAGCATGGGCGTGCAGGCCGGTACGCTCACAACCACCGTGAAGAAATCGGCCGTCGTCTTCAACCCCACCGTCAACGGCAACTCCTTCATGAACACGACCTACGGCTATGTCTATCCCGCTTACCTGACGCAGGGTGAGAAGCTCACCTTTGCCGGCGCCGATGCCTTTGCCTCAGACAGCTGGTACATGGATCCCGACTTCTTCGAGAAAGACGGCGACAGCTACAAGTTCCTGCCCGTTGACGGCGTCTATGCCATCCTCGCCGACTTCACGCTCAACTACTTCAAGGTGATGCAGGTCGACCCGACCACCTACATGCCCGTACAATACGACACCAACAACGGCGGCGGCAACATCTGGGTCATCGGCAGCAAAGGTATCGGTAAGCCGTCGTATGCCAGCAACGGCCACAACTGGTACACCGGTTATCAGAACGACATCCCATTGGGCCACATCAGCAACACGCTGTACCGCATGACGCTCAACGTCGGCGAGCAGCTCAACCTGCAGGACATCGACTTCAAGTTCTTCGGCCAGCCCGACTGGTCACCCGTCGAGTTCTCCAAAGCGAAGGCCCCGACGCTCACCGGCACACTGGCTCCTTACTTCAAGGTATCCAGCGACGGCAACGTCAACCTGGCCATCAACGTCGACTCGCTGTCCACCGAGCAGAAGGCCATGCTGTCGTTCGTCAAGTCGGTTGTCTTCACCCTCGACATCACCAAGCCCGCCGCTCCGGTGCTCTCTGTTGAAGCCATCCTGACCGACGGCACCACTACCGGCGTCAAGGCCATCAACGCCGTGAAGCCCGTCAAGGCCGACGACGCCTGGTACACCATCGACGGCCGTCAGTGCAGCCGCAAGCCCGCACAGCCCGGACTCTACATCCATCAGGGCCGCAAGGTCGTGGTGAAGTAGACACACCATGGTTTAATCCACACGATACTTATCCACTCAAAACATCGCAATATGCAAACAATTCACATTCCCCGTCGCTTCCTGCTGTTGGCCGGTACGGCGCTGTTCACTGCCACCACCGCACTTGCCCAGCAGGTGCGGGTCAGCGGACAGGTGCTTGACCAGGACCAGCAGCCCGTCATCGGCGCCACCGTGCGCGTGGTGGGCAGCAAGGATGAAGCCACCGTCACCGACCTCGACGGCCGCTACAGCCTGCAGGCCGACAAGAACGCACGTCTCGAGATATCCTACATCGGCTTCAAGACCGAACAGGTGAAGGCCGGTCAAAACACACGCGTCACCCTGAAAGAGGAGATGAACACCCTCGGTGAGGTCGTCGCCATTGGTTACGGCTCCGTACGCCGCGCCGACGTCACCACCGCTGTGAGTTCCATCTCGGCCGATGACCTCGACACGCGGCCCATCGTCTCGGCCGCCTCAGGCATGCAGGGCAAGGCCGCCGGTCTGCAGATCTCACAGGCCAACGGCGCCCCTGGTTCGGCACCCACCATCCGCGTGCGTGGTACCACCTCGCTCAACGGTTCCAATAACCCGCTCTACGTCGTCGACGGCGTGCCCGTGAGCGACATCGACTTCCTCTCGGCCGACGACATCGACAACATGCAGGTGCTCAAGGATGCCTCCTCGGCAGCCATCTACGGTTCGCGCGCTGCCAACGGCGTCATTATCATCAACACCAAGAAGGGTAAGGCCGGTGTGGCCCGCGTCTCGCTCAATGCCCACTACACCTTCAACGGCGTACGCGACAACCAGGACCCGCTCAACACGCAGCAGTACTACGACCTCATCCAGGACATGAACGATCAGGGCGTGCTCAACCTCAAGTTGCCTGAGGGCCTCACCGACCAGACCGACTGGAAGAAGGAAGTCTACCGCACCGGACACGTGCAGGACTACCAGCTCTCGGTGACCAATGGCACCGACAAGCTGCGCTACTACCTCTCGGGCGGCTATACGGGTGAGGACGGCGTCATCGTCTCGTCCAACTTCAAGCGCTACAACGTGCGCGGATCAATCGACAACGACATCAACAAGTGGTTCCTCTAAAAAAGCTATTAGTCTTAGAGCTGATATTCTGATAAATAGGGGGGGTGGTAGTTTTGAGACACATACCCCCGCATGCCCAAATGGTTATTCCAAATGGTCAATCCGTTTTAATAATGT
>Ga0310695_10006830_pt1 | contig 18589 bp, 13 predicted proteins | sample RumenRJG_04DNA_FD_203882 | JGI IMG/M metagenome (GOLD analysis project Ga0310695, IMG submission 203882) | Bovine rumen microbial communities from Lethbridge, Alberta, Canada - RJG_04 (v2) (version 2) | ecosystem: Host-associated > Mammals > Digestive system > Stomach > Rumen | place: Canada...
AAACCTATAACGATGAGCGTCAGGAAGACGCCCATTCGTTTCATTTTCTCTTTGTCTTTCATCGGTGGCTATTCTTTGTCGCTGATGGTCTGCATAATCTTGGCCTCTAACTCCTCGCAGAGCTCGGGGTTGTCCTTCAGGAGCTTCTTCACGGCATCGCGTCCCTGAGCCAGCTTGTTGCCTTCGTAGGAGAACCATGAGCCGGCCTTTTGGACGATGCCATACTCTACGCCGAGGTCGACAATCTCGCCAACTTTCGAGATGCCCTCGCCGAACAGAATCTCAAACTCGCACTTGCGGAAGGGAGGAGCCACCTTGTTCTTCACCACCTTGACGCGCACCTGGTTGCCGATCACCTCGTCGCCATCCTTGATGCTGGTGATGCGGCGGATGTCAAGACGTACGCTGGAATAGAACTTCAGGGCATTACCGCCCGTTGTTGTCTCGGGGCTGCCGAACATCACTCCAATCTTCTCGCGCAGCTGGTTGATGAAGATGCAGGTGGTGTTGGTCTTTGAGATGGTGCTGGTGAGCTTTCTTAAAGCCTGGCTCATCAGTCGGGCTTGCAGTCCGACGACATTGTCGCCCATGTCGCCCTCGATTTCCTTCTTCGGGGTGAGGGCAGCCACGGAGTCGACGACGAGGATGTCGATGGCCGACGACGAGATGAGCTGGTCGGCAATCTGCAGTGCCTGTTCGCCGTTGTCGGGCTGCGAGATCCACAGGTTGTTCACGTCGACGCCCAGCTTCTCGGCATAGAAGCGGTCGAAGGCGTGCTCGGCATCGATGAAGGCAGCTATGCCGCCCTGTTTCTGTGCTTCGGCAATGGCGTGGATGGCCAGCGTCGTCTTACCCGACGATTCCGGACCGTATATCTCGATGATGCGTCCGCGGGGATAGCCGCCTACGCCCAAGGCAGCATTCAGTCCGATGCTGCCCGTCGGAATCACTTCCACGTTCTCCACACTCTCGTCGCCCAGCTTCATGATGCTACCCTTGCCGAAGTCCTTTTCTATCTTCGACATGGCGGCCTGTAGGGCCTTCAGTTTCTCGCTCTGGGGATTGAGGGCGTCGCCCTCTATTTCTTTCTTTGCCATAGGTCTTTTTCTTATTTTTTCATTATTTCGTTATTTCGTTATTACGGCATGACAACTTACAACTCCAGGTCGCCGTCGAACACCTCATGCCAGGGGAGGCCCTGCTTGTTGAGCTGCTCCATGAATGGATCGGGATCGAAGTCCTCGACATTCCATACGCCGGGCTTGCGCCAGATGCCTTTCAGGAACATCATCGCGCCAATCATGGCCGGCACGCCCGTGGTGTAGCTGACGCCCTGCATGCCTGTCTCTTCGAAGGCAGCCTGGTGCGAGCAGTTGTTATATATATAATAGGTATGCTCCTTGCCGTCCTTGATGCCACGGATGCGGCAGCCGATGGAGGTCTCGCCGTCGTAGTTCTGACCGAGTTCCTGCGGATTGGGCAGCACAGCCTTGAGGAACTGCAGCGGCACAATCTTCACCCGTACCTTCTCCTCGGGCTTGTCGGCCAGCGGAGCCTCGTAGGTGATCTCGTCGATGCGGCTCATGCCGAGGTTCTGGATGCAGTCGAGATAGGTGAGATACTGCTGACCGAAGGTCATCCAGAAGCGTGCCTGCCGGATGGTGGGATAGTTCTTCACGAGCGATTCCAGCTCTTCGTGGTGCAGCAGATACGACTCTCGCGGGCCGATGTTGGGGTAGGTGAGGGGCTTGTGAATCTCCAGTGGCTCCGTCTCTATCCATTGTCCGTCTTTATAGTAGAGTCCTTTCTGCGTAATCTCGCGGATGTTGATCTCGGGATTGAAGTTGGTGGCGAAAGCCTTGTGATGGTTGCCGGCGTTGCAGTCGACGATGTCGAGATAGTGAATCTCGTCGAAATGGTGCTTGGCAGCATAGGCGGTATAGATGCCCGACACACCCGGATCGAAGCCGCAACCGAGGATGGCTGTCAGGCCGGCCTCTTCGAAGCGCTCCTTGTAGGCCCACTGCCACGAGTATTCGAAGTGGGCTTCGTCTTTCGGTTCGTAGTTGGCTGTGTCGAGATAGCTGCATCCGCAGGCCAGACAGGCTTCCATGATGGTAAGGTCCTGATAGGGTAGGGCCAGGTTAATGACCAGTTCGGGCTTATAGTCGCCGAACAAAGCCTTCAGCTGCTCCACATCGTCGGCATCCACCTGAGCCGTTCGGATGTCCATCTTGTAGCCCTTGGCATGTATGTCGGCCACCAGCTTGTCGCACTTCTCCTTGCGGCGGCTGGCAATCATAAACTCTGTGAACACATCGGCATTCTGCACAATCTTGAATGCCGCAACCGTTGCGACGCCACCGGCGCCAATCATTAGTACTCTGCTCATTGTTTTTTCTCTATTTTTTATCGTAATATTGTTTCTTAAAAGACTATCAAATATAGTGGAACCTAAGTGAAAACACGAAGATATAGATACGTCCGTCGCTTATAGAATATACAATTCTATGCTCCTTAGTTATTCGGCGAGACCACTTGCCTTGAAGCCTTCCTTTAAGAGGTTCTGGTTTGCCTTTACCAGAGAAGGGATGCTCGTTAATATCCTTTATAAGCTCTTTTATGCGTTTTATAACTTTTTCATTGTTGGTGCTGAGCCAATAATTCCAATCTTCCCGGGCTTGCTTCAATAAAACTAATTTCATAGGTCTTCTATAGCAATTGCTTTGAAATTACCTCTTTTGATTTCTTCTTCTCCTTGTTTAATGATTTCTACCATAGCAGGCGAGGACATGATATATTCCGTCTCGTCCATTTCCTGCTTGTTTTTAACGATACGCTTGAGGGCCTTAACTGCCTTTTTCAGGAGATCCTCGTCTTCCGAAATGATTTGAAGTGAACTGAAAAGTTCTCTGTTCAACTGAAGTTGCGCTGTTGTCATACTCGGTCATTTTATATTATTCTGTTGCAAATGTACAAATAAAAATCTGAATAGAAAACAAACTGGCAAAGAAATCGTACTTTTAATTCTATAATTCTTTAAATCATTAATTTTTTAATTCTTTCTTCTTACCCGATTTCCTCGGCCCGTATTCCCAAGGCCTGCATGAGCGAATAGCCGAGAATCTCCTGGCGGAAAGCTCCTCCGGGCATGGGCTGCATGGCAAAGAGGGTGACGCTCTTGCCTTCCGGAGCGTCGCGCAGCAGGCGGCGAAGGCTGTCGTAGGTGCCTTCGCGCTCAGCATTGGGCACCACCATGATGCGGCGGACAACATCGACGGCGAGCATCGTTGACAGGACGTCGCGCAGGAAGTCGTCTTTCGTCGTGACACTCTCCACGGGATAGGCATTGACGACAAATTCGCCGAGCGGCCCTTTGAAGGCCTTGCCGTTGAGCTCGCTCGAGTAGTCGGCAGGCACGAAGTTCGTAAGCCGAGCGTGCTTCTTGTCGTGGATGAGCACCACCTGCGTCTGCTGCCCACCGTTGCCGTCGGCCCGCAAGCCTCCGTCCAGGGCGATACATTCTGCCCAGCGAGCCATATCGGCAGGCGGAATCCTTCTGCCCAGCATCCGCTCGAAGTTGACAATCAGGTTGAAAGCCACATCGTCGACGTAGTCGGCATCGGCGACAATCACGTTCTGGCTCCACTGGCCCAGGCTGTTTCTTTCTTCTTTTTCCATTGCTTTCTTGTTTTTTAGGGTACAAAGTTACGACTTTTTCGAGAAAAACGCAAAAAAACACGGGCGTATGTGTAGTTTTTCGTAACTTTGTGCGTCTAATGGGCAGTTAATTCAATTAAAACAAAACGACGTCATGAATGCATTAGAACAAAAGTTTGCGCAAACCGTCAAGGAACAGAAGGCCACCATCTACACCGTGTGCTACATGTTCTCGAAGGATGCCGACGAGGTGAACGACCTCTTCCAAGAGGTGCTCGTCAACCTCTGGCAGGGATTCGGAAGCTTCGAAAACCGCAGCGACATCCGCACCTGGATCTATCGCGTGGCTCTCAACACGTGTATCTCTCTCGACAGGAAGCGCCGGCGGGGCCCTATCTTCGCACGCAGCAAGAGCGACGAGCGGCTGGCTCTCGACATCAACCTCTTTGAAGACGCCGACAGCGACACGCGCCAAGTAGACTTGCTCCACAAACGAATCGCCCGCCTGCAACCCTTCGACCGCGCCATCGTGCTGCTCTGGCTGGAGAACCTCTCCTACGAAGAGATCGGGCAGATTGTGGGCATTACGGCCAAAAACGTCAGCGTACGCCTGTACAGAATTAAAGAACAACTGAAGAAAAGTTGAAGGACGAACAATCCCGGAAAGTTAACATTTTAAAACAAACACCCATTATGAACGACTATGATTTTGAAGATATGCGTCAGCAAATGAGCATACTGAAAGAGAAACTGCAGAAGCAGGAAATCGTGAACGACCGACTCATCCGCCGCTCGATGCGAAAGAACGTGGCCAATATCAACCGCACTTACATCGCCCTCTGTGCCCTCGCGCTCCTCATGATACCCTACAGCTATTGGGCCTTTGTCAGCCTCAGCGGATTCAGCGTCGCCTTCTGGTTAGGCACTTGCGTGTTGTTGCTCAGTGCCTTCGGCTACACGCTCTGGAACGGACAATCGCTGCGCGACGGCAGCTTGATGCGCGACGACCTGCTTGTGGCACGTCAGAAGGTGGCACTGGCTAAGAAGCGCGACTCGCAATGGCTGTTCTTCGGCATTCCCGTCTGCATCCTCTGGATAGCCTGGTTTGCCTTCGAGGTGTACAAGAAGGGTGGGGAAGAAGAGGTGACAACCTTCCTCCTGGCCGGAACAATAGGTGGAATCGTGGGTCTGATTCTCGGACTGACCACCCACTTCCGCACGCAGCGCCAGTATCAGGAAATCATCAACCAGATAGAAGACGTCACGCAAACGGAGCAACGCTGACGGCTTCCAGCCGCACTCTCGCCAGCAAATGCAGAGCCGTCTTGTGCCGGATATCATTGCGAAATGCGGCATTTGTCAGCCTCAAATGCCGCATTTATCGGCCTCAAGTGCCGCATATAGCAGTCAGAAAAGCGGTATATAGCGATGCAATATGCGGCAAATGACAACACTACCTTATTAATGTAGTCTCACTACCTTATTAATGTAGTCACACTACTTTATTAATGTAGTCGCACTACCTTATTAATGTAGTATCGCGATAAGCGTCAAACTGCACCGCTATTTGATAGGAATCACAAAAAAAGACAGGCCTTCAAGACCTGTCTTTTCTCTTGCTTCGTAGGGACGCCCGGGCTCGAACCGGGGACCTCTGCAATGTGACTGCAGCGCTCTAAACCAACTGGGCTACGCCCCTATCGTGCGAATTGCGGGTGCAAAGGTAAGCATTTCTCAGCATCCCGCAAAACATTTTCACAAAAATATACTTCTTTTTTACAAGTTTTGTATATCATTCGATGTTGCCCACGCTGATCAGATATTCGGCTATCTGCACGGCATTGAGGGCGGCACCTTTGCGAATCTGATCGCCACTGAGCCAGAAGGTGAGGCCGTTCTCGAAGGCAAGGTCTTCGCGGATGCGGCCCACGTAGACCTCGTCGTGGCCTGCCGTTTCAAGCGGCATGGGGTAGATGAGCTGCGAGGGGTCGTCTTTCACGATGATGCCCGGGGCGGCTTCGAAGGCGCGGCGCGCCTCGTCGACCGTGATTTTGCGCTCTGTCTCTATCCAGACGCTCTCGCTGTGACTGCGCAATGACGACACGCGAACGCACATCGCCGAGCAGCGCACGTCGCTGTGCATGATTTTCTGCGTCTCGTTGAACATCTTCATTTCTTCCTTCGTATAGCCGTTGGGCTGGAAGACGTCGATCTGCGGGATGACGTTGTATGCCAGCTGGTGGGGGAACTTGCTGATGGTGACGGGCTCGCCGGCAATCAATTCGCGGTATTGTTGCTCCAGTTCCTGCATCGCTGCGGCACCGGCACCGCTGGCGCTCTGGTACGATGCTACGCGGATGCGGCGGATGTGCGACAGCTGCTCTAAGGGTTTCAGGCAGACCACCATCATGATGGTCGTGCAGTTGGGATTGGCAATGATGTTGCGCGGACGGTTCAAGGCATCCTCGGCGTTACACTCCGGGACGACCAGGGGCACGTCGTCGCACATGCGGAAGGCACTGCTGTTGTCGATCATCACGGCTCCATGCTTCGTGATTGTTTCGGCAAACTCCTCGCTCGTGCCGCCGCCGGCCGATGTGAAGGCGATGTCGACGCCTCGGAAGTCGTCGTTGTGCTGAAGCAGCTTCACTTCGTGTTCCTTGCCGCGGAACGTATATTTACGGCCGGCAGAACGCTGGCTGCCGAACAACAAAAGCTCACTGATGGGAAACTCGCGCTCCTCCAGGATGCGGAGAAACTCCTGACCTACGGCGCCACTGGCGCCAACGATTGCTACTCTCATATCTGGTGTTATCTTGAATTGTGGGTGCAAAAATACTACTTTTCTTGTGTTTTCACGCAGAATTGGCAAAAAAGTTGTAATTTTGCAGGCAGAAATGGCAAACTTGGCAGCATACTTCCCCGTGAGCGACAGTACTTGGATATTCTTCATCGTGCTGCTCATCATTCTTTTTGCGCCGATGATCATGAACCGGCTGCGCATACCGCATATCATAGGAATGGTCATCGCGGGCATCATCGTGGGGCAGTTTGGGCTGAATATCCTGGAGCGCGACGCGTCGTTCGAGCTGTTCGGCCAGGTGGGACTCTACTTCATCATGTTCCTTGCCGGACTGGAGATGGACATGGAGGGCCTGCGCAAGCATAGCATGCGCATGCTCGCCTTCGGAATTCTCACTTTTGTTATACCTTTCTTATTAGTATATGTTGCGGGCAGAAGCCTGATGGGCTATTCCATCCAGGCAACGCTGCTGCTCTGCTGCGTGATGGCTTCCAATACGCTCATCGCCTATCCCATTGTCTGTAAATATGGTCTGCAACGACATAAGGCTGTCACGCTGAGCGTCGGGGCCAGCATGTTCGCCCTGCTGATGGCGCTGCTCTCGCTGTCCATCATCGTGGGCGTCTACGACAAAGAGACGGCTGGCGGCGGTGGTTCCATAGCGCTGACCATCGTGTGGATGCTGGTGAAGCTGGTGCTCTATATGGCTGGTATGATTTTCTTCATACCCAGGGTGACAAGGTGGTTCTTGCGCCATTATGCCGATGGCGTAACGCAGTTCATCTATACGCTGTCGATACTCTTCCTCAGTGCGGCCTTGACCGACCTTATCGGGCTGGAAGGGGTCTTCGGAGCGTTCTTTGCCGGACTGGTGCTCAACCGATATATCCCGCAGGTGTCACCGCTGATGGGCCGACTGGAGTTCATCGGCAACGCTATCTTCATACCTTATTTCCTTATCGGTGTGGGCATGCTCATCAACGTCAGGGCACTTTTCGACGGCTGGCATACAGCCTATATCGTGGCTTGCATCGTCGTCATTGGCACGCTGGGCAAGATGATAGCAGGCTACGTGGCCAGTCTGTCGTTCCGTTTGCCTTGGTCGCATGGCAACATGATGTTCGGTCTGACAAGTGCTCATGCAGCTGGGTCTATCGCCATTATCATGGTCGGACGGCAGCTGGAATTGTCGCCAGGGCGTTACCTCGTCGACAACGAGATGCTCAATGGTGTGGTGATGATGATTCTTTTCACGTGTGTCATCTCGTCGATTGTTACTGAGTTGGCTTCGCGGCAGATAGTCTTGAAGGAGTCGAACATTGAGTCCGACGAGAAACGGGGCGACGACGAGAAGATGCTCATACCGCTCAGCGGCGAGGAGAGCTGTGAAACGCTGGTCACTCTGGCCATCTTGATGCGCAACAGAAGGCTCAACCGAGGTATCATCGGACTGAATATCACGCTCGACGACGAGAATGTTGATAAATATCAGGTGCGTGGAAAGGCGTTGCTTGAGCGTGCCGTGAAATATGCAGCCACGGCTGATGTCCGCATGCAGACGCAGAGTCGCATCGCCACAAATATCGCCAACGGTATTATGCATGCCTTTAAGGAAAACCAGGCAAGCGAGATTATCATGGGCATGTACGAGCCGAAGTCGGAGAAAGATAGTTTCTGGGGGGTCTTTACGGAGAATCTGTTCACCGAACTGAACCGCCAGATTATCATCGCTCGCATCCGACAGCCGCTCAGCACGATACGTCGCATCCAGGTGGCCGTGCCGAGCCGTGCTGAGTTCGAGCCTGGATTCCATCGCTGGGTCGACCGACTGGCACGAATGGCAAAGCAGATGGATTGCCGCATCGTGTTTCATAGTAAGCAGGCTACACTCGATATCATTAGCCAATATTTGCAGAGTATTCACCCAGAACTGCGAGCCGAGCTGAGGCTCATGGAGCACTGGAACGACTTGCCGCGTTTGGCTGAGAGCATCAACGACGACCATCTCTTTGTTGTCGTAACGGCCAGAAAGAGCACTGTGTCGTATAAGCATGCTTTCGAGAAACTCCCTTCCGAGATTAAACAATACTATCGGAAGCCCAATCTGCTGATCATCTTCCCCGATCAATACGGCGAGCCTGTCAACGCTATGACGTTCGCCGCGCCGCAGAAGAAGGAGCAACAGAGCGCTTACTCGCAGCTCCGAGAGTGGTTCATCAATATCAAGCACAAGCTTCATTAAGTCGCTGTTTCGCAGCGTCCTCTAAGTTTGGCAATAGGTTCAGTATGTCGCTGTATTACAGCGCCCCAGTTAAGTAAAAGGTTCAGTATGTCGCTGTATTACAGCGACCAATAAATAAACAAATATGATCACTATCAACAACATCACAAAGAGCTTCGGCTCGCTTCAAGTATTGAAAGGCATCAGCCTCCATATCAACAAAGGCGAGGTCGTCAGCATCGTCGGCCCCAGCGGTGCCGGCAAGACAACGCTTCTCCAGATCATGGGCACTCTCGACCGTCCCGACCAAGGCGAAATCGTCATCGATGGTACCGACGTCAGCCGCATGTCGTCAAAGAAACTCTCCGACTTTCGTAACACCAACATCGGCTTCATCTTCCAGTTCCACCAGCTTTTGCCCGAGTTTACGGCCATCGAAAACATCATGATTCCTGCCTTCATCGCTGGCAAGAGCCACAAAGAAGCAAAGAAAAGAGCCGAGGAACTCTTGTCTTTCATGGGGCTCACCGACCGTGCATCACATAAGCCCAACGAGCTTTCTGGCGGAGAGAAACAACGTGTAGCAGTGGCACGAGCCTTAATCAACAATCCTGCTGTCATCCTTGCTGACGAACCGTCTGGTAGTCTCGACACGAAAAATAAAGCCGAACTACACCAACTCTTCTTCGACCTTCGTGACAAATTCGGCCAGACCTTCGTTATTGTCACGCACGATGAAGAATTAGCACGTATCACTGATCGCACCATCCACCTGAAAGATGGTCTCATTATAAACGAAGAGGCATCTCACTCGCAAGTAGCACCCACCAATATCGAACAGTAGTATCCATCGCGGATATCTCCCATCAATAAACAAAGAAGCATCGCCCACATTGTGAGCGATGCTTCTTTTATTCTTAGGTTGAGTAAGCAGCTGTTTCACAGCTGCAAGTAGTCTTTACTCGACAACCTCTACCTGTGTCTCCTTCACCTCCTTGAGCACCTTCTTCACCTCGGTAGCACCGTCGGCGATACAGATGCTGACACGGTTCAGGTCGTTCTCCTCGAACGGCTGTACGGTGTCGCCATAGCTGGCGTAGGTGATACGGTCCTCTGAGATACCGTACTTCTCCTTCAGGTCGCGGACGACGATGTCGGCACGGCCGGCGGCCAGACGGGCGTTGATCTTGGCATTACCTGTGCCAACATCAGCATAACCGCTGACAACGACCTTGGCCTGAGGATACTTCTTCAGGTAGTCGGCAACGTCCTTGATCTTCAGCTGCTCAGTCTCCGAAACGGTGATCGAGTTGATGGTGAAGAACACGTCGCGGCGGAGCTCAGCAACCTTCACGGTCTTGTTCTCGAAGATAGAGTCGCGCTGTGTGCGGTATACCTTCGGCTTCTCGACGATGACGGGAGCAACAGCTGCGTAAGCCTTGCCCAGGTTGATGCGCAGGCCGAGCAGGCCGTTGAAGTACCAGTCGGGATTGCCGGCCTTCTTCGAGTTGTACTTGTCAGAGAGGATGTTGGCGTTACCCTCAACCATCAGGCTGACGGCGTCGCTCAGACGGAAGTTCAGGTCAAGACCGGCACGTCCGAAGGGGCGAACCTTCGTGCCGTCCCAGAGATACTCCAGCTCGTACTGAGCAAGACCGTCCTGGCGCAGCGTGTTGGCGATGCTGTTCACCTCGTCGTTGTCGAAGGCAACGTTGGCACCACCGCCGAGGAAGGCCGTCACGTTGAACACACGCTTCGGGTTCCAGCCGCAGAACAGGTTGCTCAGGTTGAACATGAAGTCGATGCCGGGAGCTACGTACTTGTACTTGTAGTCCTTCGTGATGGCGGGATTGCCGTAGCCGTTCCAGCCACCCTTGCTCTGCCAAGCGTTAGCCTGGATGCGAGCACCGAAAACAGGCGAGAACTGATAGCCCAGACCGAGCTGAACGTTCGGAGAGAACAGATCCTTCGTCTTTGCCTCACCCAGCGTGTGCTGGATACCACCCTGAAGATCCAGGAAGGCGTGCTTCTTGAACTCATACTTTGTGCCGTCGGCAGCCTCGTAGGTTGCCTGAGCCATGGCAGCCGTACCCATGCCGAGCAGGGCTGCACAGAAAAGTGTCCTTATTTTCATACTATACTAAATTAAATATTTCTCTATGATTTCAGAAAATACTGATAACAATGACCCTTTAATCGAGGTTCGTGGTGAGATACCACTTGCCTTCATGTCGGACAGGACGTAGCACAAGTGCCAGCTTATTGGGACGTGTGCTTCCTTCCTTTGGTTCGAACAGCTTGACCATGCAGCGCACTTCACTATTGTCCTTGTCGCGGAAAATGATGTGTTCCATCTTGTATTCCACGCCCTTGAAGTGTTTTAACACGAAAAGCTGGTTCTTCAACTGATCGGGTCGGAGCGGTAAGACAGAATCCCCCTTCTGATAATAAAGCATTCCTGCGGCATCTTCAAGTTCGCGTTGTTCCAGCAGCTGAAGATAGTGCTCGGCCAGCGATGTCACCTCGGCAGTATCCTGCGCTGTAAGTGCCATCTCAGGCTTGGGCAGGTAGGTTTCTTCAAGCTCTTTGAAACTCTTCTCCTTCTTGCCGCAAGAAGCGAGCGTCAGGAGAGCCAATGTCATTACTACAAATAGAGAATTCTTTTTCATTTTCTGTTGTTTTGTTTAAAAAGGGGTGCCAACGAGTTGACACCCCTCTCTTTAATTCGGAATAGATGCGTTATCTATTAGTTCTTCTTGGCTTTGTTACCTGTGGTAGCATCAACCGTGATGATAGCCCATACCTTGAAGGTAGACGGGTTGCGTACCCAAGCAGGATTAACGTTCTCACCATCAAGGGTCCAATTCTTATCATTGCTCGAATCGAACTCACCCCAGTTGTACTTGATGTAGATCGGTACGAAGAGGTGGAACTTCTGTACATTACCACCGTTGTTGGTGTAAGTGATGACACTCTGCTTCAGAGCGTTCACAACACTCTCCTTCGACTGGAGGTAAGTGGGCGACAGAGCAGGAATATCAGAAGCGAGGTCGAGCTTGTCCTCGGCAACATACTTCACGATAGCTTCCTGAGCGATGAACTTGTCGGCAGCCAGCTTAGCGGTGATCTCGGTACGGAACTCGGGCTCTGCAGCGTGGTCGGTGCGGATCTCGCTATACGGAGCGAAGAGCTCGCAGATGTTGTAGAAGCCGAAGCCGATGTTCTTCTCAGCGTTGTTCACCTTCTTCTTCAGGTCAACGGCGTAGTCGCGCCAGTCCTTAATGGTGAGCAGGTCGCTGACATTGATCTTCTCAACTGCATTCAGAGCGTCAGTCCAAGTAGCGTTCTTAGCCCACGGGTTGATCGGGCGTTCGAACTTAGCATTGAAGAAGCGATCCTCGAGGAGCAGGTTGTAGCAAACCGGGCCGTCCTGAGTGTAGATCTCAATGTAAGAAGTGAAGGTCATCAGGCTCTTCATGTACTCGTCGTAGATATCCTTACCGTCGTTGTCGTAGCGACCCGTCCAGTTCAAGATGTCGTCTGAGCAGTCGTTGTACTGATACTCGATGCGGTTGTTAACGATACGTACGATACAGTGGTCATCCTGGTCATAGATAGCCTTGTAGCTGATCTGGCCGTTAGCCTCTGTTACAGGCTCAGCGAGGTGCAGTGTGTACTCAGATACACCACCGTGATACTTCGAGTATGCGGGAACGGTCCATGCTCCGTCAACAGCGTCGAACTCAGCGTTCACACCCTTCTTCGGGAGAACGAAGCGGAACGATACGTTCTTACCATTGGTGTAGTCATACTTGCTGAACTTCTCGGGATTCGGCATGTCGATAGTGACAATGTTCTTCTTGAAGTTCTCAAGCAGGCTGCGCTGGAAGTCGGTCTCCTCGAGCTGGTCGTCACCTTCCTCAGCAGGTGTCGGAACATTCTCGTGTACCTCAAGAGCGGTGTGGTTGGCCTCAGAAGCCTTATCCTTAACAGCGCTGTTCAGCTCATACCAGTGAGAGAGGTCCTTATCGATAACCTTACCATAAGCGAAGTGTACCTGGTCACCCGGGATGATGAGGTCAACATAGATAGCGGTCATCTCCTGATACTTCGGAGTAACGCCCTTCTTGACGAAGCGTACGGTGGTGATGAGCTTCTGATCCTTGAAGCCGGTACCCTTGTTGGCGAGCAGAGCCTCACGAGCTTCCTCGGCAGTCTCCTTACCAGTGATGTAGCGAGCCACGTCGGCAACCTTCTCACTGATAGCCCACATCAGAACGTTGGTCTGCTTGGCAGCAGCATCGTACTTGGTCGGAACCATGTAGGTGTACTTCACGATACCCAGAGTGTCCTCAAGGTCAGCCTTAGCATACTTCTTAGCCTCAGCGGCGGGATCGAACCAGTACTGAACAGCAATCTCACCGGCAACGTTAGTACCGTCAGCGTTCTTCTTGTAGGTCTCGAGCTCATACTCAGCCTCGAACTGATCCTTGGTGTAACCCAGCTCACCAATCTTGGCGAGGATGAGGTTCTCAACCTGTGCCCATGTGACACCGGCTTCGTCACCGCAGTTCATGTAATAGTCGTAAGGAATAGTTACCTCACAGAAGGTCGGCTCAAGGTTATCAGTGATGATGAGCTTCATGTAACCAACCTCAAGGATCTGACCCTTAGAGTCAACGAGGTCAACACGAATCAGCGGCTCACGGTCGATAGCCTCACGGGTAGCAACCTTGTCGGCGATGGTAGCGCCCTCGGCAGTAACCGAACGCGGAGTAACGATAACGCTCTCGATACCATAGTCGCAGTTTTCATTGCGCTTCACATCGATAGTCATGTGCTTCGACTCACCTGTCACGTGGATACCATCCTCGTAGTCAACCAGAGTGAAGTCGTAGTGCAGACCGAGCTGCTTGAAGGTTTGCGGATCCATCTTCTTGTCATAGGTCATCCATGTCATGAAGAAGCCAAGGTTCGTGTAGTGTGTCTCAACGAACGGCATGATGTCGAGTGTGCGGTTGTAAGCAACAGAGTGGGTCGGAAGGTTCTTGATGGCTGTGCGAGCCTGCTTCCACATGTGACCACCAAGGCCATTCTTGCCAGTCCAACCACCGTAGTTGTGGCAGTTGAGGATCTTAGCTTCCGGCTCGTTGTCGGCCAGAGCCTGAACGTGCAGCAGAGCGGGAGTCACAACGACGAAGTCAGAAGATACGGTAGAAACCTTACCGTCAACCTCGCCAACCTGAGCCTGGAGAGATACCCAGTTCAGAGAGTCGTGCAGAGAAGCGAACTCAGCAGCGTCCTTGTCGTCCTTCGGAGCGAACGGGTTCTTCACGTAGTTGCCGTCAGCAGTGCGGGCAATCTGATGTACGTAAGCTTCCCAAGCGGGGATAGTGAAGTCAACTTCAACAACACCGTCCTTGTAGCGTGTACCGATTTCCTTACCATTGACTGTTTCGCTCATAGGAACAGCGAAGCCGTCCTTACCTTCACGAGACTCAACCTCCTCGCCCCAGATACGGGTGTCAGTGAAGAAGTTGAACTTCGTGTTGCTCAGGTCAACAGAAGAGGGGTTCGTCAGAGCCTTGAAAGTACCGTGAGCAATGAGCTGAGCGGTCTTCAGGCGTGTGAACTCATGAACGAGAACCTTGTAGAACGAGAGGACAGACTGGTCCTTGTCACCCTCACCATAGGTTTCAGCGAAGTCTTTCCAGCTGTGAACACCGCCGAGCGATGCAACAGGAGCCATGTCACCACAGTCGAACAGATAAGCAGAAGAACCGTCGGTGACATCCTTGTCGAAGATCTCGTTGGTCTCCGGGTTGATGTAGTGGAACTCCTCGTTGGCACCCTCACCTACCTTAGCCAGAACGGGCTGATAGTACATAGCGGGAACCTCGATGTGCTCAACACCACCAATCACGCTCATGTCGTAAGCCACAAGACCTGTGAGCTGCTTGGTGAGCAGGAACTGAAGGACGTTGGCCTCAGTGAGGAATTTGTTAACCTGGCTGTCGCCATCCTGGATGAGGTCGCGAATCTTGTCAATCTCTTCCTGTGTCAGGTCGTCAGCGGGGAACGAGCCAATCTTGCTGATGGCAGTCTTCAGGTTCTCAACGAGCTCCTTCACCTTAGCGATGGCAGCGTCGTCGTCAGTAACACCGAGGTACTCGAGCAGAGCCTGGCGATACTTCTCGAAGACATCGATCTGAGCCTGCAGGTTGGCCTTGGCAGCGTCAACATAGTTGATGGTTGCGTAGCCTTCCAGAGCATCAGCAATCTTCTGGTCGATACCAGCCAGCTCTGTGCGGAGTGCATCGAGGTCGGCCTGCGAAGCCTTGCCTGCGATAGCGTCCTCAAGAACCTGCTTGGCATCCTCAAGAGCCTTCACGCGCTCTTCGAGCTTCACGAGGTTGGCAGCAAGCTCGCCATACTTCGCTGTGAGGTCGGCACCCTGATTCTTCAGAGTAGCGATGTCGGCCTGCACGGTAGAGCAGCAGCTCTCCAGCGTCTTGATGCTAGCCTGCAGATCACTTACTGTTTTCTCTAAGGAAGCGATGCGATCTTTGTTGGCATTGATGTCGTCATCGTAGTCCTTACAAGAAACGAACATGCTCGTAGTAGCCCATGCAAAGGCCACTAAAAGCAACGTACTAAAAATTTTCTTTTTCATTAGACTAAAAAATTAAATTAAAACTAAATATATACTTTATGCTTAAATTCTCTCACACTGCGGCACCTCTCTTAGCGAGAGATGGCAGTAATTTTGTGCAAATATACGCTTAAATATTATAATGCGCAAACAATTCCATGTTTTTTTTCACAAAAAAGACAAAATTTAACATTTTTGACCCTTCTTCAACACAAAATTGCGCTTTTTACCTTGTTATTAAGGTTGCGCATGCGTATTGTCAGCAACTTATCCGCCACTGTCTGGCGTTGTTGGTTTGAGACTGGTGAAGTAACAGTTCCTTTCATACTCCATAGGCATTTCTTTTAAGTAATCAACCACATTTCCATGCTTCAAAGATGTGTCTAAACGCATTTTGCGCGTGGACACACTCCAAAACGGGTGCAAATATAGTACTTTTTTTGTTATTGTCAAAACGTTTTGCGTTTTTTTGTTGCATTTTATTCCATTTTTTTTGATTTAGAACAATTCTTGCCCCTCTTTTTATCGCCAATCATCCTAAAATGATAGATACGACAGCGAGATTGGCTCCAGAATCCGCTTCTCCATCCGATTTCGTATGCCGACTGTGCAACTCTCGACGCGCGCGCGTATATATAATAAGGTATACTTTATTAAGGTTAGTGGCTGGGGGAGTGCCGTTGATATCATATCACGACTGTATTTGCCGCAAATACAAACATCCGTGACAGGAGTATGGCACTCTCTCGCTAAGAGAGGTGCCGCAGTGTGAGAGAAATAATAAGCATAAAGTATATATTTGTTTAATTTAAAATTTTAGTCTAATGAAAAAGAAAATTTTTAGTACGTTGCTTTTAGTGGCCTTTGCACTGGCCTCTACGAGCATGTTCGTTTCTTGTAAGGACTACGATGACGACATCAACAAGAATGCCAAGGCCATCGAGGAATTACGGGCAACAATCAAAGACCTGGAAGGCAAGCTCAACGACTGCAAGTCAACTTGCTCCGCTGCCCATGCCACCTTCGCTACGAAGGGTGAACTTGAAGGTTTGCAACAGGAAATTGCCGCACTGGTGACCCAGCAGAAGCTGGAAGAAGCCATTGCAGCTGCAAAGCAGACACTGCAAGAGGCTATCGATGCTAAGGCATCTCAGGAAGACCTTGATGCTTTAAGAACATTGGTTGACGGTATCGACTCCAAGATTGCAGAGCACCTGAAAGACTATGCCAAGACTAGCGACGTTGAGGCTGTTCAGTCAGACCTCGACCGCCAAAAGGAGATTATCGCTCTCTATCTTGGCGAGCTGAAGAAGCAACTTGGCGTTACGGACGACCAGGCCGCTATCGATAAGCTTATCGAGCTGATGAATAATGCAAAGGTAGCCATGTCGAAGGTTGGTTCATTCCCTGCTGACGACCTTTCGCAGGATGAAATCAATCAGCTTCGCAAGATCATGGAAGACTACAACAAGGAAATCAACGAGAATGGTTTCGTCAACCTGAACACGTTGCAGAAGTTCCTTGACAAGATGGTTGGTTCCCTGGTTCTGAAATCAGACTTCCGCGTACTTGGTGTACAGGCCATTGAGGTTCCCGCACTTGTACTGCAGCCCACACTCCGTTTGGTGGACCCGAAGAACCCCGCCACAATGGAGCTGACACAGAACGAGACTTGGAACTATATTCATCGTAATGCTGCCACAGGCGAAGAATATCTGGCAGGCGCTTACGATGCAGATGCCCCCATCTGGGTGGAGTTCGATCCGTCTACGTCTTATTCAACCGTTCGCAAGGATCCTTGGGGATTCTTTATGAACTACGTCAACGACAAAAAGAAGGACTACGTGTTCTACAACAACTTCGAGGTTCCCGCCAAGGCTACTTATCACGTCAACCCCAGCACAGCCAACATCGACGGCGCCAAACTGCGTTTCTATACAAACACAGAATTCCTTGTTGAGGAAATCGAGTCTCGCGACACTCGTTTCGAAGAAGGACAGAGCGACTTTGCCATCGCTTCTCCGAGCGTTGTTGACAAGACAGCCAATGTTGTTAAGGACGGTCTGCTGAGTGTGAACGTCACCTTGAAGAACTGGAAGGAATATGTGAAGTTCCTGGTTCAGAACGCTGACGGCAACTACATCAAGAACAAGTGGGACATTCAGGGCTACGGTCTCAATGGCTCGGAAGAGTTCTCAACGCTGACTGACAGCATCAACTTCATTGCCTTGCAGCTGCAGAAGGATGACACCACCGTTACTTCTGGCTATGCAGCAGTTGTTCCTGCTCTGTATCACATCACGAATCTCGCCGACAACGCTCCTGAGGTAGCAATGCCTTCATATCTGGATTGCGGCAGTAAGATTGGTTGGTCTGGCAAAAATGGCAAGGGTGCACACATGTATAAGACTGCTATGGACGCCATTGCTCACCCCGCTACTCACACTGTTCCATTCGATGGTTCTATCGACCTGGCTGAATTTGTAGAGACCCACTACACCTACCTCGGCGCGAAGGCTGCTTGGTACACCTACGACCACACCATGACACAGGAAATCTTCGACCAGCTCGGCCTGAAGTATCACTACGAGGTCATCAGCTACTATCCCACCACTGGTGCCAACCAGACAGACCAGAAGGAACACATCCAGAACTATGCAAGTGCTCCCAGCGTGTTCTATCCTCGCTCGGTTGTCTACGAAACAGGTAAGATGATTCCTGACCAGGTAGCCAAGGAAGGCGCCATCGGTAAGGAGCCCCTCATCCGTGTCACTCTGGAGAACGCAGCCGGCGATGTATTCGAAATCGGTTACATCAAGCTGAAGATCACTGGCAAGGAAGTTGTCGAAACTGTTGACATGACTGTTTTGGATGATGTCTATATCAATTGTGATAAAAATGACGCAAGACTGTTCTGGCATCAGATTGAAAGCAAGATCAACGACGACCTGCACATTTCGAAGGCTAACTTCGAGGCTGAGTACGAGGTTGACGGCATCCTGAACTACGGTGGCAAGAGTGGTAAAGACGACTTGTTCTCACGCTTCTGGGTACTTGACAACAAGTATGTAACTGTAGCCGACTACATTGCCGAGCTCAACAGACAGCTTGCTAAAGGCGACATCACAAAAGGTGAGTATGACAAGCTCGTTGCTAAGGCAACCGTAGGAGACGTGTTCAACACTGTTTCTGACGTTCGCGAAAAGCAGAACAACGTTATCTACTGGTGGTTCTATAAAGATGCAGACTACAG
>Ga0310695_10006834_pt1 | contig 18572 bp, 22 predicted proteins | sample RumenRJG_04DNA_FD_203882 | JGI IMG/M metagenome (GOLD analysis project Ga0310695, IMG submission 203882) | Bovine rumen microbial communities from Lethbridge, Alberta, Canada - RJG_04 (v2) (version 2) | ecosystem: Host-associated > Mammals > Digestive system > Stomach > Rumen | place: Canada...
GAGAACGAGCGCATCGCGGCGGCCACGTTCGATGCCGCCGTATGGGCGAAGCGGAACGCCAAGCTCAAGAAGATAAACGTGCTTTCCTCTTCGATGGTGTTCGAGAATACGGACGTCTATCCCACGCCCGAGACCGAGGCCCGCCGCTGCCCGCCCCCCTCGAGCACGTACGGGTTCCAGAAGCTCGCGTGCGAATATTTCGCTCAGGGCGCATGGGAGCAGTACAAGCTGCCGTACACCGTGATCCGTCCGTTCAACTGCGTCGGGACGGGCGAAAAGCGCGCCCTCTGCGACAGGGAGATCACGAGCGGCAACGTCAAGCTCGCGATGAGCCACGTCGTGCCGGATCTCGTGCAGAAGGTCTGCAAAGGGCAGAATCCCCTCCATATCCTCGGGTCGGGCAACCAGGTGCGCCACTACACCTACGGCGGCGACCTCGCCCGCGGCATACGCCTTTGCATCGAAAAGCCGGAGGCCGTCAACGAGGATTTCAACCTCTCGACGCCCGTCTCTACGACGGTGCTCGAACTTGCCGAGAACATCTGGAAACGCTGCCGCAAGGACGGCGCGCCATTTGCGTACACGAGCGACGAGCCTTTCAAATACGACGTCCAGAAGCGCGTGCCGAGCGTGGAGAAGGCCGAGCGCGTTCTCGGGTTCAAGGCCGACACGTCGCTCGACAGCATTCTCGACGAAGTGATTCCGTGGATCGAGGAGCAGATCAGGATCGGCGGAATCTGATCGCGGCGAAGTTGGGACGCCCCATGATTGAAGTCACGATCGTCATACCCGTCTACAACGAAGGGGACAACATCCGCAATACGCTCGCGGAGATAGACGCGAAGGTCCGCGCCGCCGCGGAGACGTGGCTCGTCTACGACAGCGAGAACGACACGACCCTGCCGCCGGCGCGCGATGCCGAAGGGAAGACGCGGGTGCCGTTCCGTCTCGTGCGGAACAAATACGGGCGCGGGGCTCTCAACGCGATCAAGACGGGGCTTGAAGACGCAAAGTCCGAATTCGTGGCGGTGACGATGGCCGATCTCTGCGACCCGCCCGAGGTGATAGACGACATGGTGGCGGCTGCCCGCCGGGAGAGGGCCGACGTCGTATGCGCGTCGCGCTACATGAAAGGCGGCAGACAGTACGGCGGGCCGAAGTTCAAGGGATTCCTTTCGCGCACGGCGGGGCTTTTGCTCTGCCGGTTTGCGCGGCTCCCGACCCACGACCCCACGAACAGCTTCAAGCTCTACCGCAAGTCTTTCCTGGAGAGGACCGAAATCGAATCCGACGGCGGGTTCGAGCTTGGAATCGAGCTTGTCGTCAAGGCGCACGTTTCGGGCGGCCGCGTCGTCGAAGTCCCCACCACGTGGCGCGACCGCGTCGCTGGGAAGTCCAACTTCAAGCTCTGGAAGTGGCTTCCCAAATACCTTCGATGGTTCTTCTACGCGTTCCGCGGTCGCTGACGCGCCCGGAAGGCGGCGGGGCCTGCTTCGCTGGAACTACATGTTCCCCTTGAAATGCCTCAGAAGGTCCTTCAAAGGCGGGCGCTTCATCGCCGTCCTGAAAATCTGCGCGTCCGAAACCTTGCGGATGCGGGCCGCCTGCCGCCGCGCGGCGAGGATGCGCTTCTTGTCGCGACGGCTCGCGGCAAGCGCGGCGAAATCGTGCTTCCGATAGCGCCGCTCGGGAAGAGACGGCCGGTCATGGGGCGGCTCCTCCGGAGATATCGATGCTGGGTTGCCGACTCCGCGATTGCGCTACGATAAAAGCAAAAGAAAAAGCGGCTTTCACGACGTTGACGGCAGTCATTGCCACGAGCATGGATTCGAGCGTGCAGATGTTGTTGCGCGCGAGAAAATCGGTCCATGATGGCGGAATGGTTCCGTCGAAATATCCGTGGCTGGTTATCAGCAGGAGCGCCCCTGAATAGATGAAATCGAGAGGCAGCGTCCACTTCAGAAACGAGAACCTGTTTGCGGCGACTTCGGAAGTCGTGTAGATTCCATGTATGCATGACAGCCATGTTATCCCGACGAGCCACGGGACGGCCCACCAGTAGGCGGCGTAACTCTCGCCGTGGGGAAGAAGCGCGAGGAGGCGTTCCGATATGAAAAAGAAAACGGCGGCGACCGCGGCGCAGAACGCGAAATTCACGGCGGTCACCCTGACAGTCAGCCTGGCGCGGGCCTTTGCGTCGCGGGCGAGTTCGGCCGCGAACGGGAAAAACGTGAAGCAGACGGCCGCATAAAGGTAGCATGCGATTTCAGAGAATCGCGTCGCCATGTAGTAGCCTGCGGAATCGAGTTCGGGAAGGCGTTGCCGGATGACGGTCGATTCGACAAGGGAGGTAACGCCGCCCGAAATCCCCCACGCGGCGAAAAGCGCGAAAAGGACGGAGAACTTTTTCAGCGTCGCGCGATTCCAGTAAGGTTCGGCCTTGACGGAAAGTTCCTTGCGCAGCGCCAGGACCGACGCGCCTATCGTGAACGCCGGAACGGAGGCCTGTCCGATGAAATAGCCGGTGAGTGCGCGGAATGGCATGGCGGCGAGCATCGTCGCGAGGCGCACCGGCGCGCCGGCGATGCTCAGAATCGACTGCGCCTTGAACTTCTTCAGCGCCTGGAGCGTGTTCGTGTAGACGGGCGCGACGGCCGAAACGAAGGAAGCCGCGATGATGACAAGCCCGAGCGAGCCCTCGACAATCCTGATGCGTTCGAGGAATAGCGGCATCGTGAACTTCGCGGCGACGATAGCGACGAAGAGAAAGAGCGCCGTCGCGATGAATACGCCTCGCATGAGCGTCTTGAGCTTGCCGAATTCACGTCCGATCGAGAGGCGCGACACCTCGTTCCGGAACGTGTTGGCGAAGGCGGCTGCGGGGAGCGCGAGGAAGTTGGCGAAGCTCGCGAGCGGCGCCACGGCGCCGAGTTCGGACGGGGCGACATATTCCGGCACGAGCCAAAGCCCGACGAACGCGTTCAGTAGGTCCGCCGCGCGGCATGCGCAGAAGAGCATCAGCGAGTACCACCAGAAATCGCCGAGCCGTGCGTGCAGCTTTGCAAACACCGTCCGGCCTTGCGCCGCGGTTTCGGCTTCGCCGTACGACGTCATTTCCGTTTCAACTGCTTTCCGGCAAGATAAATCGTCCACAGCGCGAAAAAGGCGAGCATCGCTTCGCCTCCTTCTTCAAGGACGGTGCACAGCGCCTGCGCCGGCGTTGCGGAGCCGTCTGCGGCGCTGCCGAGCGCACCCTGGTGGGAGAACCACGAAGGCAGGCGGTCGGCGATCTGCACGAGAAGGCCGCACGCCCCGAAACATCCGAAACACCATGCGCGCGCATCGAGAGCGAACACGCCTTTCAGCCATGTCGGGAAAAGATATGCGAAGCCTGCCGCGAAAACACCGAAGAAGGCCGCGAAATAGAAACATATCGCCGCCTTCATTCCGAACGGGACGGCGCCGTTTGTCAGAACTCTCATCTTGAACGGCGTGCCGGTCAGCGCAGAGCCGTTCGGCTTGAAGAACTTCCCCGGCACGAGCGAGCCGTCGGCTCCTACGCAGTCGGGATACAGCCATGCGAGCGCCGCGTTGTGGAGGTCGAGTTCTTTGACTATCGCCATTGCCGTCACCGTGACGAGCGCGGCCGTGAGGATCGCCCGCCGTGCGGACGGTCCTTCGAACGGCGTGCGGAAAAGAGCAAGCGGCACGGCGAGAGCGAACAGCGGCAGCGTGGCGAGTTCGACGGGCGAGCGGCCGTGGTTGTCGAAAACGGGGATTATCGCGGCGCTGTCGGAAAACAGCCATATTGACACGAGCGCGGCGAGACCGGCCATGAACACGGCGGGCGGAAGGAGGAATGTTTTGTCTTTCATGGTTTGCAGTATATCATATATTTCGAGCGTCTGCAACGGGGCGCGAGGTTTTTCCTCCGTTGCAGACATGTTCCACGGCAAGAGAGGCGAGCACCATTCCGAAAACGGCCGTGACCTGCACGAGAGACCCTTTGACGCCTTTCACGTCCGGCGCAGATGGCTGTTCGGAGGAGTATACGCACGTGAAGGGCTTGGGTGGAAAGAATCCTTCTTTGCGCATCGTTCTACGCATGGCCCTTGCCAGCGCGTCCCCTTCGATTTTAGTGAAATCGGCCGTCCGCACTTTCAGAGGGTCGCGTCTGAACGCGGCGCCCATCGACGAGAACAGTGCCGGCTTTCCCGCCTCCAGAGCGTTTTTCACAAGAAGGCATTTGTCGGCGACGGAATCGATCGCGTCTATCACGACGTCGAATTCCGACAGGTCGAAGGCGGCGGCCGTTTCGGCGCAGAACCGCGTTTTCACCGAAGTGACGCGGCAAGAGGGATTGATTCTCCCGAGCCGTGCGGCGAGCACTTCCACCTTGTATTCCCCGATCGAGGCCGGGTCGGCCATGATCTGCCTGTTGATGTTCGACGGGGCGATCGTGTCGCAGTCGACGATCGTGATGCCGCCTATGCCCGTGCGGACGAGCGCCTCGGCGCACCATCCGCCGACGCCGCCAGTGCCGAACACGGCCGCCGATACGCACGCGAGTTTTTCTGAGCCGTCCGCGCCGAGAACGCCGCGCGAGCGCGAGAAGATTTCATCCTGCCTGCATTCCATACGGCGGATATTCTATCAGAGAATCGCAGAAAAATCAAATCGCCGCTTGCGAAATCGGACTGCATATACTATAATATCCGCCATGAACCCGGTAAAAGCAATCATGGCGGCGGCTGCTCTCTTGGCGGCGGGATGCTTTTCAATAGAGCATGCGCGCATCCAGGCGACAGGCGAATACCATGTTTTTGCCTCGAACTACGGATGGTATCTTTTCGGATCTTTGCCTATCGTCTGCGGCAACGCGAACCCGGATGCGGTTCTTCCTTTCGTGTTTTTCAGGGACGATGTCACCATGGACAAGATTCAGCGCAGGGTTCTCAGCCATTCTAAGAATCTCAATTCCGGCAAAGTGTGCAATCTGTCATATTACAACGACAACATGGTCTTGTTCGAATTCCCCGGAGTGAATTTTCCCGTACCCGTGCCGTATGTGCTGACATATCGCGGCATACAGCTTTCCGGAGGGGTGAAATGAAAAACATCATTCTTCTCGCAGCGGCGGTTCTCGCCGTTTCTGGATGCGCGTCCGTGGATATAAGCCGTGAAGGCGGCCACACGGTAGCGGTCGTGGAGAATTCCGGATGGTATCTGTTCAATGCGATTCCGATCGCGTCCGGAGACCCCGGGAATCCGAACGGCCGTACGTGCAGGCTCTTTTCGTCGACGGTGAATCTTGAAAGCAACATAGCGATGCTCGACCGCGCCATATGCGAAACCGGCGCCGTCTCGTGTATCGACACGGTCAGCTACACCACTGATGAAAAGGTGTTTGCAATCCTGCTCAGACGTCTTTCCTACCATACCACGGCGGAGCTCGTCATGGAACAGGAAACAGCGGAACAGAAAGAAGAAGAGACACAGCCATGCTCGTCGCCCCTGATGTAGCGCGCCTCGAAGCTTACGTACCGGGCGAACAGCCCGCTTCGCGCAGCGTAGTGAAACTCAACACCAACGAAAACCCGTATCCGCCTTCGCCTGAATGCGCCAAGGCTCTCTCGTCGTTCGACGCGGCGTCGCTCAGGCGTTATCCCGACCCTGTGTTTTCCCGTCTGCGCCGTCTCGTCGGGAAAATTCATTCCGTTTCGCCGGAGCGGGTGTTCGTGGGCAACGGATCGGATGAAATCCTTTCTCTCGCAGCCAAGGCGTTCGCGTGGGAAGGCAGGCGGATCGGCTCGCTCGACCCGAGCTATTCCCTCTACAAGACCATCGCGGCCATACGCGGCGTGGAATGGACGGCCGACATGCGCTCTCGCCGCATATCGCTCTTTTTCTGGACGAATCCAAACGCGCCAACCGGCGAATACGTCGAGCCGTCCGTCATAGCATCCTACGCCCGCAAGTCGAAAGGGGTTGTCCTCGTGGACGAGGCCTATGCCGATTTCGCCCGCGGCAACGCCATGGCGCTCGCCGCCGCGAAAGACAACCGGAACATAATCGTCATGAGGACCCTTTCGAAAAGCTATTCGCTCGCCGGGCTCAGGGTGGGCTATGCGGTGGGGCCCGAAGAGTTGATTTCGGCGCTCTACAGGATAAAAGATTCCTACAATATCGACGCCGTGGCCCAGACGCTTGCCATCGCCGCGCTTTCCGACCGGAAATGGATGCGGAAGAACGCGGCAAAGATAAAAAAGACGCGCCGCGCTTTCACGCTGGCTCTCGAGAAGCGCGGCTGGGATGTCGTTCCGAGCGAGGCGAATTTCGTTTTCGCCCGGCCTCCGGCTCCGTTCAAGGCGGCGGAATTGAAGGAATGTCTCAAGGCCAACGGCGTCTATGTCCGCCATTTCCCCGGTCCGCTCACCGGCGAGAGGCTGCGCATTTCCATCGGGACTGACGGCGAAATGAACCGTCTGCTGGCGGTGCTCGATTCGCTCCGAAGCTGAGCTCCGGCCCTTCGGGGCCATGGCGCAAAAACGCAAAAGAGCAAATACCCCCTTGCGGGGCGGAGCTAAATATGGTAAAATATGCAAGTTATTCGTTTGGAAGGGTGCCACTTTAGCTCAGTAGGTAGAGCACTTCCTTGGTAAGGAAGAGGTCGGCGGTTCGATTCCGCTAGGTGGCTCCATTCCGTTCGAACGGCACAAAAGAACAAAACCACTCACAGGAGTCACATAAAATGGCAAAAGAAACATTCGAGCGCGGCGGCAAGCCGCACGTGAACGTCGGCACCATCGGCCATGTCGACCACGGCAAAACCACACTCACGGCCGCTATAACGCACGTCCAGAGCCTTAAAGGTCTCTGCGAGGAAATCAAGTACGATCAGGTCGCCAAGGCTTCCGAATCCGCCGGCCGCCGCGACGCGACGAAGATTCTCACGATCGCTTCCTCGCACGTCGAGTACGCAACGGCGAACCGCCACTATGCGCACGTTGACTGCCCCGGCCACGCCGACTACGTCAAGAACATGATCACCGGCGCCGCCCAGATGGATGGTGCAATTCTCGTAGTTTCCGCAGTCGACGGCCCGATGCCCCAGACGCGCGAGCACGTTCTTCTCGCCCGCCAGGTCGGCGTGCCGAAGATCGTGGTGTTCCTTAACAAGTGCGACCTCGTTGAGGATGCTGAAATGCTCGACCTCGTCGAAATGGAAGTCCGCGAGCTTCTCTCCAAGTACGATTACGACGGCGACAACGCTCCGGTCATCCGCGGCGCCGCCTATCCCGCCACGCAGGCCACCAGCGCCGATGACCCCGCTTGCAAGTGCATTGACGAGCTCATGGACGCTCTCGACACCTACATTCCTGAACCCATGCGCGAACTCGACAAGCCGTTCCTTATGCCGATCGAAGACATCTTCTCGATCGAAGGCCGCGGCACCGTCGTCACGGGCCGTGTCGAGCGCGGCGTCGTCAAGGTTGGCGACGAAGTCGAAATCGTCGGTCTCAAGCCTACGGCCAAGACCGCCGTCACCGGCGTCGAGATGTTCCGCAAGCTCCTCGATCAGGGTCAGGCTGGCGACAACATCGGCACGCTTCTCCGCGGCACGAAGAAGGAAGAGGTCCAGCGCGGTCAGGTTCTCGCCAAGCCGGGTTCGATCACTCCTCACACCGAATTCGCGGGTCAGGTCTACGTCCTCACGAAGGAAGAGGGCGGCCGTCACACGGCGTTCATGAAGGGCTATCGTCCCCAGTTCTACATCCGCACCACGGACGTGACTGGCGACATCCAGCTCCCCGAGGGCGTCGAGATGGTCATGCCTGGCGACAACGTCGAGATCACCGTGAAGCTCATCGCTCCGGTCGCTCTCGAAGAGAAGATGCGCTTCGCCATCCGCGAAGGCGGCCGCACGGTCGGCGCCGGCACGGTTTCGAAGGTCATCAAGTAAAGATTCTCGGACTTTTGTGGGATGCCTTCCCGCAGCCGCCCGGCCGGATGTGGCCGGACGGGCGGGGCGGGAGGGCTCGAATTTCCGCAAACACCGGGACAGGAGAATAGAAACATGCGCGATTTGGCGATACTCGCTTGCACCGACTGCAAGCACCGCAACTATACGACCACGCGGAACAAGAAGACGATGACAGAGCGTCTCGAGAAGGTCAAGTTCTGCCCGAACTGCCGCAAGCGTACGGTCCACAAAGAAACGAAATAAGGGCACGGCTTTTATGTTAGGGTAGTAGCACAATGGCAGTGCAGCGGTCTCCAAAACCGCCTATGGGGGTTCGATTCCCTCCTACCCTGCCAAAAGACGAAGGAGAATGGAAATGGACTTTTTCAAAAAAACAGGCGAATATCTGAAGGGCGTCAGCGCGGAATCAAAACGCGTCTCGTGGCCTGGCTGGAGCGAGCTGAAGGAATCCACGCTCGTCGTAATCGCGTTCATTTTCATCCTTGCCGCGACGGCGCTTTTCTATGACAAGGTCATTGAAGCCGTTCTCCGCCTGATCAAAGGCTAAGATAGGTCGAGAGGAAAGCAATATGGAAAAGCAGTGGTTCGTCCTCCATACCCTCACGGGACAGGAAAACAAGGCTCAGCGTTCCATCGAGGCCCGCATCAAGCTCGAGCGCATGGAGGAATACATCGGGCGCTGTCTCATACCGACCGAGCGCGTTACCGAAAAGCGCGAGGGCAAGAAGCATGTCGTGACGAAAAAGTTTTTCCCCGGATACATTCTCTGCGAACTTGCTCTTTACGACGATTCAAAGCCGGCCGACGAGAACGGTCGCCGGGCGATTTTCGAGCGCACGTGGCAGTTTCTCCGCGAAACCCCGGGCGTGATTGGTTTTGTGGGCGGCGAAAGGCCGGCCCCGCTTAAAGAATCTGAAATGGCTCCGATACTCTCCGACAAGCCGATGGACGGGAGAGGCTACGAGAGGCCGAAGGTGTCTTATTCCGTCGACGAGACGGTCAAGGTTGTCGATGGCGCGTTCATGGGTTTGACGGGCCAGGTGACTATGGTGGATCCCGACAAGGGCAAACTCAAGGTCGAAGTGAACATCTTCAACCGCAAGGTCCAGGTCGATGCCGAATACTGGCAGGTCGAGAAGGTTCCCGTCGAGGAAACCTTCGAAAGCCTGAACGTCTGAGGCACAGGTTTCGCGCTCCGACAAAGACCGGGAAGGATCCCCGGGAGGAGACGCGGGAAAAAAGAAGGTAAAGGCAAATGGCCAAGAAGGTAACTGGCGTGGTTAAGCTCCAGATCCCTGCCGGCGCGGCGAACCCCGCGCCGCCCGTGGGTCCCGCGCTCGGTTCTGCTGGTGTCAACATCATGCAGTTCTGCAAGGAGTTCAACGCGAAGACCGCCAAGGATGCAGGTCTCGTGATTCCCGTGATCATCACGGTCTACCAGGACCGCAGCTTCTCGCTGCAGTTCAAGTCGCCGCCCGCGAGCGTGCTTCTCAAGAAGGAGGCCGGTCTCGCCAAGGGAAGCGGCGTTCCCAACAAGAACAAAGTCGGCAAGGTGACGAAGGCCCAGCTTCTCAAGATCGTCGAGATGAAGAAGGCCGACCTTAACACCGAGGATCCGGAGCAGGCTCTCAAGATGATTGCCGGCACGGCCCGCAACATGGGAATCGAGGTGGTGGAATGAGACGCGGCAAGAGATATTTCAACGCTCTGAAGAAGGCTCCCAAGAAGCCCGTTTCGCTCGCGGAAGCCGTCAAGTTCGTCAAGGAGAACCCCGGTGCGAAGTTCGACGAGACGGTCGATGTCTATTTCCGTCTCGGAAAGGAGCTCACCAAGGGCGACACCGCCGTTCGCGGAATCGTGAAGCTTCCCAACGGTTCGGGCAAGACGGTCAAGGTCTGCGTGTTCGCCGGCGGCGACGCCGCCGAGGCCGCCAAGGCCGCCGGAGCCGATTATGTCGGCATGGCCGATCTCGTCGAGAAGGTTTCGAAGGAAGGCTGGTGCGATTTCGACGTCGCCATCGCGACCGTCGAAGCGATGAAGGAAGTGCGCAAGTGCGCACGCGTCCTCGGTCCCCGCGGCCTCATGCCCAACCCCAAGACGGGCACGGTCACCGACGATACGGCAACGGCCGTGAAGGAAGCCAAGGGCGGCAAAGTCGATTTCCGAATGGACAAGACAGGCAACGTGGCCGTCGTCGCCGGCAAGCGCAGCTTCTCCGAAGAGGCTCTTGTCGAGAACATCAAGGCCGTGTTGGCCGCTGTCCAGGCCGCGAAGCCCCAGAGCGTCAAGGGCGCGTTCATCAAGTCGATGACCGTCTCTTCCACGATGGGCGTTGGCGTGGGCGTTGTCGTCGCAACCGATGCCGAGTAAGGGAGGAGATGCGAAATGAGAATTGAAAAGGTAGCGATACTCAACGAAGTCGTCGAGCGCATCAGCGATTCCGATTACTGCTTCATCGTCAACCACGGAGGGGCTTCGGTCGTCAAGATAGCGGCGCTCAGAGCCGCTCTCCGCAAGGTCGACAGCCGTCTTCTGGTCGTGAAGAACACGTATCTGGCGAAAGTCGCCAAGGAGAAGGGCTGGTCGTCCGAAGTGGAGGCGATGCTTTCCGGTCCGACCGCCGTCGTCGTCGGCAAGGGCGAGCCCACTGCCGTCGCCAAGGCGATTATGGAGTTCGTGAACGACAAGGATCTCGCCGGCAAGGCTTCCGTCAAGGGAGCCGATTACGACGGCAAGATCGTCGATGCCGCGACTGTCGAGTCTCTTTCCAAGATTCCCGGCAAGAACGAGCTCAGGGCCACGCTTCTCATGCTCCTCAAGGAGCCTGCGACGAGGCTTGCGCGCGTCCTTTCCGAGAAGGCGAAGAAGGAACCTGCCGCCGCGGAGGGCGGCGATGCCGCTCCCGCTCCGGCCGCCGAGGAAAAACCTGCGGAGGCTGCTCCCCAGGCTTGAGAAAAACAGGTTTCCCAGGCATGAAACACGGTCTGGGTTGTTAAAGTAAAAAAGGAAACATAAAATGACAAACGAAGAGATAATCAACGAACTCTCGGGCAAGACAGTCCTCGAGATCAACGAGCTCGTCAAGGCGCTCGAAGAGGCATGGGGCGTTTCCGCCGCGGCCGCCGTGGCTGTCGCCGCTCCCGGAGCCGGAGCTGCCGCCGCCGCCGAGGAGAAGACGGAATTCGACGTCATCCTCAAATCCGCCGGCGCAAACAAGATCGCGGTCATCAAGGAAGTGCGCGCGATCACGGGGCTCGGCCTCAAGGACGCCAAGGACATGGTCGACGGCGCTCCCAAGAAGGTCAAAGAAGCCATCGCCAAGGACGAGGCGGAGAAGATCGCCGAGCAGCTCAAGAAGGCCGGTGCGGAAGTCGAAGTCAAGTAACTTCCCCCGGAGCTTTCTCAGGCTCGAAAAGCGCGCGGCGGATTTCCGCCGTGCGCTTTTTATGGTATAATATCCGTTGAAAGGCTTTCAACAGATGGGAAAAATTTCAAAAAGCGTCGCGACGGCGGTTTTGTCGGCCGTTTTGCCGTGGGCGGCTTTCGCCGCGCCGGAAATTTCGGTCGCTCTCAAACTCGACGAGACGAGCTACGTCGTCGGCGAGCGCGTCCGCGGAGTGGTGGACGTGGAGAATTTCACGACGGCCACGCTCGACATAGGTTCTGCGCGCTCGCCCGACGTTTTTTTCATAGAGCTTTTCCGCTCGCACGGCGGAGAAGCCGTGGAGCCTTTTGAATCCGAGCCTTGGACCGTGCCGTTCAGGCTCGAGACGAACAAAGGGATCAAACTCGAAGTCTTCATAGATTCGCATTTCCCTTTCTATACGGAATGCAGTTATATCGCCCGCCCCGTGGTCGTGCACGGAGGAATCCGCTACGAGGGTGCCTACCGCGCGTTCTCCATCGTGCCGGGGATGAAGGTGGGCGAGGCCGTGCAGATGTTCTCGGGCGATGACGATTTAAGGCGGGAGTTCACGCTCGTCAAATGGAACAGGCGTTCTCGCGAACACCTTTTTCTCGCGGCCCGCGATGTCAGGAACGGCGTTGAGACGAGATCGTACCGCACTGTGGATCTCGGGCGCATGATGCGGATGACGCCTCCCGTCATTTCGGTGGTGCCAAGCGGCGAAGTGTTCGTTCTGCATCGCACCGACCGGGATTATTTCGCACGGAGCGAATTCTGGTCGATGAAAAACGCGCTTGAATTCAGAGGGGCCGTGAGCGTGCAGGATCCGGAGACGGCTGCGCAGTCGAGCATCCAGGATATATACAGCCGTTCCGGCGGCGTGCAGCCGAAGAAGAAGCCGTGGTGGAAGTTCTGGTAGGAAAGGAAGAGTCTTTTGGATATTCTCGGAATAGAAACGAGCTGCGACGAAACGGCGGCGGCCGTCGTGAGAGACGGCCGCGAAGTGCTCTCCAATGTCGTCTACACGCAGATCCCTCTGCACAGACCGTACGGCGGCGTGGTCCCTGAAATAGCGTCCCGCGCGCATGTCGAGAAAATAACGCAAGTCGTTTCGTCCGCGCTCGAAGGCCGCCGCGTGGATGCCGTTGCCGCGACGTACGGGCCGGGGCTTTCCCCGGCTCTTCTCGTCGGCTACAACGCCGCCAAGGGGCTTGCCGCTTCGCTCGGCGTGCCTCTCTTCGCCGTGAACCACATGGAGGGGCACATCCACACGCCGTTTCTCGACACCGCTCTCGATCCGGCCGAATTCATGCCGGCGCTCGCGCTTGCCGTTTCCGGCGGACATACGACATGGATGGACATGCCTTCGTACGGGAAGTACATTGTCGTCGGACAGACGCTCGACGATGCCGCCGGAGAGGCGTTCGACAAAGCTGCCAAGCTTCTCGCTCTCGGCTATCCCGGAGGGCCTGTCGTCGACAGGATGGCGGCGGAATGGTTCAAATCCGGCGGCGGAGAGATGATCGCGTTTCCGCGCGGACGCGTGCGGGAGGGCGTGAGCGCGCTCGCCGGGCTCGATGCCGGGATGTGCGTGTCGTTTTCCGGATTGAAGACGTCGCTCCTCAGATATGTCCAGAAAGAGGGCGGCGCGGAGGCTCTCGCCGCGCGCGGCGAAATCGGGCGTGTCGTAGCGAGCTACCAGGAGGCTATAGTCGACGCCGTAGCAGAGACTACCGCGCGCGCGCTCGCCGCCCGCCGGCGCCGCGCTCTGCTCGTCGGCGGCGGGGTGTCTCTCAATTCCCGTCTGCGCGAGCGTCTCAAGCGCGTCGCCGACGCCGCCGGAGTGCCGCTTCTCCTCGCGAAGCCGAAATATTGCGGCGACAACGGCGCCATGATAGCGGGTCTGGCGTATTTCAGACGCACGGCCGAAGGCGACAGCGCGATGAAACTCGATATTTCCCCGTCTGCCGCAATCGGCGCAAATATGGTATAATACGCATATCATGACTGAAAACAAGGCTGTATATCCTGGAACGTTCGATCCGATGACGAAGGGGCATTTCGACCTTATCGCCAGGGCGTCGAAGCTCTGCGGCACGCTTGTGGTGGCCGTGGCCGCGACGAGCGCCAAGGAAGGGGCCATGTTCTCCGCCGCCGAAAGGCTCGAGATGATCCGCGACGAGGTGGGGAGGGCCGGCCTTGCAAACGTGGAGGTGAAGCTCCTCGACACTCTTCTGGTGGAGTTCTGCCGCCGCGAAGGAGCGCGGGTCGTAATCCGCGGGGTGAGGGTCTACAGCGATTTCGAGTACGAGTCGCAGATGGCTTTGACCAACCGCCGGCTTGCTCCGGAGGTCGAGACGCTTTTCATGATGCCGGGAGAGAGCCTCGCGTACGTGACGGCGTCGACGGTCCGCGAGATCGCCCGCTACGGCGGCGACACCGCCCCCTTCGTGACAGAGGGCGTCCAGAAACGAATCCTTGCAAGAAAGAGAGACAAGTGAAAATAACAGAAGACATCGAACATGTCGGCGTGAACGACCACGACATAGATCTTTTCGAAGGCCAGTACGTCGTTCCGCGCGGCATGGCCTACAATTCGTATCTTGTCAAAGACGAAAAAGTTCTCGTCTTCGATTCGGTCGATGCGCGCAAAGGGGAGGAGTGGCTTGCGAATCTCGACGCCGCCCTCGGCGGCAGGAAGATCGACTACCTCGTGGTCCAGCACATGGAGCCAGACCATTCCTCGTCTATAGACATGTTCGCCGGCCGCCATCCCGGCGCGGTTATCGTCGCGAGCGCACAGGCGTTCCAGATGATGAAATGTTATTTCGGCACCGATTTCGCTTCGCGCCGTCTCGTCGTGAAAGAGGGCGACACGCTCTCCACGGGCCGCCACGAGTTCGCGTTCGTCGCCGCTCCCATGGTCCACTGGCCGGAGGTGATCGTCACGTACGATACCGCGGACAAGATTCTCTTCTCTGCCGACGCGTTCGGAAAGTTCGGCGCGAACGACATCGAAGATCCGGAGGGGTGGGATTGCGAGGCGAGGAGATATTATTTCGGAATAGTCGGGAAGTTCGGAGCCCAGGCGTCTGCGCTTCTGAAGAAGGCTTCCGCTCTCGACATAAAGACGATATGCCCTCTCCACGGGCCGGTGCTTTCGTCGGCGGACGAGATCGCGCATGCCGTCGGGCTGTATTCGACATGGGCGTCGTACGGCGTAGAGTCGGAGGGGGTGGCCATAGCGTACACGTCCGTATACGGGCATACGAAGGCGGCCGTCATGAAGCTCGCGGAAAAACTCAAGGCCCGCGGCTGTCCCAAGGTGGCCGTGGCCGATCTCGCCCGCGACGACCAGCCCGAGACGGTGGAAGACGCTTTCCGCTACGGCAGGCTCGTCCTTGCGACGACCACGTACAACATGGACATTTTCCCGTGGATGCGCCATTTCATCGACCATCTCGTCGAGCGCAACTACCAGTCGCGGCTCGTGGGGCTTGTCGAGAACGGAACGTGGGCGCCGAATGCCGCGAAGATCATGCGCGCGATGTTCGCGAAGTCTAAAAACATCCGGTTCTGCGACACGGTCGTCACCGTAAAGGGCGCGCTCGACGATGCGGGCGAAAAGGCTCTCGACGCTCTCGCCGACGAGTTGATGAAAGGCTGAAAAAGAGTGGAAGACGAAGAGAGGATTCTGATAGACGCAGCGCGTCTTTCCGAAGAGGGCGAGAGCTTTTCCGGCGAGGCCGACATCGTCGATCTCGACGAGGAGTTCGTCAGGCCTTTCGGCGGCGTGCGCTACGCGCTCGAGGCGAAAGTCTACGGCGCGGAACTGCTCGTCAAGGGGCGGCTCGAACAGGATTTCGATCTCGTCTGCAGCCGTTGCGGCAGGGATTTCGACACCACGGTCAAGGTGGAGGATTTCGTTTTTTCGGCGGAGGTCGGCGAAAAAACGGAGTTTATTGATTTGACCAATGACGCAAGAGAGTGTATAATACTCGCCTTACCGACATATCCGGTCTGCGACGAAGACTGCCCCGGCATAGAACAGAAGCGCGAAAGCGCTCCCGACGGCCGTTGGAGCGCGCTTGACGGAGTGAAGGTTTGCGACAAGACACAAAGCAACAAAGAAGAAGAATAGGAGAACACCAACATGGCAAGTCCCAAGAACAGGGTATCGAAGATGCGCAAGCGCCAGCGCGTGGCGTCGCTTGAGAAGCCGATTCTCGCATCCGTCTCGAAGTGCCCGGCGTGCGGCGCGGCGAAGCGCAGCCACCGCGCGTGCCCGGCGTGCGGCACGTACAAGGGTCGCAAGGTCGCCGAAGCCGCCGAGTAAGGCCGAGGACGAGGAGCGTTTCCCATGACGCGCATCGCGCTTGATGCGATGGGGGGCGACCACGCCCCCAAGCAGATTATCGTAGGAGCGGTGGAAGCCGCCTGCGGTCTCGAAGACGTGAAGGTTCTTCTTGTCGGCCAGATGGCCGCCATCCAGAAGGAGGTCGACAGGTTTTCCAAAGACCGCAGGGCGATGTTCCAGACGGCCGTCGAGAACGGCTCGCTCGAAATCGTCCATGCGCCCGACCAGGTCGAGATGGACGACGTTCCCGTAGAAGCGGTAAGAAAGAAAAAAGACTGCTCCATCAACGTCGCCATGCGTCTCGTGAAAGAAGGGCGCGCCGATGCGTTCGTCTCCGCCGGCAATTCCGGCGCGGTGGCGACGAGCGCCATTTTGAATCTCGGGCGCATCCCGGGGGTCAAACGCCCGGCGATAGCGATGGTTCTTCCCACCAAGGTTCCGAGCCGGCCGCTTCTTCTTCTGGACGCCGGCGCCAACATGGACTGCCATCCCGAATGGCTTGTTCAGTTCGCCATCATGGGCGATGTGTATTCGAAGACGGTCCTCAGGCGCGACAATCCCGCCGTGGGGCTTCTTTCGATCGGAACGGAAGACTGCAAGGGCAACGAGCTCATCCACGCCACCTATCCGCTTCTCAAGTCGGTAAGGTGCATCAATTTCGCAGGCAACATCGAGGGCCACGACATATGCGGCGGCCAGATCGATGTCGCGGTGGCGGACGGGTTTGTCGGCAATGTGGTGCTGAAGACCGTCGAATCCGTGGCGCACGCCGTGGGAGACTGGCTCAAGGCGGAGCTCAAGAAGAGCCTTTTCAGAAAGATTTGCGCTCTTCTCCTGAAGCCCGCTTTCAACGCGCTCAAAAAGCAGATGGATCCCGAGGTGTACGGAGGGGCGCCTCTTCTCGGAGTTCCGGGCGCCGTGATAATCACGCACGGCAATTCAACGCACAAGGGGATTTTCCACGCCGTCAAATCGGGCGTTGCGGCAGTGAGGAGCGACGTGTCGGGGCTTATCGAAAAAGCCATCGCCGGCGAGTCGGATGCTGTCAAGACGCCCAAGACGGAGAGTAAATGAGCGAATACGATTTTTCCGCCATCGAGCGGAAGTGGCAGAAGTACTGGCTCGAGAACAAAACGTTCAAAACGCGCGACGACGCGCCGGGCGGGAAATTCTACTGTCTAGACATGTTCCCCTATCCTTCGGGCGCGGGGCTCCATGTCGGCCACCCCGAGGGCTACACGGCCACCGACATCCTCTGCCGCTACAAGAGGATGAAAGGGTTCAACGTCTTGCACCCGATGGGATGGGACGCATTCGGGCTCCCTGCCGAACAGTATGCCGTCGAGACGGGCACGCATCCGGCCGTAACCACGAAGAAGAACGTCGACCGTTTCCGCGAGCAGATACGCTCTCTCGGCTTTTCCTACGACTGGGACAGGGAGGTGAACACCACCGATCCGAAGTACTACCGCTGGACGCAGTGGATTTTCGAGCAGCTTTACAAGAAGGGCCTTGCGTATGTGGCGGAGGTTCCCGTCAACTGGTGCCCGGCGCTCGGCACGGTTCTCGCCAACGAGGAGGTGATCGACGGGCGCTCGGAGCGCGGCAACCATCCAGTGGTCAGAAAGCCAATGCGCCAGTGGATGCTGAAGATCACCGAATACGCCGAGAGGCTTCTCAAAGATCTCGACACGCTCGACTGGCCCGAGGGCATCAAGGAGATGCAGCGCAACTGGATTGGCAAATCCACGGGCGCGCTCGTCGATTTCACGATCGATCTCGGCCCCGGCGGCGAAGACGTGGTCACTGTTTACACGACGCGCTGCGACACGCTCTTCGGCGCGACATACATGGTGATGAGCCCGGAGCATCCGCTCGTCGCGAAATGGCTTGAGAAGGGGTTGGTGGCCAACGCCGACGAAGTGAAGGCATACCAGAGGAAAGCCGCCTCGAAGAGCGACCTGGAGCGCACGGAGCTGAACAAAGAGAAGACGGGCGTAGAGCTGTTGGGCGTGGCGGCGATCAATCCCGTGGACGCGCGCAGGACCCTCCCCGTCTTCATCTCCGACTACGTGCTCGCCTCTTACGGCACCGGGGCCATAATGGCCGTCCCGGCGCACGACGAGCGCGACTTCGATTTCGCCAAGGTGTTCGACCTCCCGATCGTGCAGGTCGTCGCGCCGGCCGACAGCGAAGAGGCGAAGAGCGCCTCGCCCGACCCGGTGCCGTACACCGGCGAGAAGGCGTTTACCGATATCGCGACAGGCGTAATGGTGTCGTCCGGTTTCATCACCGGCCTGTCGGTGGACGACGCCCGCAGGAAAATGATCTGTTGGCTCGAGGAACACGGCGTCGGCCGGGCGAAGACGCAGTACAAGCTCAGAGACTGGCTTTTCTCCCGCCAGCGCTACTGGGGCGAGCCTTTCCCTGTCATACACTGGGAGGACGGCACACAGTCGCTTGTCGCCGAAGAAGATCTTCCTCTCACGCTCCCGGAGCTCGCCGACTACAAACCCACCGGCACCGGCGAGCCTCCGCTCGCGAAGGCGGCGGAATGGGTGCACGTCGTCGATCCGAAGACGGGGAAGAAAGGCGTCCGCGAGACGAACACGATGCCGCAGTGGGCGGGTAGCTGCTGGTACTACCTGCGCTACATCGATCCGCATAACGACAAGTGTTTCGCCGACCCGGAGCTTCTGAAAAAGTGGCTGCCCGTCGATCTTTACGTCGGCGGCGCGGAACATGCCGTCCTCCATCTTCTCTACGCGCGTTTCTGGCACAAGGTTCTTTTCGATCTCGGGCTCGTCCCGACTCCGGAGCCGTTC
>Ga0310695_10006836_pt1 | contig 18571 bp, 20 predicted proteins | sample RumenRJG_04DNA_FD_203882 | JGI IMG/M metagenome (GOLD analysis project Ga0310695, IMG submission 203882) | Bovine rumen microbial communities from Lethbridge, Alberta, Canada - RJG_04 (v2) (version 2) | ecosystem: Host-associated > Mammals > Digestive system > Stomach > Rumen | place: Canada...
GGCTGCAGGAAGAACATAATAATAGTAGCGACCGGACTGGCTGATATGGTCATGATCAACCCTGTGATCACCAATAAGGCAGAGTCGTATGAAACAGAGGAAGGCTGCCTGTCGCTGCCCGGCACAAGAAAGACTACAAGATACAATCGCATTACAGTGAGATATCTGGACAAGAAATTCGAAGAGCACACGCAGAACTTCAGCGGATACATTGCTCAGATAATCCAGCACGAATGCGATCATCTGGAGGGAATACTGATATGAAGATTCTTGGAAGACTCAGTGAACTGTTTGGGAGATATATGGCACTGATCGTGCTGGCTGTGGCAGCTCTCTCTCTGTTCATACCATCTTCGACTCTCTGGATCCAGACATCCTGGATCAACAGTCTGCTGATGGTGGTCATGTTCGGAATGGGCCTGACCATCAAGCCCACAGACTTCGTAGTCGTATTCACAAAACCCAAAGAGGTCCTGATAGGATGCTCTGCACAGTATATAGTCATGCCGCTTCTGGCATTTCTGCTCAGCCATCTGTTTCATCTCGACCCGGCGCTGACAGCCGGCGTTGTCCTGGTAGGCACCTGTCCGGGAGGAACGTCGAGTAATGTGATCACATACCTCTCAAAAGGGGATGTCGCACTTTCCGTCGGCATGACAAGCGTGAGTACGATTCTTGCCCCTCTCCTGACACCTGCAGTCACATGGCTGCTTCTCAGGACGACGGTTTCGGTAGATGTGACGGCAATGTTTCTGAGCATCGTCAAAGTGATCCTGATCCCGATCGGGCTGGGATTCCTGATCAATAAGCTGTTCGGCAATATCACCCAAAAGCTTGTCAAAGTACTGCCGATGGTATCGACGATCGCCATATGCCTGATCGTAGGTGCTGTAGTGTCTCATAACGCGGATAACATTTTCGCCAGCGGGTTTATCGTTCTGGCCGTAGTCATACTGCACAATCTCCTGGGATATCTGTGCGGCTTTTGCATCGGGAGACTTTTCGGGATGCCGTGGGAAAAGGTCAAAGCGGTTTCTATAGAGATCGGCATGCAAAACTCAGGACTGGCCACAAGCCTGGCGGGGACAGCTTTCCCGGACCTGGCGATGGCAACGGTTCCCGGAGCGGTATTCTCAGTATGGCATAACATTTCCGGAGCAATACTGGCAGGGATATACAGGAGAATGTAACAGACGCCGGGAGCTTTGCTCCTGGTTGGATATATGGCATAATTAAAAGAAAAGAGGAGAAAACTGGGAGATTGCTATGAGGATATATAAAAAAATATTACTTCTGATCATGTTGCTGGGTCTGAGCATCTGCATGTTAAGCGCTTGTGAACAGTCTGCATCTGCAGATACGGTGGGAGAAGAGGATAGCGGCTACACTATAGACAACATAAGAGAACAGGTCGTCGGTATTGATGAGAAGATGGAGCTTGAGAGCGGCAAAAAAATGGCTGTAACGAACTTTGATAATGCAGCAACTACGCCTGCGCTCCAGCCTGTCGCGGACGAGGTCGATGAGCAGCTTAAGAAGTACGGATCGATAGGCAGGGGCTTTTCTCCAAAGTCGGACTATTCGACAGATCTGTACAACAACACAAGAGATAAAGTCCTTGATTTTGTCGGAGCTGATCCGGAAACGTACACCGTTTTCTATGTAAATAACACTACTGATGGTCTGAACAAGCTGGCTTCTGCACTGATAGAAGATAAGAGTGATATTGTCCTCACTACACGCATAGAGCATCATTCCAACGATCTGCCATGGCGTGAGAACGGCACTGTCATCTATGCAGAGGTGGACGATCAGGGGCGTGTCATGTATGACGAGATCGAGAAGCAGCTTAAAAACAACAAGGTCAAATACGTCTCGGTGACAGCGGCATCCAATGTTACAGGATACGTCACCGATGTTCACAGGGTCGCAAAGCTCGCACACAAGTACGGTGCGAAGATCATCGTCGACGGAGCTCAGATCGTAGCACACAGAAAGTTTTCCATGTTGGGAGAGAGCAAGGATGAGAACATCGATTTCTTCGTATTCTCTGCGCATAAGATGTATGCGCCGTATGGAGGAGGTGCAGTCGTTGGTCTCACAGAAGATCTGATGTCACATATGCCGAAATTTTACGGCGGCGGTACGATCCATATCGTCGGAGATGAGTGGGTAGAGTATGCGGAACCTCCTAAGAGCTATGAAGCCGGCTCACCTAATTATCCGGGAGTCGTGGCCATGGGCAAGGCAATTGATATCCTGCAGGAAGTCGGATTCGACAGCATCGAAGAGCATGAAAAGGTTCTCAATCAGAAACTGGTAGACGGGCTTCTGAAGATCGACAATGTTATAATATATGGAGATTATAAGGATCTCAGCGACCGTGTCGGAGTGATCACATTCAACTTCAGCGATGTAAACTCATATCTGGTGGCTGAGGAACTGTCCACACACTATGGCATTGCGACCAGGCGCGGTGCGTTCTGTGCTAACCCATACGTGTGGAGACTGTACGGACTGTCTGATGAGGAAGTCAGGAATTTTGCGGAATGTTCAGATGTAAATACTCCGGGCATGATTCGTGTCAGTTTCGGGATATATAACACTGAAGAAGAAGTAGATTATCTGCTGAAGGTCCTGCCGAAAGCGATAAAAAATGCCAAGAAGACAAACAAGGAAAACTTTGATCTGGCGAACCCGCTGTATTGATCAAAGATCAGAATAAATAATAGAGAGGAGCATTATACTATGGAATTTAAGGAAGTTGTGAGAAACCGTTATTCATGCAAGAAGTTTTCTGACCGTAAGGTAGAAGAGGAGAAGCTTGAAGCAATTCTTGAGGCGGGCAGACTGGCACCGACAGCGAAGAACCTGCAGGAACAGCATGTCTATGTAATCCAGACTGAGGAAATGCTTGCTGCGATCGATGCTGTCACACCTTGCCGCTACAATGCGCCAACGGTTATTGCTGTTGCATTCGATAAAAATAATGTGTTCACATATCCGGGCGGAAAGAGGGACTCGGGAGTTGAGGATGCTTCGATAGTAGCTGCGCATATGATCCTTGCTGCAGCTGATGAGGGCGTTGACAGCTGCTGGCTCAATTTCTTTGACCCTGAGATAGTTGCGCAGAAGCTGGATCTTCCGGAGAATGAAGAGGTATTGATGCTGATGGATCTGGGATACGCTGCAGAAGGAGCAGGCCCGCTTCCTAACCACGGATCAAGAAAACCGCTGTCAGAGACAGTTACTTATATCTGAAAATATCAGGTCGGACAACAGCACTTTGCTTCTTAGTGAAGTGCTGTTTTTTTTATGCGACTCATGGCAGGGCCGACAGGAATAGTTCCGGGGATAGCAGCTGAGCATAAATTACCTGCCTTGAAACAGGTCGTGAGTTTCTAATCATTTTCTAATTTTCTTCTAATTACACTTGAATGGAGTTTTCATTTTACTGCCTTATCATGAAACCATCAAAAGAAAATGTCACAAAAGACCGGCAAACTGATAGAATAAACAAGGAGGCAGAAATGGATAATTATCAGAAAGTAGAACAGCTCGTTAATAAGGCAGGATGCAGCTATGAAGATGCCAAGGCTGCCCTGGAGGGCTGCGGATGGGATATGCTTGATGCAGTCATCAGCCTTGAAAGAGAAGGAAAAATAAATAAAGCAACAGTTGAACACACAGCACAGAGCGCAGAGGAAGCTGTTGAGATCGTTCCGGAGGTGACCGTGGAAAAAGCTGCCGATGACAGCAGCCGGCAGATCATATACAGCTATGATGACAGCACCGGCGGAAATCAGGGGAACACTGAGGATGCTCCAAAGTGCAAGCCTTCGCTGTGGGCACGTATCAAACGCATCCTGACCAAGAACAGGATGGTGGTTCTCAAAAGCAACGGACAGCAGATCCTGGACCTTCCAATATGGATAACGGTCGTAGCACTCATCGCCTTTTTCTGGGCAACACTGACCATAGCGGTGATCGCGATGGTGCTCGGATGCCGCTTCCATTTTGAAGGAGAGGACCTTGGAAAGATCAATATAAACAGCACAATGGACAAGGCGACAGATTACGCTGAAAAGGTCAAGAACGACATTGCGGGAAAAGTAAATGACAGACAGAATTCTGATTATTGAAGACGAAGAAAAGATTGCACGTTTCATAGAACTCGAGCTGCTGCATGAAGGCTATGCGGTAGAGAAATGCACAGACGGCAGGACGGGGCTGGAAAAGGCTGAAGGCGGAGACTTCAGCCTTGTTCTGCTTGATATAATGCTCCCGGGTCTGAATGGGATGGAGGTGCTCAGAAGACTGAGGAAGACTTCTGATGTGCCGGTGATAATGCTGACCGCAAGGGATGCGGTAATGGATAAGGTCGCAGGACTGGACCAGGGCGCTGACGATTACATAACCAAGCCCTTTGCTATTGAAGAGCTCCTGGCAAGGATCAGGCTGGTGCTGCGCCGCAGATCATACCATGCCGGCGAAGATACACCGGCTGCTCCTGACGATCTGTTAAGATGCGGTGAACTCACCCTGTCGGAAAGCCATCACGAGGTGAAATACGCGGGTAATGAAATTGAACTGACCGGCAGAGAATTCGATCTGCTGAATACTCTGCTTACCAATAAGAATATAGTTCTGTCCAGGGAGCAGCTCCTTGGCAAGGTCTGGGGATATGACTACATGGGAGAGACCAATGTGGTCGATGTGTATATCAGGTACCTGAGGAGCAAGATAGACGAAGTGTACGGCATCAGTCTCATCCAGACCGTCCGTGGAGTAGGCTACGTTATAAGAGACGACAATGAGTAGGGATAAGAGAAACAGAGAAAAACCTGTCAGTACCGGATCAATAGCACTCAGAATAGGACTTGGCTCGGGCCTTAATCTGCTGCTCATATTTATCGTGCTTGATATTGTGCTGTTTTGCGTATTCATACTGCCGGCTCTCGCAGACGAGTCAGGGGTGGCAGAGATCACTATCAACAGTTTCAATGATTTTGTGAAACTGATCAGAGAGTGGAAAATAGATATTTTACTGAGGGCAGAAGGTCTTCTGGTAGTTCTGTGGGTTCTGGCAGATACACTTAAGGTGCGCAAAAAGCTAAGCCCTCTCCAGGAGTTCGCTGATGCAGCCCTGAAACTGAGCGAGATGGACGGCGAGATAGAACAGCGCTATCAGAAGCTGGAAAATGCAATCGATAATCTGAGCCCTGCGGAGGATGACCAGAAACTATATACCGGCGATGCTGAGCTGGCCGGATTGGAGACTGCGGTCAATAAACTCATGTCCCGAATGAGGGACTCATACAGACAGCAGGCCAGGTTCGTATCTGATGCATCCCATGAACTGCGTACACCGATCGCTGTTATCAGGGGTTATGCTGACATGCTTGATCGCTGGGGAAAGACTGATGAGAAGATACTGGAAGAGTCTATTGAAGCGATCAAAGAGGAAAGTGAAAATATGCAGCATCTGGTGGAACAGCTGCTGTTCCTGGCGCGGGGTGACAGCGGACGTACGCCTCTTAATGTATCCGATTTTGATCTTTCGGAGATGATGAAAGATGTCTGGGAGGAATCCTCCATGATAGATAAAGCTCATGACTATCACTTCGAGAGCGCGGGAGAGATCTTTGTCCGGGGAGATGTATCTCTCATCAAGCAGGCAGCAAGGATACTGATCGAGAATGCTTCAAAATACACCCCGGAAGGCGGGGAGATCGTGCTGAAAAGCTTTGTTTCAGACGGCCAACCGGCATTCTCTGTTCAGGACAGCGGTATCGGAATAAACGAAAGCGATATACCTCATATCTTCGAGCGCTTCTATCGTGCAGACGACTCCCGCTCCAAGCAGACAGGAGGAAGCGGGCTGGGACTGGCTATCGCCGGATGGATCATCGAACGTCACGGAGGCCGCTTTGAGATCATCTCACGAAAGGATATAGGAACAAGGATCACAGTCATACTTCCATAGGGACCGCAATAGGGCGCAATAGGGGACGGTTCTCTGTTGCGTCTTTTCTCTTTTGCAATATTGGCACATAACAGAGCGCCGCTCTCTTTTGTGCGGAAACATATTATTATCAGTGCAGAATCTAAAGATATTGAAGTTACAGTTAAAGCTGTTTCAATATATTGTTAAAGTTCAAATGTTTTGGTATTATTGTTTTCGGACATAAGTACTCAAATTTTATATAAATGAAGGAGACATACTATGGAGGATTTCAAGGAAAAAGTTACTGCAGTAGGTGAAGAAGTTACTGAATCCGTCAAGCAGGGCGCAGTTAATTTCATTGATGATGCTGCAACACTCAAGCACAGTGTTGATGAAGTTGCCGATGACAGGCAGGCTGCAAAGGAAGCTAAGAATGCTGAGAGAAAAGCTCAATTCGACAGCGCAGTTGCTGATATCAAGGAGTCTTTCGAACAGGGCGTCGAGGCTTTCAAGTCTGACATGAACATCACCAAGACCAGCGTTGACGAAGTTGCTGCTGATCAGAAGGCTGCAAAAGCTGCCAGAAGGGCTGCAAGAAAAGAGAAATTCGACAACGCGATCAAGGAGCTCAAGGCGTCCATCGCAATGGGTGGTGAAGAGTTCAGATCAGACGGAGCTGTTTTGCTTGATAGCCTGAAGGGTATCGCTGAAGATGCCGGCATCGAGATCAAGGAAAATGATGCTGTTTCAGAAGCATATAATGCAGTTAAAGAATCGATCGAGCAGGGCTTTGAGAATTTCAAATCTGACATGAACATCACCAAGGGAAGTGTTGAAGAAGTCGCTGCTGAGCAGAAGGCTGCCATCGAAGCTAAGGATGCTGCGGATAAGAAAAAGTTTGATGAGACAGTTGCATCCATCAAGGAATCTGTTGAGCAGGGTGTTGAGAATTTCAAGAATGATATGAACGTCACCAAGGAAAACTTCGATGGAGCCGTTGCTGATCAGAAGGCTGCAAAAGCTGCCAAGAAGGCTGCTAACAGAGAAAAATTCGACGAGACAGTTGAAGAACTCAAGAAATCTCTTGAATAATAATCAATAAGGCAGAAAGCACAAAACAATTGCAGCCGGCAACATCAGTTACCGGCTGCTTTTTCGTGAGTAATGATATGCATTATCAGTCTGCTCTGTGAACCACCACCTGCGGGAATGGTATCTCTACACCGTTTTCATCGAACAGGATCTTGATGTCACGCGCCAGCATCCGCTGCCCGTCAAAAATATCCTCCTCAACTACATCAACCGCAAACTTCAGATTAATGCCGCTGTCCGCAAGTTCATCAACACCCAGCAGTCTAGGGGGATTGACATACAGATCCGGATGTTCTTCCTTAAGCTTAGGCATCGCCTCAGCGATCAGTTTTTCCAATTTGCGAAGATCTGTCTTATACGATACTGCCACGATCACAAGTGCGGTGGAGATGTTGCGTGAGCGATTCTGGAAATTCCGGATATCGGAGTTGTTAACGACTTTCAGATTTCCTCCAAGGTCCTCTATTACAGTCGTACGCACGCCGATATTTCGCACAGTCCCGCGGAAATCATCCAGGATTATCACATCTCCGACGCTATACTGGTTTTCAAAAATTATAAACGCTCCGGTTATGATATCTTCGATCAGGCTCTGTGCACCGAATCCCAGGATCAATCCTATGATCCCTACACCCGCCAGCACAGCAGTAGCGTTGACACCGAGAATACTCAGCCCCCACACAATTGCGACAATAACCGCAACATATTTCATCAATCCGGAGATCAGGTTAGTGACTGTCTGTGTCCTTCCGCCGCGTACGGCCAAAGCGCTAAAGATCAGTTTCAGCACCTGATATACAAGCCAGACGATCGCTATCGCCAGGATCAGGGTGATGATCTGAGCAATGGTAGTATGCGAATTGTTCTGGAAGAGCATGTGGTTCTTCTCTGTCTCCTCAAGACTTTCTTTCAGACTCTCGGAAACAGGCAGCAATTGCGGATTTGCCAGGAGCAGCACCAGGATCGCTGCAAGCACGATGCCTGCATAGGTCTTGCCGTTAGTCTTTTTCATAGATACATCCTCCTTATGATTGGCTTGCTTTCTTTCTAGCCCTTATTGAATTTGAAAAAGAAGTCAAACGGGGCCCAGTTGTTGTAATCATCTTCGACATACAGCGGTCTAGCCGAGAACCAGTATTCACCGCCTGGGAAAGGACTGTCAGAATAATATTTATAGAGCAAGTGGTATTTCCCGTCTGCATCGGTATAACGGGATTCTTTCAGCTCATTATACATGATCCATGGATCGTAAAGCATCAGCCCTTCCCCGCCCGGCTTGACATCATCAGGAACTACCAGAGATCTGTCAACGATCACATCAACGGTTATAGTGTATCTCGTCGTTCCCGTTTCAGGATCAGTTTCCTCACCGTCGTTCCATCCGCCTTCTCCATAGCTCATATCGACACTCACATAGCTGCCCATATGGACAGGCCGTGTCTCTGTTTCGACCTTGCCGGTCGTCCCGTCAGGATAGACGATGTCAAAAACGATCTTAGCCTTTCCCTTAATACCGCCGTTTGCAGGTGCTTTAATACAGCAGCTGATCCGGTCGCTCCATACATCCCCGGTCACTGTCGCCGGATCGTAGTTTACGATCTCGGTCAGCTCCGGTTCGTAAAAACCACCACCGGTATCCACATAAAGCCTTCCGGTTGCCGTTCCTCCTTTAAGATCATTGAGCGTCATGTCGAAAAAGAGCGTAGGATAAGGATAGAGTTCGGGCTCCGGTCCTTCAACTTTAGGCTTCAGAGTAACAGTTGGAGCGTTCTTCACGATCGGTTCCGGATCAGGATCCGGCTTTGGATCGGGATCCGGTTTTGGGTCCGGTTTCGGGTCCGGCTTTGGATCAGGTTTTGGTTTTGGCTTAGGTTTTGGTTTTGGCTTAGGTTTCGGCTGCGGCTGTGGATCCGGAGTCGGGATCGGATCGGGTGTAGGCGTCGGATCTATATTAGGATCCGGCTCCGGTACCGGGACCGGTTTTGGCTGCGGCTGCACAGGCTTAATGATCGCCGGCTTTAGATCCGGAATAGTAATGTGAAGCTTTGGAGCCGGCATCATGACCGAGAGCATGATAAGAAAACCGACTCCTGTCAGAAAGCCCCTGCGTGCCAGATTCAGCCGCCGCATACGGCGCATCCTCATCAGTGCAGATTCGTTTCCATTCAGTGGTCCATGCCGGTGTCTGCCCTTGATCGGTTCATAGGGCCTCGCATATTCAGGATATCGATCATCGATCTCCAGCATCGTACCGTTTCTCTCTAATCTCATGCTAATAAGTATCTATTAGTATATCTTAATTATATTGTCAAAATGAACAAAAATAATGCTTTTTAAGAAAGCAATTTGCATAAAAAATCAACGCTCATCTCAATATGAGACAAGCAATGCCATTAAAAAATTCAACCGGGAGCAGACGCAACAGAGAACCGTCCACTATTGCACATAAAACACCTGATTCAGGATCTAAAATTCTGAAATTACAGTGTTTCAATTTAATTACAAAATGTTGATACAAGGTGTGATATATTATAAAAGAACAAATATTGCTTCACAAGATATGTTGCGATAACAGAAGACGGACCCGGATAATAAAACGCTGACAAAAGATATATTTAAAATACAGATACTTTGACTCCGTCCTCAAGATAGGCATCTGGGGAGCATGGACGGGTTCGCTGGCATCCCAGACAGTTCAGTCGATTATGCTGTGGAGATATACAAAAGACTGGATGCATTTGACATTTCTGCTGCATAGCAGAAAAGAGATAGAGAAAGGGGAAACAGGGCTATGTGGATCAATGTAAACGGTATCAGGATGTATTATGAAGTCCATGGCAGCGGCAGGCCGCTGATCATGGTGCATGGAAACAGCGAGGAGCACAGCATTTTCTATGAGTCGAGGGTGCTTCTCAGTAAACACTTCACTGTATATACAGTGGACTCAAGGGGACACGGACACAGCACCAGAGTCGAAGAATTCCATTATGCTGACATGGCAGATGATATGATCGCGTTCATGGATCAGCTTGATCTCAGGGATGTCGTTTTCTATGGTTTCAGTGACGGCGGTATCATCGGACTCCTGGCAGCGATGAAAAGTGACAGGATCGGCATGCTGATAACCAGCGGTGCGAACCTTACACCGGAAGGCGTAAAAGCTCCGCTCAGACTTTTCATCAAAGCGGCTTATAAGGTCACGAAAGATCCGAAGATGAATCTCATGATCACGGAGCCTCACATCACACCGGAGGAACTGGGACAGATCAGCATCCCGACCGTGGTCATCGCCGGAGAAAAGGACCTCGTCCTCGGCGCGGAGACTGCGAAGATCGCAATGTCCATACCGGGTGCAAAACTTCGCATAATCCCGGGTGAGGGCCATGGCAGCTATATCGTGCACAGCAGCCGCTTAGCGGATATAATCATGGAAGAAACCGGGGTCAGTGAGGCAGAACCCGGAGCCGGCGTTACTCCGGAGCAGATGAAGATCCTGCTCGCAGCACAGCAAGGAGAAGAAGATGCGGTGCTCATGTATCAGAAGCTGGCAGAAAAGGTGAAAGACGAAAAGGACAAATATGCTTTCCTCAGACTTGCTGATGACGAGGCAAGGCATGCAGATGTGTTCAAAAGCTACACCGGTATGACGCTTAAGGCAAAGCCGACCAAAGCGATACTGATCCCGCTGCTTTACAAGACCATCGGAAGGGAAAAACTGTATCCGATCATCGCAAAAGGTGAATACGATGCAGCAGAAAAATACAAAGGAATAATCGCTGACTTCCCTGAAGTGGAAACAGTCATGAATGATGAGACGCATCATGGTGATGCGGTATTGAACTTGCTTAAATAGCCGGCACTTGTTTTTTCAGAACACGAAAGGAAATTAGATATGTATATCAGTGAAGTAATGACAACTGCACCGGCTGACGAGAGAGGTGCCCTTGAGACCAAGGTATATCAGGAACTTGAGAGACTGGGAATCAAGTATGAGAGAGTGGACAACGATTCAGTCGAGGCGATGGAAGAATGCATTGAGATCTCGAACAAGCTCGGTGCCGAGATCAGAAAGACGATAATCTGCTGCAACAGACAGAAAACTGATTTCTATCTGGTAGTGCTGCCGGCTAACAAGAGATTCGATTCTAAGCTTTTCGCCGCTATGATGAGGACAGCCAGAGTCTCATTCGCTTCCGCCGAGGATATGGAGGCTCTTATAGGCCTCACACCGGGCGAAGCATCGGTGATGGGGATCCTCAATGATACAGAAGGCAAGATCCAGGTCGTGATCGACAAGGCTGTTGCGGATGCTGAATGGTTCGCGTGCAACCCGGGAGCTAACACCACCCACATAAGATTCAAGACCAAACAGCTTCTGAATACATTCCTGCCGGCAGAAAATCATAAAGCGGAAATAATCATGCTGTAAAACAGACTCCGTACTTCGCTTACGTCTTAGCAAGAGAGAATGAGGATATGTTACACCGACTAAAAGGATAAAAGAATGATTGAGACAAAGATCTATGTGGGTCTGAATGATTCTGTCACAAAAACACAGATTTTTGAAACTGAGAAGTATATAGATATTCTGCGCTCCGTCTGCGTGGGATACAGAACACCGTTTTCATTTGACGTGGAAGAGGGCGGTTATATCCATGAGAATGGAGAGTATACAAGAGAAATAACACTTGTCTTAACTCTGGTCAATGCTGCAGAGGATCTTGTCAATGAGATCGCCAAGGACCTGTGTTCATTCTTCCATCAGGAGTCAGTGATGATAACGCAGGATAGGGTAAGAGTATATTTTATAAGTGATTCGCTGGAGTGAGTCAGCTCAGTATATGATAAGACGATCCGGAAAGAGAGCCGCTGTTTTGCAGAGGCTCCTTTTTTCATGAGCATTAATGTAAGAGGGGGGAAATAAAAGGACTACTATGGACCGCAACAGAGAACCGTCTCCTATTGCGCCCCGGTCCATTTTTCAATACTGTTTTTTGTTCAAAGAAAACAACGGATATGGTAGAATCGAAATATATTTTTTTGAGATGGTTAACCGATCAGATGAGGAGGTGTTATGGCTAACAATTACATCGGCATATTTGATGTCATAGGGCCGGTAATGGTAGGACCGTCCAGTTCTCACACCTCGGGGGCTGCGACGATAGCGTGGATGGCCAGACAGATCTTTTCCGGAAAGCCTGTGAAAGCCGTGTTTACTCTGTACGGATCTTTTGCGGAGACATATAAAGGGCACGGAACTGACAGAGCGCTGATAGGCGGTATGCTCGGATATAAGTCAGATGATGTCCGCATCAGAAATGCATATGAAGAAGCCAGCAAGAACGGACTTGCTGTTGAATTCATAGCTGACAGAGAAACGTCTGTAAGCCATCCGAATACTGTAGACGTGGTAATGACAGCGGAAGACGGACATACACTCCTGATCAGAGGGGAATCCATCGGAGGAGGTCGCGTCCGTATCAGGAGGCTCAATAACATAGAAGTTGAATTCACCGGTGAGTACAGTACGATGATCATCGGCCACAAGGACGTGACGGGTACGGTAGCATACATTACAAAGTGCCTTGCTGAAAAAAAGGTCAATGTCGCAACGCTCAAGCTCTTCAGAGAAGGAAAGGGCAAAAAAGCATTTACCGTTATTGAGACAGACAGTTTTGTATCGGAAGAGCTTAAAGATAGGATCCTTCAGTATGAGACCGTTACCAGTGTCGATCTGATCGAAGTGTAAGGAGGTGTGCTATGGATTGGGATTTCAAAAATGCAGAAGAACTGCTGGATCTGTGCACTCAGAATAGCATGCCGATATCAGAGGTCATGATCAACAGGGAGATACAGCTGGGCGAAACACGCAGAGAAGTGATATTCGATCAGGTAGATGCCTGTTTGCGTGTGATGAACACAGCAGTTGACCGGGCGGTCGCTGATCCGGTCAGATCCATGGGCGGTCTGATAGGAGGAGAAGCACATAAGCTCGATAGTCTGGATGCGTCTAAGGCTGTATGCGGACCGGTCATCCATAAGGCAATAGTGAGTGCTCTTGCTGTTGCAGAGACGAATGCGAGCATGGGAGTGATCGTTGCCGCTCCGACGGCCGGTTCGGCGGGTGTTCTCCCGGCAGTCCTGATGTCTATGTATGAACATTACGATATCAGCATGGAGACACTGAGACGGGGGCTGATCACCGCAAGCGCGATAGGCTATATCCTTATCCGGAATGGCTCTGTTGCCGGAGCGGAAGCCGGCTGCCAGGCAGAGGTCGGATCCGCATCAGCGATGGCGGCAAGCGCGATCGTGGAGATGATGGGAGGAACACCTGAGCAATGCTGCGAAGCTGCAAGCGTTGCGCTGTCCAATCTGCTGGGACTTGTATGTGACCCTGTGCGCGGACTCGTTGAAGTACCTTGCCAGACGAGAAACACGATAGGCGCTGTCGGTGCCTACACTGCAGCTGAGCTTGCTCTGGCCGATGTCGGGCTGCATGTTCCACTGGACGAAATGATTCAGATCACATATGACGTGGGCAGATCGCTTCCTGAAAGCCTGCGCGAAACGGCAAAAGGCGGCTGCGCTGTTGCGCCGTCACTCTGTGCGGAGTGCAGCAAAGAGGCAGCGTGGGAGAAAGCACGTTCACTCATGTAAATGAGAATCCACTATTTGATATTCTGTGTGATATAGCTAATTACGGAGCGGGTCAGCGGGCCCGCTTCTTTCATTGAACGAACTCCTATACCCAATGACCTGTAAGCTTCAGGATCGAGCAGTCTGTAATCATATTCACCCGAAAAACGCTCGATGGAGAGCTCTGGCAGGATCGATATCCCGAGATCGTTTTGCACCATCGAGAGGACGGCGAAGTCGTCTTTGAAGGAGTACCTGACCGCTGACTCGAGACCGGCCATCTGAAGCACCTTATGTGCGTCAGTATCGTAATCAGGATAGGTCATTATGAGCGGATAGCGGCTCAGCTCAGAAACAGGGACATACTCAAAGCGGCTCAGTTCATGTTCAGACGGAAAGACGACGACCATAGGATCGTCGAGCACCGGAATGAAATCTACCTCGCCCTGATCCGGCTGGCTCATGAGTGCGATATCAAGGTCGCCTGAAAGGAGCCCATGAAGCATCTCTTCCTGACCGCTTTCGATGATATTGAACTCCACCTCGGGATAATTCGACTGATAATACGCGATCACTCCGGGGATCCATGCAGCTGATGTACTGACATATGATCCGATGCGTATCGAACCCCTGCGTATGCCGCGGATCTCATCGGCCTCCTGGATGAACCTCTCTTCCTGACTTATCATGGCGCGCATGGCAGGGATGAGCTGCTTTGCCTCATTCGTCGGCTCGACACCTTTCTTGGTCTTGATGAGAAGCGGGATGCCCAGTTCCTCTTCGAAGGACTTCATCATCTGTGTCAGGTTCGACTGGGTATAACCGAGTATCTCACCGGCGCGAGTAAAACTGCCGCTGTCTATGGATGTGAGAAATACTTTTACATACTTGAAAGTGTTCACCGGAAGCCTCCTGTCCTATGTGCTTATCCATGCTGTCCTGATCTCATTCTATATGTTAAGAAAATTAATATCAATCATTATAACCATTAATTTTTCATTTATTCAGGGGTGCGGTATATTGTTATCAGAAAGAAAGACCGCAAGGTCATGGAGATAAAAATCAATAAAAAGGAGGACTCAAAATGGATATTCTCATCACAATGGCTTACACAGCACTTATGACTTATATCATGACTAAGGTAACAGAGTATCTGCCAACAGATCATAAGTAAAAAAACTTAAAAATCCAATAACTGAACGGAAACGGTGGCGGGAAGGATCTCACTGCCGTTTTCCGCGTACAGCAGACGGAATAATGTGATAAACTATTACAGGCGGAGGGAAATACAGTGAAAAAGGATCTGAGCATAAAGCAATTGATGGTAATGGGAGGCGCGCTGTTCTCCATGCATTTCGGCGCAGCCTGCATGCTGTTCCCTGTGCAGTGGGGAAAGGATGCCGGCACTGCGCTCTGGCCTGTATTCCTCGGAGTGCTTTTGTCAGGCGTCATACTTCCGTATTTCGGCTATCTTGCGCTTGCGCGCGGAGACGGCACATTCCTCGAGCTGACAAAACGCATGTCGCCGAAGTTCGGCACCTTCTTCGCCGCTCTCACCATTTTTGTCATCGGCCCTCTGTACATGGTGCCGCGTATGAGTGCTGCGGCCTGGGCGGCTATTGAACAGATGACAGGGTTCAAGACCGGAAGCATACTGCCGGCAGTGGTTTTCTCAGTGATCTATTACCTGATAACATACTGGTTCGTCGTGAACCCGGGCGAGGTAATCGACAAAATCGGAAAGATCCTGTTCCCTGTCCTTATAATCGTAGTTACCGCTGTTATCGCAAAAAGCCTTCTGACTCCTATCTGTACTGAGTGGGCAGAGCCGTCGTTCGATCAGAACCCGGTCATATACGGTTTTCTTGAGGGCTACGCGACAGCAGATCTCCAGTGTGCACTTCTCTTCGGGATCATCGTTATACAGGGCATAAGGAATGCCGGTATAGATGAGAAGGATACGAACCGTAACCTGATAAAGATAGGCGTCATTGGGCTTGGGCTTCTCGCAGTGACCATACTCGGGCACATGATAGCGGGAGCCAATACAGGGGGTACTATAGACCTGACGCTTTCAGCCCTGTATACAGAGATGGTCCGTGTGCTTTGGGGAAATGCCGGCGGCATACTCTTCAATATAGCTCTTGTTGCTGCAGCTCTCACGACTGCTGTGGGTGCCGTTTCTTCAACATCGAATATATGGGAAGAGATCCTTCTGGAAAAAAATCCTAAGTTGTTTACATACAGAAATTTCTGCATCGTTTCATGCATAATATCCGCGATCGTATCTTTTGCGGATCTTGACACGATCGTTAAAGTGATAGGTCCGGTCCTAGATGCCTGCTATCCACCTGCGATCGTGATAGCGCTTTACTACTGCATCTGCCGTAAGGCTGGAAACGCTAATAATCTGAAGGCGGCAAAATGGGCTACTATCTGTGCATTTGCCGTTAGCCTCGTACAGCTGGCTGTGCGCTACAGCGAAATGTTCGGTCTGGGCTGGGATCACATCAGCAGTTTTTACAACATACTGCCGCTTGCATCCTACAGCCTCGCCTGGTTCCCGCTGAGCCTGCCGATCTATGCAGTTATAGCTCTGGCAGGGGGAAAAAAGCAGCTTCAGACACAGTAGCAGATCAACAAATAGTGCGCCGGGGCGAGATCAGACCCCGGCGTTTTTCTATTGATTGAAAAAGTGATAAATGTGCTATACTGTATTATTGAATATAGTGAAAGAAGGTAAATGCTGATGAATGTTGAGAATAAACTTGCAAGGATACTTAGAAACACCGGACCGGCGAGGTTCTTCATTCCGGCAGGTGTGTTCCTGATCGTTTTCGGGATCCTGTCGGAAGGTACGGAAGCATTGTTGTTCCTGGCGGCTGGAGCTCTTGCGATAGTTTATGGTATCTACAAAACGCTAAAGGCTTTTAAGAAGAGCGAGGAGCTTGATGCCGATGTGCCTGGCGGAGAAGAGTTCCCTGCAGAGGCATTCGATGGATTCAAGCAGGCTGATGGAGTCACCGAGTATTATTTCCGCTGGGACGGTAACTCCCTGAAGCCGGGATATATCCTCGAAGACGCTGGCAGAAATCCTCTCTATGAGGGAAAGATGATCAAGAATGCTTTGGTCGGTGCCCGCCAGTTCGAATTTACTGATCATACTAAGGGCAAAACGGCTGAGCATGAGGTCGGTCATACAACAACACAGAAATACAATAACGAGTTCTTTTCTGTCGATTCATGGTTCAAGATCGATGGCAGGAACGTCTGGGACATCCTTCACGACCGTGGTCTGCGTATGATGACAGATCTTCACAGCAGATTTCCTTACCTGATATACCAGGTCACAAAAGACGGCAAGCCTTTTGCCAGGATCGAGACAAGCAGTATCTACGTTCATGAGGACGATGAAGCTAAGCACAAGATAGTCGTCCCGGCAGGGAATATGTATTACAGGGTCTGGACTGCTTCTGATGATCTGGATTCGCTCTTCCTTACGATCTTTGCTATCACAGAGACAGAGCAGGCAGTAGTAGAATAAGGTTTAACACTTAGAAAAGGGGACTAAACATGATTACCAGAGAACAAGCATGGGAATTACTGAAAAAGTACAACAAGGAACCTTTCCACCTGCATCACGCAGTCACAGTGGAAGGAGTAATGAGATATTATGCCGCTAAGAAGGGGTTTGACCCGGATTTCTGGGGTCTCTGCGGACTGCTTCACGACATAGATTTCGAGATGTGGCCTGAAGAGCACTGCATCAAGGCGCCTGAGCTTCTGGCTGAGATTGATGCGCCTGAAGATCTGGTTCGCGCAGTGTGCAGCCATGGTTATGGTATCTGCACTGATATCGAGCCGCAGCATGAGATGGAGAAGTTCCTCTTTGCGGCTGATGAACTGACCGGACTTATCGGTGCAGCAATAATCCTCAGACCTTCGCACAGCTGCAAGGACATGGATGTCAAGTCAGTAAAAAAGAAATACAAGGATAAGCGTTTTGCAGCAGGCTGTGACAGAAATATCATAGCAAGGGGCGCAGAGCAGCTTGGATGGGAGCTTACAGACCTCTATGCAGAGGTGCTCGAGGCGATGCAGTCAATGCCTGATCCGGATGAGCTCGACGCAGCAAACGGTATAGGTGCATAGGGACTGAATATTACATTAAAAAAGGAGACAGACAATTGTCTGAGGCAGAAAGCCGGAAGATCATGAATAAAGTAGCCGCTGTTGGCGTGTTCGGAAATATCCTGCTGACAGCGGTCAAGCTGGTCGCCGGGATCGTTGGGAATTCCGGCGCCATGGTTTCTGATGCCATTCATTCGCTGTCAGATGTGTTTGCAACTGTCGTAGCATGGATAGGCACGCGTATCTCAGGCAAAAAAGCCGACAAGTCGCATCCGTACGGGCATGAGCGTTTTGAAGTCGTCGCTTCACTTATCCTGGGCATCATACTTCTGGCAACGGCTGTTTCAATTGGGATGGCAGGGATCAGGAAGATCGCAGGAGGAAATTACGGAGAACTGCCGATACCGGGCGCTGTTGCACTGGGGGCAGCCATTGTTTCAATAGCTGCCAAGGAGGCTATGTTCTGGTATACCCGGTATTATGCGAAAAAGATCGATTCTCAGGCGTTCATGGCTGACGCGTGGCATCATCGCTCGGATGCTCTGTCGTCTGTAGGATCTCTCATAGGTATCGGAGGTGCAATGCTCGGATATCCTGTAATGGATCCTCTGGCAAGCGTAATTATCTGCCTGTTCATCCTGAAGGTGGCTTACGACATCCTGATGCAGGCCCTGCAGAACATGCTTGATACTTCCTGCCCTGAAGAATACGAAGAAAGGCTCCGGGGCTATATCTTGACATTTCCGGGAGTCGGCAGACTCG
>Ga0310695_10006837_pt1 | contig 18566 bp, 13 predicted proteins | sample RumenRJG_04DNA_FD_203882 | JGI IMG/M metagenome (GOLD analysis project Ga0310695, IMG submission 203882) | Bovine rumen microbial communities from Lethbridge, Alberta, Canada - RJG_04 (v2) (version 2) | ecosystem: Host-associated > Mammals > Digestive system > Stomach > Rumen | place: Canada...
CAAGAGAGCCGTCAATGGCGGTTATGCTATTCCAGCATTCAACTTCAATAACCTCGAGCAGCTCCAGGCTATCATCACAGCTTCTTCCGAGCTTCGCTCTCCGGTGATCCTTCAGGTATCTAAGGGTGCCCGTAACTATGCTAATCCTATCCTCCTCCGCTACATGGCTGAGGGTGCTGTGGAGTATGCTAAGTCTTTGGGTTGCAACCATCCTGAGATCGTGCTGCACCTCGACCACGGTGACAGCTTCGAGCTGGTAAAGAGCTGCGTTGACATGGGCTTCTCTTCTGTCATGATCGACGCTTCTTCTAAGCCGTTCGATGAGAATATCGAGCTCACCAAGAAGTGCGTAGACTATGCTCATCAGTTCGACGTAACTGTTGAGGCAGAGCTGGGTGTCCTCGCTGGTGTTGAGGATGAGGTTTCTGCTGAGGAGTCTCACTATACACGTCCTGAGGAGGTGATCGAGTTCAGCGAGCGTTCTGGCTGCGACTCTCTGGCTATCTCCATCGGTACTTCTCACGGTGCTTACAAGTTCAAGCCCGAGCAGTGCACACGTGACCCGAAGACAGGCCGTCTGATTCCTCCTCCATTGGCATTCGACGTGCTGGCAGAGATCGAGAAGAAGCTCCCTGGCTTCCCAATCGTTCTTCACGGCTCTTCTTCTGTTCCTCAGAAGTATGTCGACATCATCAACAAATACGGAGGGAAGCTCCCCGACGCTGTTGGTATCCCAGAGGATCAGCTCCGCAAGGCTGCTAAGAGCGCTGTCTGCAAGATCAACATCGACTCTGACTCTCGTCTGGCTTACACTGCTGGTGTCCGTGAGACCCTCGCTCTGCATCCTGAGTACTTCGATCCTCGTCAGTATGGCAAGGTCGCTCGTGCTTACATGACAGACATGTACAAGGAGAAGATCACTGACGTGCTCGGCTCTGATCACAAGCTCGCTAACTGCGACTAATCCATTCCGACATTTCTTCCTCCATGCTCCCTCTGTGAGCATGGAAGATTGAAGCATAAAAAAAGGACTGCCATTTTTGGCAGTCCTTTTTTTATGCTTAAGAGACCAATTGACTATTGCCCGCACAGAGGCACTGGGTCGCGTAGGGGGCTTTTATCTCGTAGAGAGGGTCGTCCTTTATCTGATGAAGTTCATTGGTGTCCACGCTTCTCGCTCCGGATACTGTGGATCGCCGCTCTGATGGATGCGTTTCAGCATCCACGCCATGTTGTTGGCCATTGTGCGCATAGTTTGCATACCCTCTTCGTCAAGTTCTGCCTCGCCAGGCTTCTGTCCGTAGACAATGTTCCAATACTGTGAGGTTACGATGGGCATGTTCATCATCTCAAATGCCATGTTCATCGTCTGGTAGACGGCAGAGCCACCGCCGCGGCGGCACACGGCAACGTTGGCGACGGGCTTGTTTTTCATCAGCGCGCCACCGGCATAGAGCATACGCTGTACCACGGCAAGCAACGCGCCATTGGGCTGGCCGTAGTATGTCGGTGAGCCGAAGATAAAGCCATCGGCGCTTTCGGCTTTCTCCAAGAAGCTGTTGCAGACGTCATCGTTGAACGTACAGCGGTTGTTGCCCTTTTGCTTACAGACACCGCAGGCAATGCAGCCACGCACCGGCTTGTTGCCCAGCTGCATGATTTCCGTCTCGATGCCCTGTGCTTCCAACGTCTTTGCTGCCATGCTCAGCGCGTGGAAGGTATTGCCCTCCTTATGAGAGCTGCCATTGATCAGTAATACTTTCATTTTGTGCTATATATATAATAATGTGTATGTTTTGAAATCTATTTTGCAAACATCGTGCCATGGCGGTGAGGTCATGCCATTATTGAAACCTCAGCCGGAATGTCGTCTGTCCATCGTGGCGGTCGGGTAGGAGGGCGATGGAGCCGTTGCTTACTCGCATGATCTGTCTTGAGATGGACAGTCCTATGCCGCTACCTTCGTCCTTTGTAGTGAAGAAGGGAATAAAGATATGCGAGGCGATGTCGGGAGGTATTGGCTCGCCGTCGTCGCTGACGTCGATGACGACCGACTCATCGGTATCAGAGAAAGCGTGCAGGCTGATGTGCTGTCCCTCTGAGGTGGCCTCGGCCGCATTCTTCAGAAGGTTGCTCACGACGCGGGCGATGAGTCCCTCATCGGCGTAGACCATCAGGTCGTCAGGCTCTACACTGATTGTGATCGTTACATCCTTACGAAGAAGCGGCTTGGCTTGCGAGTTCATGCGTTGCAGGAAGGGCTTCACGTCGAAGGGCGATGGCTGTGGTGTGGGCACATGAGTGAACTGCCGGTAGTTCTCCACGAAGCGTATCAAGTCTTTGCTGGTCCGGTGGATCACCTCCAATCCCTCGTGCTGTTCTCCTTCGGTCCTTGGCAACAGGGCTTCGCTGAGCGAGATGACCGGTGTGAGCGTGTTCATGATCTCATGGGTGAGCACACGGATGAGGCGCACCCACGAGTCGATCTCCTGATTGGCCAGTTCACCGCCGATGTCACTGAAGGCGATGATGCGCACGCGACGCTGTTGCAGGATGGTATGTGTCTCGCGTACGGAGAACTTCTTTAATGCGTCGCTGACTTGGTTGAAGTGTGTGATGGCTTCACGGTTCAAGAGTTTATGGGCGGCTTGGTTGCATCTCAGCACCAGTCCCCGTTCCTCGTCGACGACGAGTACACCCGTGTCCACCGAGTCAAGGATGAGCTCAAAATACTTCTCCTTTTCTATCTGTTCATCGCGTGCGTGTTGCAGGATCTCTTTGATGCGGTTGAGCGATTGGTTGATGATTGCGTCTCCTTTTCTGTCTTCGGAATAGCGGAAAGCATAGTCGCCGTTGTCGATGGCGTTGAACAGAAAAGCCACCTTGCTCACCATGCGGCGGTTGCGTCGCCACAGCAGAAAGACGATTGCCAGCAATACTACGATGAGTGTGGTGGCAATGGTTAGGAAGATGATGTATGATTCTGAGTGTGTCATAGATGATATCTGACCCTCTCTAGCTACAGACCCTCTCTAGCTCCCCCTAAAAGGGGGAGAAATGCAATACCATTAGGGTCATTGTAAGGGTGTCTTTTTTCCCTCTCTTTTAGGGAGGGTTAGGGAGGGTCTGTAGGGTCTATTGGGTTATTGGGTCTATTGTGTCTATTGGGTCATTCTATATCCCGTATTTCTTCATTTTGTTGTACAGCGTCTGTCGGGAGATGCCTAATTGTGAAGCAACGTGCGAGAGGTTACCCTCACATTCCGTGATGGCCTTGGTAATCATCTCGCGCTCCATGTCGTCGAGGCGTTGCACCTCGCCCGTTGCCTTTGGCTGTGTCGAGGCTGAGCCCTCGATGTCATCGGGACCGATGGTTGTGCCGTCGCAGAGGATGACGGCCTTCTCCACAGCGTGTTGCAACTCACGGATGTTGCCATACCATGGCAACCGCTCTATCTTCTCTTTCGCTTCAGGGGCAAACGCCATGCCCACCTTATTATATAGGTCAGCATAGCTGCGGAGGAAATGGTCGGCGTAGACCAGCACGTCGCTGGCCCTTTCCCGAAGTGGTGGCAGATGGAGGTGGATGGTGTTGATGCGGTAGAGCAGGTCCTCGCGGAACTCCCCGTTTCTTACCATCTCGTCCAAATCGCGGTTGGTGGCACAGACGACGCGCACGTCGACGGGTATTGCCTTGCTGCCGCCCACGCGCACGATGGTGCGCCGTTGCAGAGCAGTGAGCAGTTTGGCTTGAAGTGCATAGCTGAGGTTACCGATCTCGTCGAGAAAGAGCGTGCCGCCCTCAGCGAGCTCAAACTTACCGGGCTTATCGGTCTTTGCGTCCGTGAAGGCCCCTTTGACGTAGCCGAAGAGCTCACTCTCGAAGAGCGTCTCAGTGACTGCGCCTAAGTCGATGGGCATCAGTGCTTTGTCGGCGCGTTTTGAGAGTTGGTGAATCTCTTTGGCGAGTACTTCCTTGCCGGTACCGTTCTCGCCGGTGATGAGGATATTGGCATCGGTAGCCGCCACCTTCTCCACCATGTCACGTAAGCGTCTCATGGCGGGAGAGGTTCCCCATATCATCTCAGACGCTGTCGTGGTGGTCGCCTTTTTCTTTCGTGTCTTTTGGTAGGCATCGGTGAGCTTCTCTATGAGTTGGTGATTGTCGAAGGGCTTGACGATGAAGTCTGCCGCCCCATCCTTAAGTCCTGTCACAGCCAGTTCTATGTCGGCATAGGCGGTGAAGAGCACTACTGCGGTCTGTGGTCGCGCTTTCTTAATCTCCCGGAGCCAGAAGAGGCCTTCGTTACCGTTGTTGATGCCGCTGTGGAAGTTCATATCGAGCAGCACCACATCGGGCTGGTCCTCACGCAGCCGGGTGATGAGGCTTGAGGGACTGGCCAGACAGATGATGCGCTCAAAGGTCTGCTCGGTCACCATCTTCACCGTGGTGAGGATGTTACGGTTGTCGTCGACGACAAGAAGGGTGCCGTGTTTCATTGTGCTATATTTGTTGTTTTTGAGTTCTTGGTGTCCTTATCTCCTTTTCCATTTTGCAATTTGCGATGTAGTCATTCACTGCTCCCTCGAAGTCTTTTCGGAGTTCATCCATGGTTTCTCCTTCGTAAGTAATAGCGTCATGTGTCAAGCCAAGTACTTCGCCATAGAAGCAGTTGTCTTCTACACTGTAATTAACGTTTCCCGTATAGCCTTTGTATTTCATGGTCTTCAATCACTTACATTTACAAAAGTAACTAATATTAGTTGCACAAACAAATTCTTTTGAGACTTTTTATCAATTATCGTATGCTTTTCCTTTGTCTTGTTGCGAATCTGTGTCTAATTCTTATACACTCACTGTCCAATTATTGTACACTGGTATTTGTGGTAATATCTCTTAGAAGCTTAATAAACAGCGACTTGCGTTTTTGGCACGCCTTTGGCAATGTAAATAGTGTATGAAAACAAAGCATTATATCCTCATCATGGGCTTCTTCGTGAGCCTGAGCGTCCAAGGGCAGGAACCATGGAGCCTGGACCGCTGCATCGCCTACGCCCGCGAGCACGCCACCGAGGTGAGACGGCAGACGCTCGAGCAGGAGCAGAAGCACGCTGACTACCGCACGGCATTGCTCGACTTTCTGCCCTCTGTGTCGGCGGAGGTCAACGGACAATACAGCTGGGGCCGCAACATCGACCCGGAGACCAACACCTATAATAATGTCACCACGTTCAACAACTACTATGCACTCGGAGCCTCGGTGACGCTCTTCGACGGCGGTGCCACCTGGAACGCCTTCCAGCAGGCCCGCCTCGACAGGGCTTCGGCACAGAGTGCCATTGCCAAAGCCAGCGACGACAAGGCCATGAGCGTGATGGAGAAATACGTTGATGCTGTCTACACCCGTCGCACCATCGCCCTCGCCGAGGAGAAACTGAGCGACTCGAAGGCACTGTTGATGAAGACCCGCCGCATGTTCGACCTTGGCGAGAAGAGTCGGCCCGACGTGGTGCAGGTGGAGAGTCAGGTGGCCGAGGACGAGTACAATCTCTTGCACCAGCGCAACCTTGCCGACAAAGCCCTGGCCGACTTGAAGACGGCCATGAACTATCCCACCGACGACACGCTCTTGGTAGCCGGTCTGCCCGTCGATGTCGCCGCTGCCGCCATGTTGCCCGCCAACCGCCATGCCTGCGACAGCCTGATGCAGAGTGGCTACTTCCTTGCCGACCGTCCTGCCGTGGCCGTGGCTGAGGCAGCTGCCGAACGAGCCCGGTTGGCGTGGAAGATACAGCGTGCTGCGCTTCTGCCCAAACTCACGCTGAGCGGCGGCGTGGCTACCAACTACTACAAGAACCTCACGGCGGGCGGACAGGCTGAGAGCTTCGGCTCACAGTTCCGTAACAACATGGGCGAGTACATCTACATGACGCTCTCTATCCCTATCTTCAATGCCTCGTCGTGGAACAAGGTTCGCCGGGCCAAGACCGACTGGCAGGAGGCACAGCTCGACGTGGCCAACGCACGCCGCAAGCAGCACGACGATGCCTTGCTGGCCGTCCTCGACTACCGTGGATACGCCCGTGAGGTGGAGCAGCTGCAGCGCAAGGCGGCTTCTGACTCGCTGGCCCATCATCTCTCCAGCCGCAAATACGAGGAAGGCATGCTCAGCGTCTTCGACCTGCACACCGCCTCGCAGACCTTGCTGCAAAGCCGCCTGCTCCTGCTGCAAAGCGAGATGATGCTGGCACTGAAGGCAAGGCTCGTCAACTATTATGTCAATGGAAAATTATAAAAGACTATGGATATAGAAATCAAACAGAAGAAATACCGCGTGCCACGGAAGTACTGGCCGTGGATAGGTGGGGGCGTGCTGGTCATTGCCCTGCTGGTGTGGCTGGCCTTGGGCAATTTCACCTCAACGCTGCAAGTCGACACGCGCGGTCTGAGTATCGCCACCGTCACCGACGCGCAGTTCGACGACTACGTCAGCCTTGACGGTAATGTGGTGCCCATCCAGGTGGTGCAGATCTCGCCCGAAGAGGGTGGTGTGGTCGTAGAGAAGGTTGTCGACGAGGGTTCGAAGGTGCACAAGGGCGATGTCATCGTCAAGTTGAGCAACTCCAACCTCGACCTCGAAATCCTCAACGCCGAGAGCGAGCTCGCCGAGAAGCAGGACATGCTGCGAAACACGCAGCTCTCCATGGAGCAGGACCAGCTCAACAACCGCACTGAGGCCGCACAGTATGCCATGGACGTACAGACCAAGAAACGGGCATTGAGCCATCAGACCGCCTTGCAGCGCGAGCAACTCAACTCGCGTGAGGACTACCTCAAGGCCAAGGAAGACTACCAACTGGCTCAGGAGAAGAACCGACTCATCCGTCAGCGGCTCAGCAAGAGCGCGCAGATGCGGCGGGCACAGATGAACCAGATGAGCGACAACCTTGCCTCCATGCAGCGCAACGTGGAGCTCGTGCGCCAGCGTAAGGCTAAGCTCAATGTGCGCTCCACCATTGACGGCGAGGTGGGCGCGCTCGACGTGGAACTCGGTCAGAGCATCACGCCGGGACAGAAGATTGGTGTCATCAACGACCTGAGCGACTACAAGGTGGAGGCACAGGTCGATGAGCACTACATCGACCGCGTACACGCCGGACTCGCAGCCACGTTCACGCAGAACGGCCGGACCTACCGCTTAGAGGTGCGCAAGGTATATCCCGAGGTTCACGACGGCCGCTTCAAGATAGACTTCGTCTTCCGTGGACAGCGGCCGCAGAACATCCGCACAGGCCAGACTTACTACATCGACCTGCAGCTCGGTGAGTCGAAGAAAGCTATCCTCATCCCCAAGGGCACCTTCTACAGCACCACCGGCGGCTCGTGGATCTTCGTGCTCGACGCCTCCGGCCACAAAGCCTACCGCCGAAACATCCGCATCGGACGGCAGAACCCGCAGTACTATGAGGTATTGGAGGGCCTGGAGCCCGGCGAGCGTGTCATCGTCAGCGGCTACGAGAGTTACAAGGACTATAAAGAACTAAGGATAAGATGATGAAGAGCTATTTCGTTTTTCTTTCCCGCAACAAGGGCTATACCCTTATCAATTTCTTCGGGCTGAGCGTTTCGCTGATGTTCGTCATGCTCATCGGCCTCTACACGTGGCAGGAGAAGAGCATTGACAGGCAGGTGGCCCATGCTGACCGGATAGAGGCACTGTGCATGTCGTTTAATGGCACCAACGAATGTGAGGGGATTCACCACTACGTGGGCACCCAGTTGCGCAGACACTATCCGGAAATAGAGAGTGCCTGTGGCGTATGCCAGAACAACAGTTGGGTCAGTTGTGGCGGTGATTACTTGTCAGCATCCTTGCTGAGCGTCAACACCACGTTCTTCCACGTCTTTGACTACAAGTTGCTCGAAGGCGACCGCAATACTTGTCTGACAGCCGACAACAGTGCCGTGCTCACCGAGAGCTTCGCCCGCAAGCTGTTTGGCGCAGCCAACCCCATGGGGCAGACCGTGACGATAGATGATACCATACGCTTCCGGGTGACCGGCATCTTACAGGACTTGGACAATACCGTGTTCTGTCATACCGATATGCTGACCAATTTCTCTCGGGCCAAACTGTACAATATGGCCAACACCGACGAGGCCTTTGTTAAGGGAACCATCAATTTCATGGGGAGCAGCGTCTTCCTGCTTATGCGCCCCGGGCATTCCTTCATCGGCAGGTCGCGTGAACTGACCAAGTTCATCAGCACATTCTGGCCAAACTTTAATACAGGAAGTTGGAAATGCGAGGTCTTTACCACGCCTTTCTCTCATCTATACCTTTCCGGCATAGACTCCAGCAACGATGTCACGCGCCGCGGCAATCCCACGCTTATCAATATCTTGATGTTGGCTACGCTGGCCATTCTGCTTTTTGCCGTGATCAATTACATCAACCTCACTGTGGCCCTATCGGGTCGCCGTGCCCGCGAGATGGCTACCCGACAGCTCTTTGGCGCTACCCGGCGCAGCGTCTTTGCGAAGCTCGTGGCCGAGAGCACACTGCTCTGCTTTGCAGCATGGATGGTGGCCGTGGTCTTGGCTGTGGTGCTCGCGCCGGTCATGGGCCACCAGCTTGACACTACGCTGCAAGTCTCCCGATTGTTCAGCCCTGCGTGTATCGCTCTGTCGCTGTTGCTCATCGCCGTCATCGGCACGCTGTCGGGCATCATCCCCGGCCTTATCACTTCGCGCGTGAAACCCATCGAGATCATTAAGGGCACCTTTGTCCACCAGACCAAGATGGTGCTGGGACGCATCTTCATTGTCTTCCAGAACATCATCACTATTACAATGCTTGGCTGTGCCTTGGTCATGCTGGCACAGTTACGCCACCTCGTCAATGCACCGTTGGGCTTCAACAAGGACAATGTGCTTGTGATAACGACTTTCGACAGCGGTCATCCCGACGCCGTCCACACGTTCATGGACCTGCTCCGGCGGGAGTCGTGCGTCAGTGCGGTGTCGGCCTCGATGGGTACGCCCTTGGACGGCGGCAACAACAATACACTGACTTTCAATGGCAAGAGTGTCTCTATGCAGTTCTTCGTTGCCGATCCGTACTTCATGTATGTCTATGGCCTCACGCTGAAAGACGGCAGCAAGCCACAGACACGTCACTTCTACATTAACCGTGAGGCCGAGACGGCCATCAAGAACATCATGAACATGCGACCCGAAGAGCTACTGCGAAAGCAACAGTTTTATTGCACCGACACGCTCGATACCTACGGCGGACGCATGAACGAGTTCCTCATCGACAACATACAGCGCGAGCATCACCCGATGTTCATCGATGTTCAGCCGCATGTAGACAATCCCTGGGCCATCTCCGTTAAGGTGAAAGGCGACCCACATTCTGCCTACAACACGGTGGCTGACATCTACCACACGGCCTTCCATAAAGAGATGACCGACGACGACGCAAAGTTTGCCGACCGCATCATTCAGGACAACTTCCACAGTGAGCTACAGACCTCGCACCTCGTCACCCTCTTCGCCTTTATGGCCATCCTCATCTCCCTGCTCGGCCTTATAGCCATGGCTACCTATTACATCGGGCAGCGGGCCAAGGAGATAGCCATCCGCAAGGTGTTCGGCTCCACGGGAGCTCAGGTCCGCCGACGTCTCATCCGCACGTTCATGCAGTATGTCGCCATCGCTTTCGTCATCGGCAGCCTGCTGACGGTGTGGCTCATGCAGCATTGGATGTCACAGTTCAGCTACCGTGTCGTCTGGTGGCCATGGATTCTCGTGGCTGGTGCCGTGGTGTTCGCCGTCAGTCTTCTCGCTGTGTTCGTGCAGAGTTGGAAGGCCGGCAACGAGAACCCGGTGAACAATATCAAACAGGAATAATACAAAACATAGCAATATGAATCATATCTTAAGCGCCATCAAAAATCTACCACGACGCGGTCAGCACAATCTGGCCAAGATCGTCTGCTTAGGCTTCGGTCTTGCCGTGTCGGCGGTGCTGATTGGTGAAGTCTATTTCGAGCAGACCTTCGACACGTGGTTTCCCGGGCACGAGCGCACCTACACCATCAATGAGGATGTCGTGCAGAACGGCCAGTATAACGAGTGGTCCTCTACCTCGGGAGCCGTTGCCCCGGGCATCAAGGACATGTCGCCACAGGTGGAGGCCGCCACGCGCTACACCTTCATGCTGGGTGATGTGAAGGCGACCATCGACGGCCGACAATTCTCTATCGACGAGATCAAGGCGGCCGACAGCTGCCTCTTCGATGTCTTTCCCCGCAAGACTTTACAGGGCAACCTCAAGGAAGGATTGAGCCGACCCTATTACTGCGTGGTGAGCCGTTCCATGGCCGAGCGCATTGGCGGCAACGTGGTGGGCAAGGCCTTCGACCTCCGCGACTACGACTACAAGCTCATCATCGGGGGTGTCTATGACGACTTCCCCTACAACTCCAACCTGCACGGCATTGATGTCATCGTGTCGCTGCCCACTACGTTGAAAGTCTTCGATTGGGACATAGTCCACCACTGGACGGGCACCGACCGCTTCTCTTCTTTCATCAGACTGCGAAAGGGAACCACGATAGCCGACTTGAAGCCCAATGTCCGCAAGATGATTGCTCAGCACAGCGAATATGCCGAGGCTGAGAAAGCCGGGGTGAAGTTCGACTACTCTTTCACACAGATTACCGAAGACTATACCTCCAACCCACAGGTGAAGACGATGTGCTGGATCATGTCGCTGCTCGCCATCATCCTCCTGGTCTCCACGGTGGTCAACTACCTGCTCATCGTCATGGGCAATGTGGTCAACCGATTCCGCGAGATGGCCGTGCGCAAGTGCTTCGGCGGCGGGCGACGCACCATCTACGGCATCACCATCAGCGAGTCGCTCGTCCACGTGCTCATCGGCATCCTGTTAGCCTTGGCGCTGATGTTCGTCTGCAAGGGCACGATAGAACAATATATCGCCGCGCCTATCAGCACGATGCTGCTCAGCCGTGGCTCATGGATACTCGTCCTCATCTGTCTGCTCGTCATTTTTGTGGGTGGCTTTGTGCCGGGCTATATCTATAACAAGATTCCTGTGACGGCTGCTTTCCGTGGTGTTCATGAGGCACGCCGCCGTTGGAAGCTCATCATGCTGTCGGTGGAGTTTCTCGTGGTCACCATCATGTTCAGCCTCCTCGCCGTCGTGCAACAGCAGTATCACGAGGTCACGCATGAGAACATGGGCTACGACTATAGCCATCTTGCCGTGGTGACAGTCGATAAGGCGCCCTCCGACCAGAAACGACAGGCCATGGCCTCGTTGCGCTCCCTATCCTTCATAGAGCAGGTGACGACGGCGTCGACATTACCCATCGAGGGAGCAAGTGGCAACAACATCTACCTGCCGGGTGACGACACAGAGTATTTCAACATTGCGGACCTGTATGGTGTCGGCGACGGATACCTGAAGCTCATGGGCATCAAGGTCGTCGAGGGCCGCAACTTCACCGAGCCTGCCGACAGCAACCTCAGCGAGGTGATGGTCAGCGAGTCGTTTGTCAAGCGCTTCCACACCACCACCCACCGCCAGGGCAGCGTCGTCGGGCAGCACATCTGTGTCTCCGAGCACACCGACAGCCTGCATCCCTTCTCTACGATTTGCGGCGTGTATCAGAATGTCAGCATCGGTTCCTCGCTCAACCGAGAGCTGCGCCCGAGCGTACTCTTCCACGATAACAACGACCCCCGATATATCCTTGCGAAGTTTAGCGACCTCTCTGCTGACAACCTCGACCGGGCCCGCCAGCAGTTGAAACAGCTGTTGCCCGACCGCGATGTGAAGGTGATGCCCTATTCCGACCTTGTCGTTGATCAGTATCGTAGCACCAATGGATTCCGTGTCGGCACCCTCGCCACCGGCATCACCGCACTGGTCATTGCCCTGATGGGTCTCATCGGTTACACCAACGACGAGGTGAACCGTCGCCGCAAGGAGATTGCCATCCGCAAGGTCAACGGTGCCACGGCCCGCGACATCTTCCGCATGCTCGTGACCGACGTGCTGCGGCTCTCGGTGCCCGCCGTCCTTGTCGGCCTCGTCCTGTCCTGGGTCATCGCCGGACAGTGGCTGCAGCTCTTTGCCGACCGCATCACACTCTCGCCCCTGCTCTTCTTAGCCGTTGGCCTGGTGGTGCTCATCATCATCGTCGCCATCCTTCTGCTTTCAGCCCGCAAGGTTGTCAACAACAATCCAGTGCTCTACCTCAAAGACGAGTAGAAGGAGACCCTCCCTAGCCCTCCCTAAAAGGGAGGGAATGCGCATACCCTTTCGTGGGCTGCGTTCAGTAAGCCGCTGCTTTGCAGCGGCCCCCATTAGTAACAATAAAAACAACAGCTATGATAAAAGTACAAGATTTATGCAAGACCTTCCGCACGGAAGAAGTCGAGACCATCGCGCTCGACAAGGTATCGTTTGAAGTCAAGGACGGCGAGTTTGTCGCCATCATGGGTCCCTCTGGCTGTGGCAAGTCCACACTGCTCAACATCCTCGGACTCCTCGACAACCCCACGTCGGGACAGTACTGGCTCGACGGCAAGGAAGTGTCGGGGCTCCACGAGAACGAGCGCACGGCTATCCGCAAAGGACAGATAGGCTTCGTGTTTCAGAGTTTCAACCTCATTGACGAACTCAACGTGGAGGAGAACATAGAACTGCCGCTTACCTATCTCGGCATCTCCAAGGCCGAGCGCAAGCAGAAAGTGCAGGAGGTGATGAAGCGCATGAACATCAGCCACCGCGCTAAGCACTTCCCTCATCAGCTCTCCGGCGGTCAGCAGCAGCGCGTGGCCATCGCCCGCGCCGTGGTCTTCGGTCCTAAGCTCATCCTTGCCGACGAGCCAACGGGTAACCTCGACTCGAAGAATGGTGCCGAGGTGATGCGCCTGCTCACAGAGCTCAATCAGGACGGTGCCACCATCGTCATGGTAACCCATAACGCCCACGATGCTGAGCTGGCCCATCGCATCGTTCATCTCTTCGACGGACAAATCGTTGCAAATCCATAATTTCTCTCTCTTGGAGGCCTTCCCTGATCAACTACGAGGGTGGCCTCCATTTTTTTTGTCATGGGCAGAAAAGCTGTGCTATATATAAATAAGGTGTGAGCTTATAAATAAGGTGTGTGCTCTACATGATAATGTATGTGACCTATATATATAATAATGAGTCGTTGACTTGCACGAACGGAATATTTGACGTAACTTTGCATTAGGAGAGATTTTATATATAGAAAGTATTCGTCAAGTGAAAGCATTTAAGAAAATCGGTTTGTTGCCACGGGTGATCATCGCCATTGCCTTGGGCGTGGTCTTTGGCCTTTTCCTCCCCTCGTCAGTAGTGAGAGTCTTTGTCACATTCAACAGTCTGTTCAGCCAGTTCCTCGGTTTTATGATTCCGCTGATCATCATTGGATTAGTCACTCCTGCTATTGCCGACATCGGGCGCGGAGCGGGTAAGCTGTTGGCTGTCACCGTCGTCATTGCCTATGCCGACACCGTGTTGGCGGCACTCCTGGCTTACGGCACCGGCTCGTGGCTCTTTCCCTCGATGATCGCCACCACAGGCGGGTTGCCTCATATCGCCAAGAGCATGGAGTTGTCACCTTACTTCACGGTCTCCATTCCACCCATGGTCGACGTGATGAGTGGACTTGTCTTCTCGTTTCTCTTCGGCCTTGGCATTGCCTATGGAGAACTGAAGACTTCTAAGCGGCTTTTCGACGACCTGCGCTATGTCGTGGACAAGGTCATCGCCAAGGGCATCATTCCTTTCCTGCCGCTGTATATCTTTGGTGTGTTCCTCAATATGACGTATAATGGTCAGGCTGGTAAGATCATGCTGGTCTTTGCCCAGATCATTATCGTCATCCTCGTGCTCCATGTCCTCATTCTCGTCTATCAGTATTGTATTGCCGGAGTCATCGTTCGCCGCAATCCCTTCCGTCTGCTGATGAATATGTTGCCTGCCTATCTCACTGCTTTAGGGACGAGCTCGTCAGCGGCTACCATTCCCGTGACGCTGGCACGCACGTTGAAGAATGGCGTGAGCAATGCCATCGCCGGTTTTGTCATTCCTCTCTGTGCCACCATCCATCTCAGTGGCAGTGCGATGAAGATTACGGCTTGTGCCCTGACCATCTGTCTGCTCACAGGGCGCGCTCACGACTTTGGCCTCTTCTTCTATTTCATCCTCATGCTTTCCATCGTCATGGTGGCGGCTCCCGGTGTGCCCGGTGGTGCCATCATGGCCGCTTTGGCTCCTTTGGCGAGCATCCTCGGTTTCAATGCCAATGCTCAGGCGTTGATGATTGCGCTCTATATTGCTATGGACAGTTTCGGAACAGCTTGCAACGTCACGGGCGATGGTGCTATCGCCCTTGCCGTGAACAAGATGTTCTCACGGAAATAAAGCAGCAAGTCCCTTGCTTGTTTAAAGGGAAATGCGTATATTTGCAGCACATTTCAACAGAAAGGACAATAACTATGATTAAGATTTATGGTATGCCCAGCTGCCCCTACTGCGCTTATGTAGATGAGCAGGTCAAGGGCGACAAGCGTTTCAAAGTGATCGATATTGGCGAGAACGTCAGATATATGAGTGCTTTTATGCACCTGCGTGATAAGAGTGCGGCTTTTGACCATTCCAAGGAGATTGGTGACATCGGCATTCCCGCCTTCGTCTTGGAAGACGGCACTGTTACCCTCAAACCAGAGGATGTGGGATTGAAGGAGTTTGACCCCAATGAGGGCGGTCCTTCGTGCAGCCTCGACGGAAAAGGTTGCTAAACTGTCCATTAAGACAAGTAAGATAGAATGCTGCAAGACAGGCAAGAAAGATAAATGCCACGAACCGACTATCATCAACCGATGATCTACGTTGCCGTTGCCCTCATGGTGGGAATCATGGTGGGCAATGGCGTAGGGATGTCTGTGGGCTTGAAACCGTGGGCGGTCGTTTTCTGTGTGCTGTTTGTTCTTGCTTGTGTGGGCTATCGTTGGAGTAAATGGCTGTGCGATGTTTGCTTGATTCTGTCAACAGTGGCATTTGGTGCGTTTCTGGAATGTCGTCAGACACACGCACAGGCGAGTCCTTTGCCTGAGGGCAGAGTCTCGTGTGAGGCAATTGTTGTCGGAATGCCACAGCAGCATGGTAAGATAGTTCAAACCGACGCACAGATTGTAATTATAGGCGGCCGCCAATTGCGTCATCCTATGAAGGCGCGCCTCTCTTTCCTTCGTGATACGCTGTCCGGAGAGACTGCTTCTGCTCCCGCTTTGGGTGAGGGCATCGCTTTCTCCTCACGTCTGCAACGCCCCGGTGACGGCTATCGCATAAATGTCAACAGCCATTTCGACTCCCGTCGCTGGCTGCTCTCCCAAGGCTACCGCGTCCAGACACTGATCGGTGCTTATGACTGGCAGCGTGTGACGTTGCCACTTCATTGCTTGGGGAGAGCAGACCGTGTGCGGCTGAGAGTGGGGAAGTGGCGCGAGTTGTTGTTGGATCAATACCGTCGTATGGGCATCCAGGGTGAGCAGTACGCGGTGTTGGCTGCCATGACCTTGGGCGACAAGAGTTGTCTGACCAAGGACTTGCGAAATGTCTACTCCCAGACCGGTACCAGCCACGTCTTGGCACTGTCCGGCCTTCATTTGTCCATCGTCTTCAATATCTTATTGCTCACGTTTGGTTTGTTCCGCATCAACCGTTGGGTCAGCTATTGGCTGACGCTGTTGGTGCTGTGGTGCTTTGTCGTGCTGGTGGGCATGCCGGTGAGCGTCGTTCGTGCTGCCATCATGCTGTCGGTGGGCAGCATCGCTTTGTTGCTGCATCGCCGGGCCGCATCGTTGAGCGCGTTGTCCTTAGCGGCGGCGATCGTGCTGGTGATGAATCCTGAGAGTTTATGGGACGTCTCGTTTCAGTTGTCCTTCATGGCCGTGTTGTCCTTAGTTGTCATGGAACCAATGGTAGAGGGACTTTGGTATCCCCGCTTTCGTATTGTTTCTTGGCTATGGTCCACGACGCGCACGTCGGTGATCGCCCAGTTGGGTACGGCTCCTTTGGTGGTTTATTACTTCGGCACTCTGTCGGTCTACTTCCTGCCTGCCAACTTGCTCGTGTCGTTGTTGTCGATGCCCCTTCTGCTTTTGTCGTTTTTCTTTTTTCTGTCCTTACCTTTGCAGTGGGCTCATCTTGTCTGTGTCTCCCAACTGCTCTCCTGGCTTTTGTCCTCGGCTACGTTTTTGCTCAATGAAGGCTTGCGCAGGATGGCTACCCTTCCTGGTGCGGCCGTCAATGACATTGCATTCAATCAGAAGCAGGTATGGCTCTATTATTTCGTGCTTACCTGCCTTCTTGCCGCCATTATGTATGAAAAGCGTATAAAGAGTAGTAAAAGCAGTTAAAATCTCTCTTTTTATGTTGAAAATGTCGGAAATGGAATTGAAATAGAATATTATTGTTGCTTTTATTGTTATTTATTTGTATATTTGCAACATTCGATTATCGTCCTGATCTTGTTCAATTGCAGCGCCTTGGTCTTGGGATGAGAGTTGAATACAGGTACACCGGTTGCTTGTGACCTGGTTTTGAAATGTTGAAACAATTCGCTGCAAAGCTAATAACCTTTTTTAAAGAAATGGAAAAAGAAATCGTGAAGCCTGCTGAGGGCAGACTGGGTATTCTTGTTGTCGGCTGCGGTGCCGTGGCCACTACGTTCATGACAGGTGTGCTGATGGCACGCAAAGGACTGGCCAAGCCGATCGGCTCAATGACACAGTACGACAAGATTCGTGTGGGTCGTGGCAAGGACAAGAAATATCTGCACTATGGCGACATCGTCTCGCTGGCCAAGCTCGACGACATCGTCTTCGGCTGCTGGGATGTCTATCCGCAGAATGCCTATCAGGCTGCTGTCTATGCTGAGGTGCTCAAGCAGAAAGACATCGACCCGGTGCGTGATGAGTTGGAGCAGATCAAGCCGATGAAGGCTGCTTTTGACAAGAACTACGCCAAGCGCCTTGATGGCGACAATGTCAAGGACTGCGCCACACGATGGGATATGGTAGAGCAGATCCGTCAGGATATTCGTGATTTCAAGTCTAAGAACGACTGCGCCCGCATCGTAGTCATCTGGGCTGCCTCCACAGAGATCTATGTTCCTTACTACGAGCCAATCCATGGCAAGCTCGACACCTTGGTGGCTGCTATGAAGGCCGATGACCGTGAGCATATTGCTCCTTCAATGTGCTACGCCTATGCTGCCCTGCAGGAAGACGCTCCGTTCATCATGGGAGCCCCCAACACCACCGTCGACATTCCGGCGATGTGGCAGTTGGCCGAGGAAAAGAAGCTGCCGATCGCCGGCAAGGACTTCAAGACGGGACAGACGCTCGTCAAGAGTGGTTTTGCTCCGATACTGAAGGTGCGTAACCTTGGACTCAGTGGCTGGTTCTCGACCAACATCCTTGGCAACCGCGACGGACTCGTGCTTGATGAGCCTGCCAACTTCCACACCAAGGAGGTCAGCAAACTCTCTACCCTTGAGACCATCCTGCGCAAAGACGACCAGCCCGACCTCTATGGCAACATCTATCATAAGGTGCGCATCAACTATTATCCTCCACGCAACGACAACAAGGAAGGATGGGACAACCTCGATATCTTCGGGTGGATGGGCTATCCTATGCAAATCAAGATCAACTTCCTCTGTCGCGACTCCATCCTTGCCGCACCTTTGCTTCTTGACCTGACGCTACTCTCTGACCTGGCTCATCGTGCTGGGCGCTATGGCATTCAGCGTTTCCTGAGCTTCTTCCTTAAGAGTCCTATGCACGACTACACCAAGGGTGAGGAGGCCGTCAACAATCTCTTCGAGCAGTATACCATGCTCAAGAACGCCATCCGCGAGATGGGAGGATACGAGGCGGACGAGGAAGTAGATTAAATAGCTTCTCTTATCCCAGACTCTCTCATCAGAGAAATGGAGTAGGCCACCCTCATGATCTTTAGGCGTGATTGGTGGTGTATATCATTAAAAGGTGTTGTCCTCAGAGATGGGGGCAATGCCTTTTTTAAGTGTTTCAATTCCATAAAGGTTCGATTAAGACTTTGGTCAACACTGGGGGCAGCAGTACTAGTATATCTTATAAATCTTTGGTACCTTTTGAAGAGCTTCTTCATTTATACGTTCCTTTTTACTCCTGACAATCTTCATTACATAAGGTTCAGGCAAGACGATAAACTTTCCAGATGAAAGATTTGGCTGGTTAGAAGGAGCGGCTTCGTAGACCGATGATATATGGGTAAACTGTTCACGGAACTTATTACTTTTAAATTCATCACACATCAGATTGTTATATCTACAATTGCCCACATACCAAGAATCTCCATTACGGTCGTATTGAACCTCATAATCAATATCCCAAGCTTTGAACTTATGACCAGCAAAGAAAGAGAAAGTGGAACGTACCAATG